>WNFR01032552.1_pt1 | contig 12653 bp, 13 predicted proteins | sample 5400221 | NCBI WGS metagenome assembly WNFR01 (sample SAMN13153357, study PRJNA577476) | soil metagenome | isolation source: 40 cm soil under Madrone tree | place: USA:California | collected 2016-06-14 | reverse complement strand
ACGCCGACCTTTGCCGACGACTGAATCATCCAGCCGTCGTGCAGCATTTGCTGCTCTTGCGCTCGTGCGCTGCCTGCGGTCCAGACAAGCAGTGCGAGGACCGCGGAGATCCGCTTCATGACGTTGCCTCCTGATAAACGAACATCTTCATCTCGAGTTTGAGGGAGATTTGCTAGCCGTCTAGTGCCGGAAGGTCGTCGACACGCCACGCGAGAAGTGATTTGTCGGCGTACGCTCCGTCCTCCTCCTTGCAGTTCTCGACGATCGCGAGGCGAGGTTCCGGAAACGAAAATGGCGGGGCCTGGAAATCCAGTGCGCGCCAATCTCCATCCGCCACGTCGTAGTTGTCGCGTCGTCCTGGAAACGACGTCATGAGCACGAAGCGAATGCTCGAGCGCGCGATGTTCGCCAGCACGACCCGAATGTTGGCGTATGACAAGTGCACGAGGCAGTCGCGGCAGAGTAGCACGTCGGCATTGGGGAGGGCATCCCGGGTGAGGTCGAGCCGCATGAACCGTCGCGAATCGCTTGAGTGCAGCCGTTGATTTTCTTCGATGATCAACGGAACTATGTCGCCGCCAATGTACTCGATCCCGCTCAGGTCAACCTGGTCCATCCACGTGAAGTCGCCGCATGGAACGTCGAGCAGCACACGCGCTTCGAGCTGGCGAAGCGCGATCGGCAGCTCGGCGCGCAGTACGCGCGTGGAATCGAGCGTGGACCCAACTCCCGATCGAGACTCGGGGTCCGACCAGAGGTTGGTCGAATAAATCCGTTCAAAGCGCTCCGAGAGCCCCAGCTCAGCCAGCTCGTGTGCTCGCTCCTCGAAGCGGCGTTCTGCGACCGTGCGCTTCCGTTTCACGAGGTCGCCGCCTGTACACCGAACGGCCAACTCTTGCTGTTCCACGACCAGAGCAGAAACGCGAGGAAGCCGAGTGCAAGGACGCCGACACCGAAGACGATCACCGCAACCTGCGTGGTGGCGAAAACGAAGATCCATCCCGCGAGCGCCACCAGTGCCGGGAGCGGGTAGAGCCACATACGGTAGGGACGCGGCATATCTGGTTGCTGCCGGCGCAGCAAGATCAATCCGAAGGCCTGTCCCATGAACTGCACCAGGATCCGAGTGACGATAAGCGCGTCAATCACTGTCCCGAGCGAAAAGAAGCCCGCCACGATCGAGATCGCGCCGAGCACGAGCAGCGAGACGTACGGGAAGTCCTTGGTCGGGTGCAGCCGGCCGAACACGCGGAAGAAGTAGCCGCTCTCCGCCGCGGCATAGGGGATGCGCGAGTAACCCAGGAGAAGCGCGAACACCGACCCGAATGCGGTCCAGAGCACCAGCAGCGTGAAGATCGTCGCCACGCCCGTGCCGTATATCTTCTGCATGAAGGTCGAAACGATGAAGTTCGACTCCGGGTGCGCTTCGGCCGGTACGAACTCCCGCCACGGTACGACGCCGATGATCGAGAGGTTGATGCCGAGATAGATCACGGCAACCGCTGCGGTGCTGATGAGGATCGAGCGCGGGATGACGCGGCCCGGATCGCGCACCTCGTCGCCGATGTAGCAGACGTCGTAATAACCCAGGTAGTCGTAGATCCCGATGCGGGACGCCGCGCCCAAGCCGAGGAAGAAACCGATCGAGAAGTTGAACGCGCCGGGCGGAAAGTCGAAGGCGACGCTCGGATTGAAGTGCGTCGCGCCCGTGACGATCACCGCGAGCACGGTGATCAGCGTGCCGATCCAGAGCGAGATCGTGATTTTGGCGATCGAATTGATGCGCCGGTAAAGCAGCGCGATGTTGACCAGACCCACGACCGTAACGAGCGCAATCACACCGGGTCGGGTCAGTCCCGTCCAGATGTAGCTCGCGTACTGGGCAAAGCCGATGTAACCGGATGCGATCTCGAGCGGCCCACTGAGCACGAATTGCCAGACGAAGAGGAACGCCATCAATCGCCCGAACCGCTCGCGTCCGAACGCTTCGCGCAGGTAGTTGAACGATCCGCCCGACCCGGGCATCGCCGCGCCCAATTCGCTCCACACCATTCCGTCGCAGATGACGATCACGAGCGCAACGATCCACCCCAGCATCGCCTGCGAGCGGGATCGTGATGAACGGTCCCACGCCGATCATGTTGGTCATGTTGAGCGCTGTCGCGCTCAGCAAGCCAAAGCGGCGAATGAGGTGGGGTTGCTCGGCCGGCGGGGTAATCGGCGCGCTCATAGCGTTCCAAATAAAAAGCGCCGGCGGGACCGGCGCAATTCCAAGCAGGCTCGACTCAAGTTATTCGAGGGCGGGAGAGTGCATAGAGGGTATAGCTTGCCCCCCCGCAGAAGCCGAATGCCAGCGCGACTATTCCAGCAGCCACAACTGACCTGGCCCCGAGCAGGAACGCCACCAATCCCGCGAGCACGGTAGCGATGACCAATACCAGAGCCGATAGCGCGAGTATCCCTGTCGGCTTGCGGTTGCGTGCGGTCCGGACCGCTATCACCGCACCAAGCAATGATGCCAATGCCATCCACACGTAGCGAACGTCGTAACCAGTGCTGACGGCGCGAATCAAGCCGAACGCGAAAGGGATTGCGGCAAAGAGAATCGAGAGAAAATAAAGTAGCCACTCTCTGGGTGATCGTCTCACTGTGGGAGTCTCCTCTGTTTAACGCTCCGGCAACGGCCCGTGTTCAGTCACTGGGCGAAAAGGTCTCCACGACTTCGTACATTCCGGGTTCGAATGTGGCCAGTGCAAGCGCTTGCTGCAGATACGGAAGCGGCGCCGGATTCCTACGCTCCGGTGCAGACTGGAAGAAATGAAACCCGGCGCGTGGCGGACCGACGTCTCGGTTGCGCGCGTGAGCAGATCAACGACTTCCTGCTGATGATCGGGCGTGCCGGTGAAGACATTGATCAGCGTCACAAGCTTGTTGCCCTTTGAGATCGTTGTCATAAGTGGAAATGTGCCGGCTTGGAACGACTCGCCATAGGGTACAAAGCAAAGCGTCACCGGCGCAACAGCCGCGCCGTCGTCACCGGGCGACGGGCGGCCGCTAGAACGACGTCAGAAGGAACAATTCCCAGGTCTAGGTTGGTCGATCTTCAGTGCTACGCCTGGCGGCGCGAAGTAAGTGACCACGTTCTGGGCCGGCAGTGAAGTCTCGTTGCGGGCGATGTGGGCATGTTCTCCCAGGTCGAGATACCCTTGACCCGCCGTCCGAACGATGGGAGTGCACGTCGGATCATCGGACTCGTAGAAGGTCATCGTGCCCGAGACCACTTGAATGAAGACCGGACCCGGATGGCTATGCCAGCCGCTTTGCCCGCCGGGCTGAAAGGTTATGGTCTGAACAGCGATGTCGAACGAGGGTTTCGCCTTGATCTCCATGTGCCAGTCGTCAGTGACTCGCTTGACGTTGAAATTCTGATCCTTTGGATCGCTGAACGTCGCGCGACCGAGCAAGCTCGATGCCGAGCCCGTTCCCATGGTCATCTCGGGCTCCCCTGGCGACAAACTCTGGGACTTGGGGCCCACCGAATTCTTGCCATCGCTACAAGCGATGGAAACCGTAGCGAGCACCAGGGCGCCAATGTGACTACCGCGGAACAACAACATGCTGCCTCCCGAATCGAGTAGAAGAAATGGTTTTGTCCTCGGTGGGCGACAGAAGCGCGGCCACGCCGGAGAAGCGCGCAGACAGCCTTGTCTCCCCGACCGGCGGCGCCGTATTTTGGAGCCGCCGGTCGGGGAGTTGCGCCTTCTCATCCGGTTTAACGGGAAGTCGTGCCGAAACACGACATTGCGCCCTCACATGGATGCCTCGAAAACACGCACCGACATCCTCTCCGAGCTACAGAACGGCGGGATGGGGTCGCTCGACAAGGTCGTCGCACTCGCGTATCGCGAGCTACGTGCTATTGCGCATCGTCGGCTCATGGCGCGCACCACGAACGGGACACTGTCGACGACAGCGCTGGTGCATGAGGCTTATCTCAAGCTCGCTGACCAATCGTTAGCTGGATGGAACGACCGCCCGCACTTCCTGGCGTTGGCATCATTGGCCATGCGGCACGTTCTCGTCGACCGCGCCAGAGAGCTCAGCACGCTGAAGCGTGGGGGCATGCGTCAGAGAGTTACGCTGGAAAACCTGGAGATGGACATCGGTGCCGAACCTGAAGTGTTGCTGCTGCTCAACGACGCCATGGAGCGCCTCGCCGCGTTCGAGCCGCGTCTCGCGCGCGTAGTGGAATGCCGGTTCTTTGGCGGCCTGACGGAGAAGGAGACCGCGGAAGCGCTCGGTCTTACAACACGCACCGTTCAACGCGACTGGGTGAAGGCGCGCGTGCTCCTTCGGCGCGCGCTCGAATCCTGATCAGCGCCTTCTCGCATCGCTGAAGTCCGCCGTGGCTGCTACCAACCCATCGGAGGACTGGTCTGAGTTAGCATCGCTCGTCGATGCGTTGCTCGACGCGACACCGGAGCGGAGAGCTGCGCTCATCGAGGAGCTAAGCGTCGGCGACGAAGCTCGCCGATCAGAGCTCGAGCGCCTGCTGGCCGAGTGCGAGCCCGACGCGGAGCCGGAACTGTTCAGCCGGCCGGCCGCGGAGCGTTTCGCGGCGCTGTTCAATGACGATGTGCCGCACTTCCCCGCAGCACTCGCCGAGCGCTATCGACTGACGATGCAGCTGGGTCGGGGTGGGATGGCGACCGTTTATCTCGCCCGAGACCTGAAACACGGACGCGATGTCGCAGTCAAGGTGATGCATCCGATCATAGCATCGGCGTTGGGGGCCGACCTCTTCCTCCGCGAAATCGAGATCGTCGCGCAGCTGCACCATCCGCACATCGTACCGCTCTACGACTCCGGGGATGCGAACGGGTCCTTGTATTACGTGATGCCGTACGAAGCGGACTCGTCGTTGCGGCAGCGGCTGGCGCGCGATCGTCCGCTCGCGCTGGAAGATGCGGTGCTCATCATGCGCGACGTGTGCGATGCGCTCGCGCACGCGCATCGACACGGCATCGTCCATCGAGACATCAAGCCGGACAACGTGCTCCTCTCCGGCCGGCACGCGATGGTCACCGATTTTGGTGTGGCGAAGGCAGCGACTGAGGCCGCGGGAGTAGCGAGCGAAACCAGTGCGGGAGTGACTCTCGGGACGCCGGTGTACATGGCTCCCGAGCAGATAAAAGCCGATCCAGCTATCGATCATCGAGCGGACATCTATTCCTTCGGCGTCCTGGCGTACGAGCTGTTGGCGGGGCGGCCGCCATTTGCAGGCGAAGGGAAGCTTTATTGGATGGCCCACCTGAATGATGTGCCGGTGCCTCTAACGACGTACCGGTCTGACCTGCCTTTGCCGCTGGTCGAGCTGGTGATGAAGTGCCTGGAGAAAAACGCGGCTGATCGCTGGCAGAGCGCCGACGAGCTGGTGCAACGCCTCGAAGCGATTGCCAGCGTTATGAGTGGGCCCAGTCCAGCACCGGCGTCAGCGTGGCCATCGAAGCAAACGTGGGTGAAAGCAGCCGGCGTGATCGCCGTCGCCGCCATTGCAGGCTTCCTCTGGCAGCGCATTACGCAGCCAGACACGTCCTGGCGGAATCGTTGGGCCAACGCGCGAATCGAACGAGTCACGGATTTTCCCGGGTCCGAGGTGGACGCCGCGATTTCCTCAAATGGGCAATTCGTGGCGTTCCTGGCCGACCGCGACACCGTGTTCGATGCCTTTGTCACCCGAGTGGGCAGCGAGCAATTCGTGAACCTGACCGGGGGACATTTTCCGCAGCTTTTCAACGAGGACGTGCGCAACGTCGGATTCTCCGCCGACGCCGCGCATGTATGGATCCGGGTGGCGGACATCACGTCGCCTGCCAGCGTGTCCATCATCCCGACGATGGGTGGTCCAGCGCATCCCTTTCTCAAAACGGCCGTGATGGCTGTCTGGTCTCCCGACGGATCCAAGGTGGCGTACCACGAAACCACTCCCGGCGATCCGATTTATGTCGCGGACAGTGCCGGCGGCAATTCGCGACGAATTTTTATCGCGGCGCCTGGCGTTCATTGTCACGACCTGACTTGGTCACCCGACGGTCGTTTTCTGTATTTTGCGTACGGGTTACCGCCTGACGAGATGGACATCTGGCGGATCCCATCGGACGGGGCGGGTCCGCCGGAGCGAATCACCACGCACAATTCGAGAGTGGCGTATCCCGCGCTCCTCGACAATCGAACGCTTCTTTACACAGCGACTGCGGACGACGGCACCGGACCGTGGCTGTACACCCTGGACATGAAAGACCGGGTCGCCCATCGCGTGAGCACCGCCGTCGAGCACTACATCTCGATCGCGGCCAGCGCCGAAACGCCCGGGCAACCCACGCGTCTGGTGGCGACGGTTTCGAATCCAAGCGTGCAGCTGTGGACCGTGCCGATCACGAACGGCGTCGCTGACGAGCAAACCGCCAGTCGTATCGCGGTGCCCACCGCTCGATCCGCGGCGCCGCGTTTCGCGCGCGACTCATCCATCTTCTATCTGGCTTCTCGTGGAGGAGGTGACGGCTTGTGGCGTCTCTCCGGCGCGAAGGCCACCGAGCTTTGGAAAACTGATCGGGGAGCCGTTGTGGGTGCCGCTGCTGTTTCTCCAGACGGCAGGCGAGTGTGCTTTCCGGTACGACGCCAAGGCCGGTCGACGCTCTACTGCACAAACGCCGACGGAAGCGGTGCGCGGGCCGCTGCCGAGTCGCTCGATGTGAGAGGCGCGGCCTCATGGTCTCCGGATGGCAAGTGGCTCGCCGTCGCCGCGAGAGAAGGGCGGAGTGTTCGCGTATTCAAGATCCCAGCCGGTGGCGGCCGCCTCCCTGTCCGATTGGTGGATTCGGTTTCATCCAATCCCGTCTGGTCTCCTGACGGTACGTTCATCCTGTACTCCGGAACCCCGCGGGCACGAAGCGTCCTGTTGAAAGCAGTCACACCGGATGGCCGGCCGTACCCTTTGCCGCCGCTCTCGCTCGATCGCGTCGGCGACAGTTATCGATTCTTTCCCGATGGCAAAACGCTCGTGGTGAAGCTCGGTGGATTCCGACGTCAGGATTTCTGGTCGTTCGATATTGCCAGCGGACGTCGGCGGCAGCTGACGGCGCTACGGCCAGGCGAGGCGCTTCAGCGCTTTGATGTGTCGCCGGATGGCAAGCGGATTCTGTTCGAGCGTGCGCGGGAAAATTCGGACGTCGTGCTGATCGAGCTACCTCCCCGGTATTAGTTCGGCTGCATGCGCGCCGACCACGCCCTTATCGACGCCTTGTAACCTTCGGGCATCCTCAAGGCATCAATCTCGGCGAGTGGAAACCATCGCAGCGCTTTGTGCTCGTCGCTAAGAACGGCTTCGTCTCTGGAGGACTCAAGGCACCCGTAGGTAAGAATGAGAACATTTACGCCAGGAACGATGGTGTAGATCCACGGACTCAGGATGCTTTCCGGTACGACCTCGAGTCGAAGCTCTTCCGAAATCTCGCGGGCAAGACACCGCTCTGGAGATTCCGACAGCTCGAGCTTCCCGCCCGGCAGCTCCCATTCGTCTCGCTCGTTATGGAGAAGAATCACTTTGCCGCCGCGGATGATAACCCCCTTCACGGATACCGGAAACCGAGACGCGTCGTTATCGCGCGGGGGATTGCTCATCGATTTGGCATCGAAATGGGGTAGCGGTCGTAGCGTTGTCTAACGCCTTTTTTCGGCCGGCATGAGTTCTCGCAAGGCAAGAACTTCCGCCAGCATCGCCGTTTTGATCGTCGGCTCCCGATCTGGCGCGAACTGGGACGAATGGAGCGACGGAAGGGGTGTCCCCGATCTCATGGCCGCGTCGTACTTTGCCTGCTCGACGGCGCCGACGCGGAGCATGAGCGTCGGGATACCGGCCAGCTGAAACTCCGCGAAGTCTTCGCTGGCCATCTCCGGGGGCGTGTCCTTTGCTCGCGCGCCAAATTCGCGTATCAGCACCGCTGATACGCGCCGGGTCAGCGCCGTGTCGTTTACCAGCGCCTGGGTAGGAGGTCCACGTTCGATCAATGGCTCGCGAGGAGCACCAGCCGCCACCGCCTCCGCTTTTACAATGCGACTGATGGCACTCAGGAGATGTTGCCGCACGGGATCCGTGAACGAGCGGACAGTGAGCTGCAATCGTACTTCGTCGGGAATGATGTTGTTCTTGGTCCCGCCGTGAATGGAACCCACGGTAATGACAGCTGGATCGAACGGCGATGTTTCCCGCGAGACGATGGTTTGCAGCGCCATCACTGTCCGTGCGGCGATGACGATCGGATCCACCGTCGCTTCAGGACGCGCGCCGTGCCCACCACGACCGAAGATCGTGATAGTGAGCGCGTCCGCATTGGTCAGGATTGGTCCGGCATGGTAGCCCACGATACCAGCTGGCAGCCGTGCATCATCGTGCACCGCCAGAGCAAAATCCGGTCGCGGGAAGCGCGTGAGCAATCCGTCTGCTATCATCGCCCTGGCGCCCGACACCAGTTCTTCGGCTGGCTGGCCAATGAGCACCAACGTGCCGTGCCACTTTGTGCGATCGCCGGCCATGATCCGCGCGGTTCCTATCCATGCCGCCATGTGAATGTCGTGACCACACGCGTGCGCTACGCCAACCTCCATGCCGGAGTCATCCTTGGTGCGCACGGTGCTCGCGAATGGCAGTCCGGTGTTTTCGGTGACCGGCAGAGCGTCCAGCTCCGTGCGTAACATCACGGTCGGTCCAGCGCCGTTCTTCAGAATACCGACGACGCCTGTGCCGCCGACTCCTGTCGTAACCTCGTAGCCAAGCTGGCGGATCTCATTCGCGAGCTTCGCGGCGGTTTCCACCTCGTGCCTGGAGAGCTCGGGATGCTGGTGCAGATCGAGATAGAGCGCCTCGGAGCGCGGATACACAGCCCGGACTTCGCCGGCGACGCTGGAGCTGGTTTGCGCGCCGATCCTGGCGGCGAGCAGCAATGCCAGTGCACACATCGCTCGGGGAAGGAAGTAACGCTTCATATGATGGCCTCGGTGGTGGAATCGATCGATCCGATTGTTTCAGCGCGCGTGCGTGGCGGCTTCGGTCGCATCCTAAAGGTGCTTGTCAATCGCCAGGACTGTTAGGTAGAATCGTCATCATGAAAGCCTTCAAAGCATTGAGCGTTGCGACGCTCATCATTTTCGGTTCAGCCCTTGGCGCCGCTGACAGCAAGCCACAGTTCAGAGTCATAGCGTTCTTCACGGGCAAACAGGACCAGGCGCATATCAGCTTTTTGCATGAAGCCGAGCGATGGTTTCCGGAAATGGCGGCGAAATACAATTTCAGCTTTGATACCACATCCAACTGGAACAATCTGAATTCAGAATTTCTTTCCAGGTACCAGGTAGTTGTGTTTCTGGATACGCGCCCCGAGGAACCCGCTCAGCGAGCCGCGTTTCAGGCGTACATGGAGCACGGCGGAGCGTGGATGGGATTTCATTTTGCTGGTTTTGCGTTGACGCCTTCAAAGTATCCGGCAAACTGGGACTGGTACCACAACACTTTTCTCGGCGCCGGATCGTACGTCAGCAACACCTGGAGACCCGTGTCGGCGATTCTGCGTGTCGAAGACCGCAAGCATCCGGCGACGCAACATCTCCCCGAGACATTTCGCTCCTCACCAAGTGAGTGGTATCGATGGGAGAAGGATCTGAGGCAGAATCCTGACATCGACATTCTGCTCTCGATCGACTCGACCAGCTTTCCGCTGGGCACCGGGCCAAAGCCGCACGAGATCTGGCACAGTGGATACTATCCCGTGGTTTGGACCAACAGGAACTACAGGATGATCTACCTGAACATGGGTCACAACGACATCGACTATGAGCACAAATACGACACCACCAACAAGACTCTGTCGTACACGCTGAACAACCCGATTCAGGATCGGCTGATCATCGACGGCTTATTGTGGCTTGGGGACACAGAGAAGTAGGCATCGGGTGCGATAGGTGGCTGCCACAATCAGCTCCGTGACGAGTACCGAGCGGCCGGTTTTTTTCGTCCGTCTTAGCACGCTGTTTGCTCTATTGGTATGACCCGCGTGAAGAGAGCAAAGTATGAGAAGCGAGGCATTCTTGATCGCCGGAGCCGCCCTGGTTCTGATGGCGACCGCATGTAATGATGCGTCAAGCATTACCGGTCCGGAGGTCGCGCACGCGAAGCCGGCGTTCGACCTCGGAAGTGGCCCGATTGCGCTGGATGTGCCTTGGGGATTCGTGGAAACGAATCCCTGCATTCCTCCTGAGGTGGTGGAGACGCAGGGGAAGACGCATATCGTGGTCAACAGCACTGGCGACGTTATTAACGGCTTTCATTTCACATACAACATCACCCATAGCGGCTCCGGCGTTGGTCTGACGAGCGGATTGACTTATCGCCTAGTCGATAACACCACTCTGTCCATCCAGGACCCCGACCCAACGATTAGTTACAAAGAGGAGCATCAATTCGTTATGGTTGCCCCGAAGCCGGCGGTCAACTATATACAGCATGTTCTCATCAAGTTCACCTTCAACGCGAACGACATGCCGACTGCGGACGTCACCTGGATGTTCAACAAGTGCGACGGCGACGGCGAAAAAGTCGATATCAGCCCCCCCTGAGTCCAGGTAATTCCGTCCGAGATCGCGGCTAAATGAAGGCAGGTCACTTGGTGCCGCGGAGCTCCCTTTCGCGGCACCGCGCGCAGTGTAGGTCGGCTGCGTTCGGGATCGCGGCGTTACTGCTCACCACTCTCCCCTCATGCGCCAGGGATCCCGCGGTCGGCCGCTCGACTCTTTTGGACACCACTCGGTCGGCAGAGCCCGCGCCGAAAGCCTTTCGCGTGCGCTTCGAGACGAGTCGCGGTCCATTCGTGATCGAAGTGCATCGCGCGTGGTCGCCGTTCGGTGTCGACCGTTTCTACTATCTCGTGCGCCGCGGTTTCTACGACGACACACGGTTCTTTCGTGTTATCCCTGGATACATCGCGCAATTCGGAATCAGCGGTGATCCACGGATTACTTCGGCCTGGCGGCAGAGAATCATCCCTGACGACACCGTGAAGCATCAGACCAACGCGCGTGGCAGGGTCGCTTTTGCGAGTGCGGGTCCGCACACCAGAACCACGCAGCTGTTCATCGACCTTCGAAACAACTCCAACTTAGACCAGAGTTTCGGGCCGATCGGTGAAATCGTGGAGGGGATGACTATTGTCGACAGTCTCTGGAGCGGTTACGGCGACGGTCCGCCTGGTGGTCACGGCCCCGATCAGCAGCGTCTCTTTGCTGAGGGAAACCAGTACCTCACTAGGGAGTTTCCAAAACTGGATTACATCAAAACAGCGCGGGTCGTAAAATAGCTGCCTGAGTTCGGTCCAACAGGCGCGTCGAGCCCAGGGCCGGAAGAAAAAAGAGGGAGGCCCCTTTCGGAGTCTCCCTCTCGGCTGTCAGGTCATCTTGTGAGTCGTGGCTGGGCCGAAATGGAGAGCCGTAAACAGTCCTCTGCGAACTCCGCGCCTTATCAGTTAGCGCAGACCACGTACGGCGTCCCAGTGGTGTTACCGCTCCACGTGATCCTCCAGCCGTTCGGCGTCTGACCAGTCGTAGCCGGATTCGTGTTAAGCATCGGAAACGATCCGGTCAAGCTGCCACCCGTAAGCGTGCCACCACCGCCCACGGCAATCTTACCCTGCGGGCACAGAGCGGTCGCAAATCCGCCGTTTGAGGTGGCTGAAGATCCAACCAACACGCTCGCGCCGGTTGTCCCCGAGGGACCAGTTGGACCAGTCGCACCGGTCGGCCCCTGTGGACCAGTCGCACCGGTCGGCCCCTGTGGACCGGTCGCACCGGTCGCACCGGTCGGACCCTGTGGGCCAGTCGGACCTGCAGGTCCCTGCGGTCCTGTCGCGCCGGTATCACCCTTATCACCCTTCGCGCCGGTCGCACCAGTGGCACCCGTCGGACCCTGAGCACCGGTGTCACCCTTGTCACCCTGTGGACCTTGGGCGCCAGTTGCACCGGTAGCGCCTTGTGGACCCTGAGTACCGGTATCACCCTTGTCACCCTTCGCGCCGGTGGCACCAGTCGCACCCGTCAGACCCTGAGGACCTACTTCGCCTTGGGATCCCTGAGCACCTGTTGGGCCGGTGTCGCCTTTGTCGCCCTTCTCGCCCTGTGAACCTTGCGCTCCTGTGGCACCAGTAGCGCCCTGCGGACCCTGAGCTCCGGTGTCACCTTTGTCGCCTTTCGCGCCGGTGGCACCAGTCGCGCCGGTAGCACCGGTTTCACCAGTCGCACCAGTCGCACCCTGAGCACCGGTGTCGCCCTTGTCGCCTTTCGCGCCCGTAGCACCAGTCGCACCCTGTGCACCTACTTCCCCTTGCGGACCTTGAGCGCCAGTTGCACCAGTGGCGCCCTGCGGACCCTGAGCACCGGTATCACCCTTGTCACCCTTCGCGCCGGTTGCACCAGTCGCACCCTGTGGACCTACTTCCCCTTGTGGACCTTGCGCGCCTGTGTCGCCCTTGTCGCCCTTGTCGCCTTTCGCGCCGGTAGCACCAGTCGCGCCAGTCGCACCCGTCGGACCCGTCGGACCCGTCGCACCCGTC
>WNFR01014786.1_pt1 | contig 12654 bp, 15 predicted proteins | sample 5400221 | NCBI WGS metagenome assembly WNFR01 (sample SAMN13153357, study PRJNA577476) | soil metagenome | isolation source: 40 cm soil under Madrone tree | place: USA:California | collected 2016-06-14 | reverse complement strand
TCGCCCCACACCGGCAGCCACTGGGCCACCGGCCGGCCGGTCGGAATCTCGAGCTCGAAGCAAGCGTGTCCGTTGCCGAGGCTCTTCGCGATGCCGCGGATATTCATCTCCGAGACCGGAATACCCCGCACCATCGTGCGCATGTAGTCGACGAAGCTCGAATGCGTGATATCGAGGTGATAGCCGTCGTAGCTGTTCTCGCAGATGAGCTTGTAGTTCGCCTTGATCTCGTACTCGTGGCAACCGCGAACGACCTCCATACCGACACCAGACTGATCCGCGATTGCATCGAGCATCGGACCGGCGTCTTGCAGATAATCATCGAGCGAGATCGCATTTGGGTCGAAATTGACGAAATAAAAGCCCGCCCGTTTGTCGAGTCGTGCCACGCGCGTCAGATCGTAGAAACCGCCCTCGTTGAACCGCTCTCCGTAGCCAAAAGTCGAGTGCTGGTTGAACAGCTGGCCCGAACTCTTATAGGCCCAGCCGTGATAGGGGCAGACGAAGCGCGTGCGGTTGCCGCGCGGCTCGCGGCATATCGCCGCTCCCCGGTGCCGGCAAGAATTGAAGAACGCGTTGACCTTGCCGTCGACGTCGCGATTGAAGATCAGTTCCCGGTCCACCACTTGGCGGACCACGAAGTCGCCTTTGTTCGGCACCTCGGATTCATGGGCGAGGACGATCCACGACCGGTGTAGGATGCGGCGACGCTCCTCTTCGAAGATCTCCGGGCTCGTGTAGGCGGAGCGGTGCACAAGAAATCGGCCGCGCTCTCGGTCGACCCACAGGTAGCGGGACCGAGACGAAAGTGGAGTCTGGACGATTGCAGCCATGGTGCGCTCCTGATGGACGGCCCTACTGGTATTGTAGTTCGCTAGTGTACGAAAGGATCATCGTAGTAGCAAGATAAACCCGGCGGCGGGCGGCGCGCCTCACAGCACGCCACGGCCTGCCAGGCCATGCGCCGCGCCGGCGGGAGCCTCGAATCCATACGGCGCATATCGACCGTTGAGGAACAGCTCGGTGTTGTGTTTCCCGAGCAGCTTCCGTCCGTCGGGAGAGGTGACCTCGACCCAGCCGTAGTGCTCGACGCCATAGACGCTGCGGGCCTCATTCTCGCCGTACATCGTGTGCCGGGCCGGTTGCGTCGAAAAATCGAACTCGTCCCACTCCATGTAAGGATCCTGCGGCCCATGGTAGGTGTGAATGTTGCCGCCGTCCTTCCAGCTTCCCAGGTGATAGCCAACCGGTACTATCACATAGGGCGGGGCGGTAACTTCGAAGGAGAACCGCCATTGCCCGCCGTCGGCGTCCACGACCTCGAGCGTGCCGCCCGATACCGATCGCGTTCCGGACACGAATTTCAGCTTGTGGGCCGCAGAGGCGAGAATCAACCTCCGCGACCAGCCCCAATCGATCACGCCCTCGAACGGCGTCCCGAAGGCATCGTTCATGACGATCTGCCGGCCGTCCTCGTCCTCGTGAAGATGAAAGTAGCCGCTGAACTCATCCGTCGCGAAGAAAAAGGAGAACCGTAGCGCCCGCCGCGCCGCGGGAACCTCGGCAGGGGGCAGCCAGCGCGTGTGTCCTCCGAGCGGTGGACGGCCCTCGTAGATGCCCCAGGAGTGGTCACGGATCCCGAGCCAATCCGCAGCGTCCAGTGTAATTCGCTGGCCATCGATCTCGGCCCACCCCTCGACGCGCCCCACCTGGTTGTAGCGGCTCTGGTCGGTCGTCCGCCGGCCGCGGTTGGTCGCGAGGTGATGGGACGACAGGTGTGCCGGCGCCTCGGCGAGCCAGCGCAGATCCCATTCGATCCCCGACGGATTCTTCCCAAGAACCAAGTGCATTTCCTCCATCGGCCGCGTGAATTGGAGCCGGAACGGTCCCACGGCCGTATCGATCTCACGGCGCCATTCGCGGCTGAACCGCAGCGTGCGCGTGACACCGCCACGATTGAAGCCCGCATGGCCGCCAATGACGTCGGCATTCGGAGTAATGCGGAACCCTGTCAACAAGTAAATGCCGAGCCGCGGGCTTGCGGCGCCCCACATATATCCCTCGTCGAAGCTGAAGTCGGTGCTCGGGCTATACGAGACGGGGTACGGGCTCTGATGCACGGGATAGTCGTCGTACTTCGAGAGTGGATACGGCTCGTGCGTCATGCAGGTCCTCCGATGCGATAGGTCAGATTATTCCGTCAGAAAGGCGGGCTCAAGAATACCGGGAAGAACATCCCGCGTTCGCGATCGAGCCGCCGCTGGAGATAGTCTACGAGCGTCTGGTGGATCTGCGGCGGAATATCTACGGCCCGTAAGCGGTCGCGCGCCGCGACGATCATCTCGACCGCACCCAGATAGGTTTCATTCAGGGCATCGGCTCCGATGACATCGAGCGGATCCACGGGGCGCGCGCCGAGAGCTGCCGCCGCGGCGGCGGCGAGGTCGGTTTCCCCGAGCTGCCTCAGCCTGTCGCTGACGAGCGTCAGAATTCGGCGCACATCGTCGTTGTCCGCGGCGAGGATGCCCGCTTCGAGCGGCACCCGCAGTGCGAGGTGGCGCAGCAACTGCATGGCGCTGCGCAGCGTGCTCGCGCCCCACTTGTCCTGGATGACGGGTAGCACCTGATCCTCGAGCGCTTGAGCGATGCTCTCGAGCAGCTCCACGGTCGTGGGTCGCATCGATCAGCCTCCTGCCACTTTCTTGTTGTGGTATGGATTCGGCTGGCCGCGCATGACGAGGTTCGCGGCGCGGTGCAGATCCAGTCCGGTGATGGCGCCGAGCAGATGCTCGTACACCTTGACCTTGCCATATCCGAGCGTCGCTCGGGCGAGGCGCCGGTATCGTCCGTCGAGAAAACTGTTCAATCCGTTGTTGAGCGAAAGCATCGATTTAAACGCATTCCAGACGATGTAGTAGTCGATGTTGTCGGACGGAAGGGAAAACCCCGCGACGGCTTCGTAGTGGGCGACGAGCTTGTCCCGGTCCCAGAGCTTGAGCATGCCTTGGGACAACGCAAGATCCTGGCACGGGTCGCCGATGTTCGCCAGTTCCCAGTCGCAGAACGCGACGATTCGATCGTCGCGCCAGATCTCCTCGCCGATCCCGTTCTGTCCTTTGCAAAGACTCACGCTGGCGGCGCGCTTGGGTAAATTGTCGGCGAACCAATGCAGCGCCTCGGTCACGACCGGCAACGGCGCCGTACGCACGCGTTCCCACACGCGCCACCATCGCAATAGCTCGCGGCGCGGCGCATCCTCTGCGGAGTCCGGCACCTCCATGAAGCTTCCGAAACCCGCGGTACGCCAGTCGAGCCGATGCAGCCGGGCGAGATTCTCCATGTGCTCGATCCCGACTCGTTTGCGCCGCAGAGCGGCGGCGTCCGTGTCATCTCCCAACCCCAGCAGCAGGGTGCTTCCCTCGACCATCTCGCGCACGAACAGGGCGCGGCCGTCGGATGGCTCCGGAGAGGCGTCGAACCATAGCGGCCGTGCGACCGGAATCTCGGTCCTCGCGAGATGCACGTAGACCTGATACTCGTATTCGAGGGGAACAGGCGGAAAAGGACCGCCCGCAGAATCGGCGCGAACGACGAAACCCTGCTCGAGGGCGGCGCCGGCGCGGCCCCGTTCGAGACGCACGAGCCAGGTCTCGCGCGACAAGCCCGGAAATGCCTGCGACAGGCTCGTGATGCGCACTTCGTCGCCAAGTCTTCCGGACAGGTACCGCTCGAGTCGCATTCGGTCCATCATTTCTCCCGCCGCTGCGCGCAGCCCACGCCACCAGTGAATCGGGACATCCGGACCGAACCCGTGTCTCCTGGAGGTTGCTTATTATATGTTAGCATATAAACGGTCCCTTGGATTGGCGGCCATACCCTCCATGACCTGCTCCGGGGGCTGCGGCCGGTTCGCATGGTTCCTCCGTCAGTCGATTGCGCCTGCGGCGCGCAACTCTGCAATGCGGTCGCCGGCAACGCCCCAACGCGCCAACGCGCTGTCGGTGTCCGCACCCGGCATGGGGGGCCGGTGGGAGAGACCGGCTGGTGTACGACTGAAGCGTGGCGCGGGAGCCGGTTGCAATATGCCGCCCGCGTCAGTGAAACTCCCGCGGCTGCGCGCGTGAGGGTGCTCGGCCGCTTCGACCGGGGAGAGGACCGGCGACACACAGGCATCGGTGCCCTCAAAAGTGCTTTCCCATTCCGCCCTCGTCTTCGTACGAAAGATGTCGGCAAAGCGGCGCTTCATGTCAGGCCAGGACTTCGCATCCATTTGCTTCGGGAGCGCGGCGGCATTGAGGCCGAGCCCTTTCAGGAGCTGTATATAGAACTGGGGCTCAATGGCGCCAACGGCGACGTGGCGCGCGTCCCGCGTCTCGTACACGTCGTAAAAGGGGGCACCCGTATCGCACAGATTGGTGCCCGGACGCGACGGATCGTAGAGACCCATTGCCATCAGGACAAAGGTGCTGGTGCCGAGAAGCGCCGCGCCTTCGAACATTGCTGCGTCCACCGTTTGGCCACGCCCGGAACCTCTCGCTTCGACGAGCGCACTCACGACGCCAAAAGCGAGCATGAGCCCCCCACCCCCCATGTCACCGACGGTGTTGCCCGGCGGGACCGGGCGTTCGTTCTGCCGCGCGAATGTATGCAGCATTCCAGACATTGCGATGTAGTTGATGTCGTGTCCGGCCCGGCGCGCGAGCGGCCCATCCTGACCCCAGCCCGTCATGCGCCCGTAGACCAGTTTGGGATTTCGCTCCAAGCAAACCTGAGGTCCGAGTCCCAACCCCTCCATCACGCCGGGTCGGAAGCCCTCGATCAGGATATCGGCCGACTTCACAAGGTCAAGCAAGGCCGCGACCGCCTGCGGCGGCGCCGAGATCGGCGAGCAGCATCGCAGCGAACGGCCCGGGACCGATGCCCGCAATCTCGATGACCCTGACTTCGGCAAGCGGTCCAGCCCCCATCACGCGCCCCTCGTAGAATCCCGGAAAGAAACAAAGCAAGATCGTATGCCAGTAGACTGTATACTACCAGGCGCACTTCTGCCATCACGCGATATGACCACGGATGAGACGGCCGACCCGATGAGCACCTATATGTTGATCCATGGCGCCATGCACGGTGCATGGTGCTGGGAGCGCGTCATACCGCTGCTGCAGTCATCCGGCCATGCCGTCATCGCGCCCGACCTGCCCGGACATGGGGCGGACCGTACTCCCCACTCCGCCGTGACGCTGGCACATTACATCGCATGTGTGGGTGAGCTGCTGGAGGCTGCGGGGGAGCCAGTCGTGCTCGTCGGCCACTCGATGGGCGGCATGGTGGTGAGCGCCGCGCTCGATGCGTGGCCGGCGAAGGTGCGTCACCTCGTCTACATCTCGGCCGTCGTTCCGACGGATGGCGAATCGATGAACGAGGCGAGCGGTCGTTCGGCATGGCGCAACGAAGCTCTCGAAACCGGCCTCACGGTTACGGAGGCGGGCGCGAGCCACCGGCTCGGCGCCACGTAGCCGAGCGTTATCAGGCGTTGAGCGCCCGCAAAGGCAAGCTGGTTGCGGATTTTCGGAATGAGTTCGTCGGGGTAGATTCCGATCGTTTGGGTGTAGGCAGTTACCGCCGAGATGGCGACGCTGAGATCGTCGATCGGAGCCAGATTCGCTACTCGGTTGGCGAGCAAGGGAACGAATTCGACGGCTGATCGGTCTGGGAGACGATGACGCCACCGCGACCGTCGCCGCCGAAGGTCTTGTACACATCTCCCGCAAATCGCAGCCCCTCGAACTCCTCTGCGAGGGCCGGTTCGAGCGTGCGCACGGGGTTGCCGGAGAAACCGCGGCCGGCCGTTTCCTATACGATCTTGCGCCGGCGAAAATCCGCGATCTCATCGTTGGCATATCCGAGCTCCGCGAGGATCGAATCGGTGTGCTCGCCGATCGTCGGCGCCCGTGTGCGTATCGCAACCGGCGTGGCGCTCAACTCCGCCCCCGGAGTGACGAGCGTCGCCGGCCGGGGCAGACCCGGATAGTCGACCTCCGTCAGATAGCCGCCCGCACGCACATGCGGATCTTCGAGCACCTGCTGCGGCGAGAGTACCGGTGCCGCGGGAATTCGCGCGGCCGCCAGCTGCTCGAGGGCCTGCGCCGTCGTGCGCTCGGCGGCCCAGCGCGCGGTACGCTCGCTGAGAATCTCGCCGTGCTCCGCCCGCAGCTCGTCCGTGCGAAATCGCGGGTCGGTGAGCCAGTGCTCCTCGCCCATCAAGCGGGCCCAGCGCTTATAGATCGCCTGCCCCAGACATTGCAGCATGATCCAGCCGTCGCGTGTCCGGACCGAATCCGCCGGGCAGCTCGACTGGCTCCGATTCCCGCTCGCGACGCGGTTTCGGCCGGTCAAAGCCTGCTCAGTGAGCACAAAACTCGAGACATTGAGGGCCGAGCGCAGCAGATTGGTGCTGACCAGCTGGCCCTTCCCGGTTTCCCGCCGGTGCATGAGCGCCGCCAGCGCGCCATACGCGCTCAACATGGCCGTCGTGCAGTCCACCCACGAAGCAAAACTCTTCGTCGGGCGATCGCCGAATCCGGACAGGTAGTTCATGCCGGACATTGCCTGCCCAATACCGTCCAACCCGACGCGATCGGCGTATGGACCGCGATCTCCGAATGCACTCGAATGGACGAGGATGACATCGGGTCGGATGGCCGCAAGCGACGCGTAATCGATGCCGAGTTGTAAGAGCCCCTCGCGGGGAAGATTCGCAACCACGACGTCGGCGGTTGCGATCAAGCGGCGCAGGATGCCGCGCGCCCCTTCGGCCATGGGGTCGAGCGTCAGACTGCGCTTGTTGCGGTTCCATTGCAGAAAACAGGCGCCATTATCTCCCCGCGGCCCGGTGAGGTATTGAAACCGGTCGTCACCGCCCTCGATTCGCTCGACGCGAATGACGTCGGCACCGAGATCCGCGAGCATGGCAGCGCACATCGGACCCGCGATGAAGCGTCCCATGTCGATCACCCGAACTCCACTCAGCACCATGATGAATCGTCCTCGTTGTCTCGGGCCGCCTGCCTATAATAGTAAGTAAGTACACGATATACTATCAAACGTATCCCGCAAATGGCAGCATCGCGTTGAGGCACAGCATGGATTACCAATTCATCGTCGTACGTCGATCCTCCCAGGTCACCACCATTACGCTCAGCCGTCCCGAGGTCATGAACGCAATCCATCCACCGATGCATGTGGAGTTGCAGCAGGCACTCGACCTGTTCGCGGCGGATGCGGAGCAACGGGTGTGTGTGCTCACGGGTGCGGGGGAACGGGCGTTCTGCGCGGGAAGCGATCTGAAGTTCGCGGCAGCTTCCGAATCCGGCGTTGGCGCGGGCAAGCACGCCCATTCGCGATCCGGTTATGGCGGAATCGCCGAACGCTTTGATCTCACCAAGCCGGTCATCGCCGCTGTCAATGGCGTGGCGTTGGGCGGCGGGTTCGAGATTGTGCTCGCCTGCGACCTCGTGATCGCGGCCGACACCGCGCTGTTCGGCCTGCCCGAGCCGCTGGTGGGCGCCATTGCGCTGGGCGGCGGATTGCATCGCCTGCCGCGGCAGATCGGCCTGAAGCCTGCGCTTGGAATCATCCTCACCGGGCGCAAGGTCGGGGCCGCGGAGGGCAAAGCGCTCGGCTTCGTCAACGAGGTGGTTACGCAGGCCAACCTCGCCGCCACCGTCGACCGGTGGACCGCCGACATTCTTCGCTGTTCTCCGGTCGCGATCCAGGCGTCGAAAGAGGTCGTCCACCGCGGATTGGCCGAGCCTTCGCTGGCCGATGCGATGCGCAATCAAGGGGACTATGGGGGATTTCGCGCCTGGTTGGAGTCGGAAGACTTTCGCGAAGGCCCGCGCGCGTTTGCGGAGAAGCGCTCTCCGAATTGGTCCGTCACTCGAGCCCGTAGCGGGCGTTGCGACCGATCACGATGATTGGAAAATGGCCCTGTCCCGCCTCGCCGCCGACCGTGACGCGTACGGGCTGTTCGCGGTGTCGCGGCCGCCATCGACGTCCGTCGGACAGCAGGACCTCCTCGACGTGCGACAGATCGTACTGGTCGGTTTCGACGGTCAGGGCATCGCCCCGCCACACACCCATCCCGCGCTCGTCATTGAACCCGCTGTCATATCCGGCGCCCTTGAAGACCCATGCTCGGCCGATCGACTCCACGTCGATGTCCCAGCGGCGCCTGTCGCCGGTCGTGACCTGCAGCTTTAACCGATCGAACAGTCGCGTACCCGGAATGAAATTGAACTCGTGTTGAACGTCAGTGACCTCGGAGGAGGCCGAGTCCGAAGCGCCGATACGCCCATCGATGTATAGACGTCTCCCGTCCTCGTCTTCCTGAAGCTGGATCATGCCACCGTAGTGTTCGGTCGCGAAGCCCAGATACATGACGAGTATCCCGCGGCCGCCGGCGCGTATCGAGGACGGAAGACCGCCCCCGGCGCGCGTGCCGGTGAATGGTTCAAAGCCGCCGACTCCCGGACGGACGCCCCAGGAGTGATCGCGCCAGCTGAACCATTTATCGACCGCGTGCGAGTGACCGTCGATTTGCGCCGTGCCGTCGAGCCAGCCCACCTGGCTGAAGCGCCAGTAGTCAGTGTGCACACGCCCATCGGTCCGGCCGAAATGATGACTCTCCAAATGAGCATCAAGAAAGCCCCTGAAGGTCAGATCGAAGCTGTCCCCGTGCTCGTTCTGATCGCAGATGAAGCGCAAGGTCTTGAAGGGCTCGGAAAACTCCGTGCGCAGCGGCCCGAGCCTGAGGGGCTCGGGTATCGGATGCAAGGGTCGCGAGAAGCGCATGTTTCGCTGCCGGCTCGCCCCCCACTGGGTCAGCGCGTAACCGTCCATGACGTTCAGGTTCTTGTACACGCCCATCCCGGTGACGATCCCCGCCTGCCCGTCCCGGCGAAAACCAGTCAGCACGTATCTGTCGTAGAAGCGATGGTCGCTGAGCAGCGCCTGCGCGAAGGGCAGCGGGCCCTGGTGCATCAACGTTTCATCGAGTCCCGACAGCATTGTTCCACCCCGTTCTGCGCGTTAGTCGCGCTGTCTCGCTGGGCGACGCCGCCGCGCACGCTGGCGGCAGCGCCGCGATCCCCGATTTATGATAGCATGAGTATCTTGTGCTTGCATCCTATCTGGCTGGATGGCAAATTCCAGATGCGGAACGGGGGATCCATGAAACAAGCCTGGAAAGACGAGCTGCCCGAGGATCCGCGTTGGCGCGAGAATTTTTGCTTCGACGGCTACGACAAGGATCGCGACGTCGGATTCTGGATCCACTGCGGCCGCTGGTCGCTCGATCCTCGCATCTGGCTCTCCATGCCTGTCATTCCGTCGCCGGCTACAGCCGGTAGGATCGCTCGGAATGTCCGTTAAGATCCTCGCCGTCAACGAAAAAAACGGTCCCGCCCTCATAGGTGACGATCTGCGCCATGCCTTTCGGCGCGCGACCGTCGAACACCTCGAAATAGCGTGTCGTCGAGTGCGGGAGTTTGCCGCGCTGCTCGGCCCGAATCTGTACCGTGTCCCTTTCATATTCGAGGGTCATCTCGTAATTTGTCGGCGGTAGATCGCTCGATTCGAGAAACGGCGGGTTGCGGGATCAACCCATGACCTGCACGAGGCTCGCCGCGAGCTGCGCCTCGATTCGCGGAAAGGTATTGACGGCGACCGCGCAACTCTCGAGGCCGCTCGCCGCGCCGTCGGTGAAATCGCGCAGCATGCGGGTGCCGAGACTTGCGTTGCGAACGGTTCGCCAGATCTCGAAATACTCGAGGCGCGCCGGTGTGATCGTTGGACCGCCGGCGGTGTGATAGTGCTGGAGAAACCGTTCCCAAGGCATCACGCGCTCGACGGTCGGGCGGCAGTAGGCGAGATCTTCGGCCGGGTCCCCGGCATGGGCGAATTCCCAATCGAGCAAGCACACAAGTTCGTCTCCCTCGACGAGCATGTTCTGAAAACCGGGGTCGCCGTGCACCAGCACGGCGGCTCCCTCCACGCGCGGCAAGTTCTGCCTTAGCCACTGAAACGCGAGTTCGAGGGGCACGGAGGCATTCGGGTTGGATGCACGCCAGCGTGCCTCGTAATCGCCGATCATCGCCTCGGTTGCCGCACGCGCGGTTGCGTGAGCGGCCTCGGGCAGCAGGTTCTGCAGCGGCGTCCGGTGCAGCTGCGCCAGCGATCCGGCGAACGCCAGGACGACCGCTGACGATACTTTGATCCCCTCGCCCCACATGTTACCGCCCGGCGCACCGCGCATGCGCCGCGTGGCGAGAAAAGCTCCCCCAAGCGGTATCGTCCCCTCTTCGAGCCAAAGCGGTTCCGGCACCGGGACGCCGGCCCGGTGCAGCGCCACGATGAGCGGATATTCGGCACGGACGCTCGTTCCGTACCGCCCGAGGTCGACTCGCAGCACGATCGACGCCGGCAAGCCGGGCAGACCCTCGACATCGAGGAGCAGAGTGTCCTTGGACCTGCCGCCGGGAACGCGTGTGAGGTTGCGGATCGCGAGGTCTCGGGCGGCGGGAAATCGCCCGCGCAAATAAGCCTCGAGTGCGGAGCGGTCCGGGGCTTCGGCTGTCGAGCGCGGTGCGCGCGAAGGCCGGGCCGCGACCGCCACGATCGCCTCCTCCCACTCGTTGCGGACGGCGGCCTCGGTGCAGATCACCGCCCGGCCGAGCGCCTGGAACCGGGCCGCCTGACTTCCGCTGGCACGCGGCATGGCCTCCCCCAGCCGGCGCAACAGTTCCTGCAGCGTCGCCTCGGACGGCGGCGCACTTTGCGGATCGAGCTCCCGAAGCAGCCCGCGCGCGGTCCCGAGCTGATCCCGGGCCTGTTCGGCGTAGCGCCGCGTGATCGACGGCAGTATTTCCTCCGCGGCGAGCCAGCGCGACAGCACCAACTCGGCGATATGCGTGTAATGCCGCGCGAGCGCGCTCTGGGATTCGGGCCCGAGCACGGTCTTCAGCGCATCCCGCAGAGCCTCGAGACAGGGACCGACAGGCAGATGAACGATGCTCACGATGGCCACCTCTGATTGGAGAGACAGATTGGCAGAGTAACAAACACCTGAGGTAGTATGCACCCGAACCATATGCTAACACGAGCAGACACAGGGGCCACCGGATGGGACAGCTTCAAGACAAGGTCGCGCTGATCATCGGTGCTTCCACCCACGGTGGCATCGGCGAAGCCACGGCTCTGCATTATGTACGCGAAGGCGCCCGAGTCGTCCTCAGCGCCCGGCGCCTGAAGGAAGCGCAAGGCGTCGCTGCCGCAGCGGGTGCCGAGGCGATCGCCTGCGATGTCACCGATGAGTCCCAGGTGGAGCGCCTCACCCGCGCGGTGATGACCCGCCACGGCCGCCTGGACGTGCTCGTCATCGTCGCCGGCGGCTACGCAACCCAGCTCGTCGACCAACTGACGCGCGAGACTCTGCTGGGAACCTTCGAGGCCAACGTAATCGGCCCGGCTTTTGCCATCAAGCATGCGGCACGTGTGATGGGGCGCGGCGCGTCGATCATATACGTGTCGTCGGCCACCGCGCAGCTCAATACACCGGGGGTCTCGGCCTACGGGTGCACGAAAGCCGCGGGTGAGCGGCTGGTCGAAGTCGCGGCATTCGAATACGGTCCACGCGGCATCCGTCTCAATTCTGTCCAGCCCGGACTTCTCGAGACACCCCTCTCGCAAGCCCTGCTGCAACGGCCGGGAGTACGGCGCGCCTATGAGCGCGAGACGCCGCTCGGGCGGCTTGCGAATGTGAATGATGTCGCGGCGGCCGCCGTATGGCTGGCGAGTGACGGTTGCCATACCACCGGCGATCGCATCCGGGTGGCAGGCGGCGTACACCTGCGCCGTCATCCGCTGCCCGAAGACTTTCAAGACCATTGAACCGCCGAATATCGTTGTCATCCTGATAGTAAGTTGGCATACTAACGCACAATCTCGTCGATGGATCATATGACTGACATCAATGGCCACTTGCGACTCTGCAGTACCGAGCAGATAAAGCCCGGCGAGATGCTTGGGATCGAGTTGCCGGGCCTGCCGAAGCTCGTCGTCTACCGGGTGGCGGACGAGTTTTATTGTAGCCAGGACCTGTGTACTCACGGCGCCGCCTCGCTCAGCGAAGAGGGCGATCTCGACGGTTATGTCATCGAATGCACGTGGCATGAAGGTCGATTCGACGTCCGCGACGGCAAGCCCTGTGCGCTGCCCTGCACGGTGCCATTGCGGACCTTTCCGGTGACGATTGAGCGCGGTGAGTTGTTCATTGATATCGGGTGACGTTCCGGACCGTTCACGGCAGCTGACGCCACCGGTCGCGAGCGTCCGCGGCAGGAGAGATGGAGATGCCTGAACTCGGCAGTGAACGGCGGGACGTTTTCAATGAGGATCACCACGCGTTCCGTGAGACCGTCCGCCGCTTCTTCCGCAAGGAGGTCGAGCCCCACTTTCGTGAATGGGAGAAGCAGGGCATTTTCCCTGCCGACGTCTTTCGCAAGGCGGGGGCCGCCGGAATCCTTCAGGCCGGCGTGCCGGCCGAGTACGGTGGCGGCGGGGGCGATTTTCTGCACCATGTCATCCTGCACGAAGAGA
>WNFR01005787.1_pt1 | contig 12655 bp, 11 predicted proteins | sample 5400221 | NCBI WGS metagenome assembly WNFR01 (sample SAMN13153357, study PRJNA577476) | soil metagenome | isolation source: 40 cm soil under Madrone tree | place: USA:California | collected 2016-06-14 | reverse complement strand
AGGAGATCGCCGGCGACTCCCGTGCCGTATTCCTTCCAGCAGCGCCAACGCGCGAAATGTTTCGGTGACAAGTCGGGATCCCAAGGCTTGTGCGGAGCGGTGCCTTGCCACGTTTCCCAATCGAGAGTTTGCGGCGAGAGATCGAAAGGCGGCGGATATTCCCAAGCGCCGGTGGGATCGTTGCGGCCGAGGGAGCCCTCGACCATCATTAGGTCGCCGATGGTGCCTTGCGCGATGAGCTCCTTGGCTTTGGCGCAGAGCACGGAGCTGACGCGCTGCGAGCCGATCTGGATAACGCGGCCGGTAGCTTTGCCGGCTTTCACCATTTCGAGGCCGTCAGAGGGCGAGTGCGACATGGGTTTTTCGCAGTAGATATCTTTTCCGGCATGAACGGCGTCGACGACGACTTGCTTGTGCCAGTGATCGGGAACGGCGGCGATCAGGCAATCGATTTCTTTGTTGTCGAGGAGATCTTTGTAGCGGCGCGTGACCGGAAGATTAGGATTGCCGACGATTTCGCGGGCGAGCGTGTGGCGGCCGTCGTAGAGATCGGCAGCGGCGACGCACTCGACGCCAGGAAGCTGCACGGCCGCGGTCAGCAGGCCCGAGCCTTGCATGCCGATGCCGATGATGCCGAAGCGCAGGCGATCGCTGGGGGCGACCGCAGGATAGCTGGCGGCTTCGAGGCGCGTGTCTCGCAATAAAAATGTGTTGGTGGCGGCGAGCGCGCTAGCGGCGCCGGCGGTGCGTTGCAGGAATTTGCGGCGCGAGAGATCCTTTTTCATTGGTGCTCCTATAAGGAAAATCGAAAAACGAAATTCGAAAAGTGAAAATTGAAAGCGAGAAAAAGCCTCAGGCCTAAAAAACAGGCCTGTGCTACACGCTGGTCGCTAACGCAGCGGCTGGAGCGCGACTTCTTTGAAAAAGACGATGTCGTTGTCGCTGTGATTTTGCAGGCCCATGTAGCCTTCGTTGGGGCGGCGGCCGCGCTGGGGCTCGAAATCAAACTTTTTCTCGGGGACGGACTGGCCCTCGGTGTAATCGGTGACTTTCACCTCGTTGAGGACAACGACGGTGTGCGGGCCATCGAGCGTGATGAGCATGGTGTTCCACTCGGGACCGGGTTTGCCGGGGCGAGCCAACGGTTTGGTAAGGGAATACAGCGTGCCGGTGACGTGATAATCATCTTCCTTGGAATCTTCTGGTTGGTTGTCGATTTGGACTTCGTAGCCGTAGTGCACAGGCATCCACTCTTCGCGTGGCTCGATGGGGATGCGGATGAAGACGCCGGAATTATCGTTGTGATCGCGCATCTTGTAGACGACGCGAATGCGGCAGTCGCCGACCTTGCCTGCAGTCCAGTAAAGCAGGCCCATGCCGCCGTGCGTTTGGATGAGTCCGTTCTCGACGGTCATGTGGCCCGGGCCGACGTGTTTCCAGCCGCTGAGATCCTTGCCGTTGAAGAGTTGCTGCCACGGTTTTTCGCTTTGCGAGTAACCAGGAATGGCGAGTGCCGCGCCTGCGGCGAAAAGAAAAAACAAATTGCGCATAAGCCCCCTTTTGCCGCTGGACATACTACAAGATTGTAGGACTACCGAAGGAGAAATTTTGGAGCGCCTAGGCGAGTCTCATTTCAGTTCGCGGAGCCAGATATTGCGGTAACGGACCGGGTGGTTGTGGTCTTGCAAGGCTAGCGGGAGTTTTTCTGGGCCGGCGGTGTACGGCGGGCGCACGTGATGGCCGGTAGGACCGGTCAGTTCGACATTATCTTGCACAAGCACGCCGTTGTGGAATGCGGTGATGCGAGCTGGGCGGAGGAGCTTGCCGGAGGCGTCAAAGCGCGGGCCGTGGAAAATGATGTCGTAGGTTTGCCATTGCGCGGGCGCGCGCGAAGCGTTCACGAGGGGAGGGAATTGGCCGTAGATGGCGGATGCTTGGCCGTCGGCGTACGTTTTGCTCTGGTAGGAGTCGAGGACCTGCACTTCATACAGGCCGTGCAGGAAAACACCGCTGTTGCCGCGGTCCTGGTCTTGGCCCTTCGCAGGTTGGGGCTCGGCGAACTCAACGTGCAGCTGGCAGTCGCCGAATGCTTCGCGCGTGTAAATGTATCCCGCTTTAGGGACGACTTCGAAATAGCCGTTCTCTACCTTCCATTTGGCCGGAGTGCCGTCTTTGTGCTGCCACTTGGAAAGATCTTTGCCGTCGAAGAGGACAACGGCGTCGGAGGGCGCGCGGCCTGCGGCGTCTTGCGTGCTTGCGGTGCCCGGTTCGATCACCGCGGGAACGGGGCGGTTGAGGTCGTGGATTTGCCACTTGGGATCGACTTGGGTTTGCGCAAGAGAGAGAGTGGCAAATGCGAACAACGAGAAGCACAGCATGACAACGGTTTTTTTCATTACAAGCCTCACTAAATGAATTTCACGCTGACCTTGAAACCGCGATTGCAAAAACGGCGGCTCGCCTGCGGCAGGCAGGCAAGACCGCCGCACTCCACATTCGAAGCCTTGCCGCGCTGGGGCGCAGCGTGCTGCGCCCCTACAAAAATCCCCCTACGCTCCGGCACGGATGCGCATGCCATAGAAGGAACGGTAAACGAAGAAAAATGAAACGGCGAAGAAGGCCGCCGCCAGAATGTGGGTGAGGCCCTCGCCTTGCGAGGCGGTCAGTTGCACGGCCAGCTCCACGGCCAAGAGGCCGAAGAGCGTCGTGAACTTGATCACCGGATTCAACGCTACCGACGAGGTGTCTTTGAAGGGATCGCCTACAGTGTCGCCGATTACCGTGGCATCGTGCAGCGGCGTGCCTTTTTGCTTCATCTCGACTTCAACGATTTTTTTCGCGTTGTCCCAGGCGCCGCCGGCATTGGCCATGAAGATGGCTTGGTACAAGCCGAATGTGGCGATGGACATCAGGTAGCCGATGAAGAAGAAGGGCTCGACGAAGGAGAAGGACAACGTCGCGAAGAACACGGCGATGAAGATGTTGAGCATGCCCTTCTGCGCATATTGCGTGCAGATTTCGACGACGCGCTTGCTGTCGGCGACGCTGGCTGCGGCGGCGCCGTCGAGCTTGATGTGGGCCTTGATGAACTCAACGGCACGGTAGGCGCCGGTAGTGACCGCTTGTGTGGAGGCGCCGGTGAACCAATAGATCATGGCGCCGCCAGTGATGAGGCCAAGGACGAAAGGCGCGTGGAGCAGCGAGAGTTTTTCGACGTTCACCGTAAGGCCGTGGGTGAGCGCCATGATGATGGAAAAAATCATGGTAGTGGCGCCGACTACGGCAGTGCCGATAAGCACGGGCTTGGCAGTGGCTTTGAAGGTGTTGCCGGCGCCGTCGTTGGCTTCGAGAAGAGTCTTGGCGCGCTCGAAGTTGACGTCAATGTTGTGGTCGCGCTTTAGTTCGGCTTGGATACCGGGGATTTGCTCGATCAGAGAGAGTTCGTAGACCGATTGCGCGTTGTCGGTGACCGGGCCGTAAGAATCGACCGCGATGGTGACGGGACCCATGCCCAGGAAGCCGAAGGCTACGAGACCGAAGGCGAAGACGGGAGCGGCGATCATCACGCCGCTGAGCCCAAGGTTGCTAATGAGGTAGCCGGTCGACATCAGTGCAACCATGGCGAGGCCGATGTAATAAGCCGAGAAATTTCCAGCCACAAACCCGGAGAGGATGCCGAGAGAAGCGCCTCCTTCTTCGGCGGACCTAACGACCTCTTTGACGTGGCGTGACTCGGTGGAGGTGAAGACTTTTACCAGCTCGGGGATGATGGCGCCGGCTAGCGTACCGCAGGAGATGATGGTGGCGAGCTTCCACCACTGCGAAGAATCGCCGCCAAGCGTCGGGATGATGAGCGAGGAGACCACATAAGTAAATGCGATGGAAACCGCGGAGGTAATCCACACCAGGGAAGTGAGCGGGGCTTCGTAATTCATCTGGTCGACATTGCCGTAGCGTGCTTTGGCGATGAGGCCGTTGATGAAGTAAGCGGCGGCGCTTGCTGCGAGCATGACGATGCGCATGACGAAAATCCAAACGAGGAGCTGGACCTGCACGGTGGGATTTTTCACGCCTAGGAGGATGAAGGTAATCAGCGCCACGCCCGTGACGCCGTAGGTCTCGAAGCCGTCGGCGCTGGGGCCAACGGAGTCGCCGGCATTGTCCCCAGTGCAGTCGGCGATTACGCCAGGATTGCGCGCGTCGTCTTCCTTAATCTTGAAGACGATCTTCATCAGGTCGGAACCGATATCGGCGATTTTGGTGAAGATGCCGCCGGCGATGCGGAGGGCGGCTGCGCCGAGCGATTCACCGATGGCGAAGCCAATGAAGCACGGCCCGGCGTAGTTTCCTGGAACGAAAAGAAGAATAAGGAGCATCATGAGCAGCTCGACGGAGATCAGCATCATACCGATGCTCATGCCTGCTTCGAGAGGCGTGTGGTAAATCGGGTACGGCTTGCCGCGCAGGCTGGCGAAAGCGGTGCGCGAGTTCGCGAAGGTGTTGACGCGAATCCCGAACCAGGCGACACCGTAGCTGCCTGCGATGCCGATGAGACTGAAGATGAGAATAATGGGCAGCGTAACTTTGACGGGCTGGACCGGAGCGAGCACGCCAAAATACAGAACGATGACCACGGCGATGAACAGCCAGAGAACAACGAGGAATTTGCCCTGGGTGATAAGGTATGTTTTGCAGGTCTCATAGATCAGCTCTGAAATGTCGCGCATGGAGCGGTGCACCGGCAGATTCTTGAGACGGCTGTAGATTACGAGGCCGAAGATCAGGCCGAAGATGCAGAACAGAATGCCGAAGAGTAAAAGTCTGTGGCCATCCACGCTGCCATTCAGGAACTGGACCGACTTAAGATCGGGGAGCTTGAGGCTGGCTTCGCCGCCGGCTTCCTCGGTAGTTTGAGCGAATGCGGCCGCGGCGGTGAGCAGGAAAGCGATGGCGGCGCCTGCGCCGAATTTTGCGAGTCTACAAGCTAGTGCCCAGGCAGGTGTAAGCCAGGTGCGCATCAACACTCCTCCGTGAAAACAAACAAGATTTCGAAGTTAACTGCGTAACGGTCCTGGGCATGCTTTTTCCGGCACACCAGTAAGCCTGGTGTTGCTTGCGCGCCGGGAGGAGCTTGCCAGACTACAAGAAAGCCCCATTTTGTAGATGGGACCGGAAACTTGAAACCACAGGCACCGAGCGTCATTTCGCTGCTCTACCCCGGGGCAGGAACCCTGGATGCTCGGCACACGCCATTCCGAAGTCGTTGATTTATAACATTTCGCTAATGGCGGGTCAAACGTGAGGCTATGATTTTTGTCTGCTATGGCTGAAGGTTTGCGTCTGTCTATTGAGAGGCGATAACGGAAACGCATCGCTGCCGCAAGCGCGAGCGATACGGGGCTTGCCAAGCGATGGTAACATGCGTCATCGTTCCAGGACGAATAGAACGAGTCGGAACAGGGGAAATGAACAGTCACGCCAAGTTTACCGCGACGCGGGAGAAAGTCGCGTCGCTTTCGCTGCGAGACGAACGGGAAATCGCCAGAAAGGGAGGCGCCCTGGCGGGAAGTTTTAACGCGTAAGTCCGTCGAATCGCATGCCATCTCACTTTATCGACTCACACGAAGTCGGATACGCGCTCGGAGAGCCGGCCGCTCGGCGGAATTTGGGCTGGCCGCGCATGTTTGAGGAGAAGCGCGGTTGAGGAACCATTTCTTTATCACTGGGACGGACGCCGGGGTGGGCAAGACGACGCTCGCGGCTCTACTGTGCGCGGCGCTGGACGCGGTGTATTGGAAACCGATACAAACGGGTACGCTGGAAGGTTCCGATCGCGTGACGGTGATGCGGCTCGCGGGAATTGGCACGGACCGCACGATCGATGAGGTGTACAAATTTGTGCCGCCGGTTTCGCCGGACCTCGCGGCGCGGTGGGCGGGAACGGAGATTGATCTCGGGCGCATCAATCTGCCGAACAGTTTGAATACCGACTGGGTGGTGATAGAAGGCGTCGGCGGCGTGCTGGTGCCCATCAATCAGAAGCAGTTCATGCTGGACATGATGGTGAAATTCAAGCTGCCCGTGATCCTGGCGGCGCGCAGCAGCATCGGCACGGTGAATCACACGCTGCTGACGCTGGCGGCGTTGCACGCGGCAGAGTTGCCGGTGCATGGCGTGGTGCTGATTGGAGATCAGAATCGCGAGAACCGGGAAACGATTGAGCGCTTCGGCCATGTGCGAGTGATTGGAGAAATTCCAAGATTACCCAACCTCCATCGAACGGCACTGATGCAAGTGTTCATGAGTCATTTTGATCGCGGCGCGTTTTCTCAGTAAAAATGCTCAAGAGAAGTAACGATATAACGAAGCAACCAGGAGGGAGCACGTTTCATTGCCCGCACAGCTTGGCGCTTGGAAACAGAAAATCGTTGCGTTTGCGGGGACGCTTGGCGCGCCAGGGCTGTTCCTGATTTCGTTTCTCGATTCTTCCTTTCTAACCTTTCCGATCATCAATGATTTGTTGTTGATTCAGCTTTCGATGCAGCGGCCTGCGCGTATGCCTTTATACGCGAGCATGGCGGCGCTCGGCTCGTTGCTGGGGTGTGTTTTGCTGTTTTTACTGGCCCGCAAGATCGAGGAAGCTGCGTTTCATCGAAGGGTAGGCGCGCGGGGCGAGGCAATCCGCCACTGGGTGGTGCGCAATGGATTTGGCGGGATGCTGGTGGCGGCGATGCTGCCGCCGCCGACGCCATTCAAGTTTTTCGTGCTCGCGGCGGGAGCCTTTGAGATGCCGCTGCTGAGTTTCGCTTCCGCGATCGGGTTGGCGCGCGCGATTCGATATTTTGGCGTTGGATACCTGGCGGTGCGATACGGCGCGAATGCTTTGCCGTATCTGGCGCAGCACAAACTGCAGTTTACCGCGTTGGTGATCGCGTTCGTCGCGGTGAGTTACGCGGTCTCGCGAGTGCTACTGAAGGAACGGAAAACACTTACGAAGTGACATTTAGCTGTGAGCTTGAGAGAGGACGCTTTTTTGGGAGTGCGGCGGTCTGGCCGCCGCTTTTACAGCGTTCAGTTATCGCACCGATGTCTCTCGCGCTCTCAGTCGAGGGCTACATTTTTCGATCCCAGACTACTTCGTCGCTTAGCACTTTGGCGTTTGGATCGGTTTCGACGACCGCGATGACGCGAGGACCGGAACGTGCCTCGCGTTGTTCGGCCAAGTCGCGGAGCTGTACGCGATAGCCAGTGTTCGTTTTTTCTACCGTGGCTTTAGGGAATTTTGCAGCTAGCAGAAATCGGCGAACGGATTCGGTATTGCGTGCCGCGTCCAGCGGAGCGGAGGACTCCGGCTTGTAAAAAATCGCGGCGGCATCCGGGGTGAACAAGGAGCCGGGCGCCAGATTCAGATCCAAGTCATGAAACGCGCGCTCCGCTTCCACGATACAGTGCCAGTGAAAAGGCGAGTCCGATTCAGCGAAGGCTGCGACTCGCCGTGGCAACTCGCCCCGATAGGTGCGGGCTTCCATCATTGCCACAGCGTTGCCGTGCAAAATAAATCGCGCCCCGACGTAAATAAAAATTGCCAGCAGAGCGATGATTGCGCCGATTCGTCCGCGCGGGGCTTTTGACTTCGCGCCGATTTCTTCGGTGACGAGCGCGAGTAGTTGCGGCAAAAGCGCGCCGGCGAGAAGCATCAGCAGAATCCAGAGATCGAAGTGCGCGACCCAGTCGGCTGAATATCGCTGCGCGCGAAAAGGCCACAGGACCTGGACGCTTTCGTTTTGCGTGAGGTCCATCGCCGTGCGAAGGGTGCTTGCGGCTAGCAAGGCAAGAAAAACTGTGCGAAGGCTGTCCGCGTTTGGTTTGTGGCGCGTCGCCAGCATCGCGGCTATGCAGAAAACGATGGTGACACCGAGCGTTCCGACCACCGAGTGCGTGTACGTGCGGTGCCAATCTAAAAATGCGGAAGGGCTGACGCCGGCGCTGAGCTGATCGAGGTCGGCTGCGGCCCCCGCGAGAATTGCGACGATCAGCGTGGTGCGCGAGGCTCTCGGGAACACGGCGCGGGTGATCGCGTAAGACGCCAACCCGTGCGTGAAGGCGTCCATTTAATTGTTCGTAGGCATTTTCGCCGCGGCGGAATCCTTTGGGACCAAAAGTTTCAGTGCGCGCGGGACGATTTTGAATTCGACGGGGAGGCGCGCGAGCGGCTCGCCGTCAATCTGCGCGTAAACCGGATTCGAGTCGAGCGGCTCGCAGACGATGCTGTTCGCTTTCCAGTAGTGCACGCCTTCCGTGCCGCGCAACTTGCCGAGCCACAGCGTGGGCAAATAGCTGAGATAGCGGAAGCCGCTCTGTGTCGTAAGCCCCATCATTTCGAATTGATCGGCGTACAGGTCGGCTTCAGTGGTGATGCGAAAAGGGCCGCCGTAATGTTTTGTTCTGCCAACGACAACTAAGGTGGCATCCAACGTTTTCTCGCCAGTGACGACGCGAAAGTGCGGGAACTTGTAGCGGAAGACTTCGCGTGCGCCCTGCCACCAATAAGCGAGAATGCCAACGCGCGCTTTCAAATCGAGATCGATGGAGTACACGATCATGCCGTCGGGACCAGCGCCGGCGACGCTTAGAAAGTAGCGTGCCTTCGATGGTTCTTTTAGCGGAGTGGCGAGACCTAGCGCGATTTCCTTTACTTCCCCGCGAACCAATTTCTCCGCGGCAGCCGGGATATCCCAGGGCAAGCCGATTTCCTTGGCGAGCACGTTCGCCGTGCCGCCGGGAAGCAAGGCCATGGGAACGCGATGGCCATTTTGCTGCGCAGCAAGGCCGTTGACGACTTCGTTGAGCGTTCCGTCGCCGCCGCAAGCGATGACCAACTGGCGTCCTTCGACGGTGGCTCGCTGAGCCATTACGGTGGCGTCCCCGGGCGCTCGCGTTTCCTGAAGGTCCGCTTCGATGCCTCCGAGCGACAGAATGCGGCGAGCTTCATCCAGCATGCGCCGGCGGCCTTTGCCTCCGTTGCCGGCGTTCGGGTTGTGAATCAGTAAAGCATTGCGAAGACTTGGCAGCATGAACCGTTCCTGGGCGCTCGCAGCGGCGCCGCGAAACCTCCATTCTATATAATATGATGCCGATTCCGATGAACGTTCTTCCGAGGGTTCCATGGCCAAGGCGGTAGCCGCCAAACACGAAGTCGAAGAGCTGCGCGACAAGCTGCGCCATCACGAGTACCTCTATTACGTTTTGGACCAACCAGAGATTTCGGATGCCGCGTATGACCGGTTGATGAAGCGGCTCGAGGAGTTGGAAGCGGCGCATCCCGAGCTGATTACGCCGGATTCTCCTACGGTGCGGGTCGGGGGCACGCCGCGCGCTGGTTTCCAAACCGTGCAGCACGCTCGCCCAATGCTGAGCCTGGACAACGCGTTTTCCTACGAGACGTTGGCGGATTTTGACCGCCGAGTCCGGCAGGGAAGCGGCCGCGAGAAAATCGAATACATCGCGGAGCACAAGTTCGACGGTCTGAGTATTTCGCTGCAATACGTGAACGGCGGCCTCGCGCGCGGGGTTACCCGCGGCGACGGGCGAACCGGCGAGGACGTCACCCCGAACGTGAAAACGATTCGCTCGATTCCGCTCCGCGTGGACCCGGCTGCGCTGAAGAAACTGAAGCTGCCGCCGACGTTCGAAGTGCGCGGCGAAGTCTTGATGACGCGCAAGGCGTTCGAAGCCATGAACCGCCAGCAGGAAGAGAGCGGCGGGAAAATCTTTGTGAATCCGCGCAACGCCGCAGCGGGCTCCGTGCGGGTACTCGATCCTTCCATCACCGCGCGGCGCCGCCTGGAATTCTTTGCGTATTACTTGCTGGTGGATGGCGAAGTTCCTTTCGCGAAGCATTCCGATTCCCTCGAAGCGCTGAAGCAATTGCGCTTCCGCGCCTCGGAAGATTGGAAGCTGTGCGACGGAATCGAGCAGGTCTACAAATACTGCGATGCGTGGGAGCCCAAGCGCGAAGAGCTGCCCTACGAGATCGACGGCGTCGTCATCAAGGTCAACTCCCTGGGCATTCAGCGCGAATTGGGCTACACCGCGAAAGCCCCGCGCTGGGCGATTGCGTACAAGTATCCAGCCCGGCAAGAGACCACCGTGGTGAACGATATTCGCGTACAAGTCGGCCGCACCGGCACGCTGACGCCCGTAGCCGTCCTCGAGCCGGTGCAGGTCGGCGGCGTCACTGTCAGCCGTTCCACCCTGCACAACATGGACGAAATCGACCGCCTGGGATTGCAGATCGGCGACACCGTGCTGATCGAGCGCGCCGGCGAAGTGATCCCTCACGTGCTAAAGGTGACCAAGGAAGGCGCGAACCGCAGACCGTTTCGCATGCCGAAAAATTGCCCGGAGTGCGGCAGCGCCATTCACCGTGCCGAAGGCGAAGTCGCCTACCGCTGCGTCAACGCCGCCTGCCCCGCAAAACGCAAAGAATCGCTGCTGCACTTCGCCAGCCGCCACGCCATGGACATCAACGGCCTCGGCGACAAAATCGTCGACCAGCTAGTGGACAAAGCCATGGTCAAAGACATCGCGGACCTGTACACGCTGAAGCTGGAGAACGTAGCGGAACTAGACCGCATGGGCGAAAAGTCCGCGCAAAATCTCCTGGACCAAATCGCAGCCAGCAAGAAGCACACGCTAGCGCGGCTAATCTACGCGCTAGGCATTCGCATGGTAGGCGAGCGCACCGGCCAACTCCTTGCCGAGCATTTCTCCTCCTTGGATGAATTGGCGGAAGCCAAGGAAGACCAGCTCTTCGAGGTGACCGAAGTAGGCCCGAAAGTAGCCACCGCCATCGCCGAATTCTTCTCCGAATCCGCAAACCAAAAAATAATCAAGAAGCTAGACAAAGCCGGCGTCCGCCCCACCGGCGAAAAGCGCATCCTCAAGAGCCAGAAATTCGCCGGCAAGTCTTTCGTATTCACCGGCGCCCTAGCCAATCGCTCCCGAGAAGAAGCCGGCCAATTAGTGATGCAACACGGCGCCAAAGTCTCCGGCTCCGTAAGCAAGAAAACCGATTACGTAGTAGTAGGCACCGACCCCGGCTCGAAGTACGACAAGGCCAAAGAGTTAGGCGTCCCAGTCCTCACCGAAGCTGAATTCGAGAAGTTGCTTGGATTGAAATAAAGAAATGAAGCGCCCCGCGGAATTTCTTGGGTAGTACCGGCAACTCACGGAATATCCGGAAGGCGGAGCGCCTTGTGGCGCTCCGCTCCCGTTGACCTGATGTTCCAGCCGAGCTCAGTGCTCAGTGGTGACCGCCGCCGCCCCCGCCACCACCGGCATGGCCGCCGCCTCCACCGCCAAAGCCACCGCCTCCAGCGTGACCGCCGCCACCGCCTCCACCATGAAATCCACCTCCACCCGCAGCGCCTCCTCCAGCGTGACCGCCCCCTCCAACATGACCGGCACCTCCGCCCTGAACACCACCTCTGCCCGGAGCGCCTCCCATTCCGCGCGAGCCCATAGAGCCGCTTCCTCCATGGAAGCCTTCGCCACTATGTCCTCCGTTGAATCCTTGGCCCCCATGGAATCCCACGCGGGAGCCCGCCGCCACTACACCACCACCGTTGAAGCCGCTGTTGCCGGAATGGCCAGGCCCGTGGTAGGAGCCGTGATCGAAGTGATCGTAGTAGTGAGCTTCCTGATGCCCCCCATCTCCACCGTGCCCCCTATCACCACCGTGCCCTCTGTCGCCACCATGCTCCCTACCATCGTGCCCCCTGTCGGCAGAGTGCTCCCTACCATCGTGCCCCCTGTCGCCACCATGCTCCCTATCACCGTGGTCCCGATCGCGAAAGTGATCAAAGTCTCGATCAAAATCATGGTCGAAGTGGCCGAAGAAGAAAAACGGCGCGAAGCCCACGTCAAACGCTGAATAGAAACCCCAACCGAATGGACTGTAGAAGATTCCGTTCCCTGGAACGAACGTATAAGCGCCATAATACGGATCCCAATCCCAACCGGCTCCGTAACTACCCACTTGGTAGTCTTGCGCCCGATCGACGTTGGCTTCCGCCAAATAAGAAGAGCGCAGGCTGCTCCAGCGATACAGATCGTCCTGGACTTCTTTGTCGAACTTCTCCGGCTTCATCGACGCGCCAGCACCGAAGGCGAGCTGATGTTCATTCTCCACCTTGATGTTCTGGCCGTTCACTTCCACATTGGCTTCGCCCTGGTAGACGCGAACGAGAGAGTGGTCCGCGTCAAAGTCATATAACCCGGTCTTGGTAAGGCGAATCTTCGCGCCGTCCTCCGCGACGACAATGTTGTTTTCCGGGTGCAGCTCGGCTATCTCCACGGTGGCTTCGCCTTTGTCCAACCGAAGTTCCGTATCGGTCAACGTGGGCGAAATCATCATTACAGAGCTGTTGTCGCCGAGTCTAAAAAAGACGCCCGGCGTCAGGAGAAGCTCCGCCTTGCCTACCCCCGTTTCTAGCGACTGACCGGGCTTCAATTCTGTCTTCCCGATCGCTTCCGGACCGAGGCCTTGCCCTTCCATAGAAGCTTGGCCCTCGATGTAGTTCAAACTTCCCGGACGCGCCGGATTCGCTTTTGCATGTTCTGACTGAGCTGGGTCTGCGCCCCAAGCGGGCGC
>WNFR01021164.1_pt1 | contig 12656 bp, 15 predicted proteins | sample 5400221 | NCBI WGS metagenome assembly WNFR01 (sample SAMN13153357, study PRJNA577476) | soil metagenome | isolation source: 40 cm soil under Madrone tree | place: USA:California | collected 2016-06-14 | reverse complement strand
AGAGTGCGACGGCCAGCGCACTTTGGACCTATAACGCGCTTATCGGACATGCGGTTTCGTTTGTCCGGTAACCCCCGGTTTCGAGGGGAAGAATGGTGCGCCCGGGGGGACTCGAACTCCCGACCTTCTGGTTCGTAGCTCTCCGGGGCACTTTCTCATTGCTTCTGATAACTCTCGATTGCTTTGTTTTATCAGCGACTTACCGCGAATAGACAGAACTCCCCGAACTAAGAAAAACCCATCAAAACTAACCAAGCGTTAGCGAGCCGTTAGCGAATGGCAGCAGACTGAATCACCGGGAAAGCGGTAGGTCTACCGCGTGACTCCGAAGGTCTTAGGACTCAAATAAGCGAGGTCGTTCTCGCTGCCAAGGTCGCTCAAGTCTTGCCACGACGGACTCGACGCGGGCCCGCCGTAACATCCATAAACGCTTACTATAAAACTTTGTATTGACTGACTCTATAAAAAATACATAGAATGCACGCCATTCTTCCCTTTAAGAAACTACTTGAGAACAACGTTGTTTGTAGAAATGAATCGTTGAGTTGTTTCTTCCAGAGGACAACACATGATTCCAGACATATTGAAGGACCCAGGAATCCTCAATCTGCTGTTTTCTGCCGTTGTTATGCTGACAGGATTGGTCGCCTACTGGTTTCGTCCGGATATTTTCCGTCAGCACGCTTTTGCCGAAAGGGCATTTGAATTTTGGGTGCTCAAGTGGATGTTGTTTGTCATGACTTGGGGACTGTTAACGTCTGCTACCGACTCGCGGTTTTCCCTTGCGACGCTTGACCTCAATACGGTTGTAGGCTTCGGCCTTGTCGTTGCCCTATGGAAAGGCGATTCATATGACGAGCGGCACACAATTGTAAATCTTGTTTTCCTGTTTGGGTTATTGTTTTCCTGGAATTTCCTAGCCCACTCGTTAATCGGTGTCGGCAAGGCATGGCTGTATCCGTCGATGACGGCGTCATTGGTCTATATTTCTGCAATGGCGGTAGTGATTGTGGCTCGCTACCGGTCGACGGGCATTCTGTTCGCTATAGCGAGCGCCGCCTATCTGCTCTTGCAATTGCCAACGTATCAGATTGTCTTCCTCAGTCAAATGAAAGCAGACCCAGAACTTGTGAAATGGCTGGCATTCGCAAAGGTACTCTACGGAGTACTGTTTTACGGGGCTTTTCTTTCTCCTTTGCAGAGTTTCGAAGCTCTTGCGCTGCCCAGCCTTCCGCTCCCAGGTGAGAGATTAAGGAGATTCGCAAGTTGGGCGACGACCGCTATCGCCGGGGGAATACTCGTTGAAGTAACACTGTGGGCGGGAAAGCATCTCTGGCACCTGTTCATGGGCCATCCGGGCTAAAAATACCACTAAATATTGCATCCGGCAGGTATTAATTGAACAAATCTGTTGCCTTTAAAATACGTGTCCTGTTTCTTCCCATCTTGCTTCTTGCTGGGTGCGTCGACCTGTCGGAAGTAGGGAAATTCGCAGCACTATCAGAGACCGCGAATGCTTCCTTTCCTAGGCTTGTCGCGGACATTCAAGATTCTTGCGACAGACGTGCGGACTACGCCCCAGAAGACGGCCGTCAAGAGGTTTTCCTCCATTGCAAGAACCTTAGCACCTCAAAAGAAGGCTTGCTTCAATCTCAACAAGTCCTCCTCAACTACATGGAAGCGCTCAAGAATCTTAGCTCGGACAAGACCGTGACCTACGGAGAGAAGCTTGATGCACTTCCTAATGCTCTCTCGAAGTCCGGTCTCGATGATAGCCAAGTCAAGGCGACAACCGGTCTCGCCAAGATACTCATCGACGCCGCTGTAAGCGGCTATCGACGAAAAGAGGTGGGAAAGCTGGTAGGACAGACAAACGGAGACATCCAGATATTGACAGTGGCATTAAGAAAGGTCATCGGCGAGGGTTACGCGACCGAGCTCAATCTAGAAGAAGAAGCCATTAAAGAATTTTACAGAACCAACCTCAAAGAGCACGAAAAGCAAGAGCCTTTGACCGCGTTGTTGGTCAAGAGAAACTGGGCAGAAGATTTAGATGGAGTCCAAAAAAGAAAAAATGCTGCGGTGGCTTACGGGAAAGTAATGGAGTCAATTGGACAGGGTCATCAAAAACTCTATGAAAGCCGAGGCCGCTGGTCTACTGGGGAACTGGTCAAGCAATTGGGTCCGGAAATCAGCGATATCTACAAGTCGACTCAAGAGGTCCATAAAGCTTTTAAGTGAGGCAGAGAGATGGCCAAACTGTCGGCCGACCAAGCATTTGAGCTTGCAGAAATATTCCACGAGATGTCTGTCACGGTTGGAAATTACCGTTTCGACCAGTGGGATAAACTCACGCCATCGCAACGCAAGCGCTTAGAAGATTTACAGTGGACACTGATGAACTACTCGTCTGATTTTGTTGCCCAGGCTATCAATTTTGTTGTGGACGATTTGCAAGGGACCTTGAAGAAGATTACGGACGCTACGTCCGAAGCGAACGACGCGATTGTGAAAATCAAGACGGTGAGCAAGGTAGTTGTCATAGCTGCTGCAGCTACGGTTCTCGGCGCCGCAATCATGAGTGGAAATGCGGATGGCTCGTTGAAGGCAGCAGAAGACATGCTTAAAGCGGCCACCGATTAGCACAGCCGAAGGATTTGATAGGTACTTCATGAGCTGCGTACATTTGAATTGAATTGTTTAGGCTACGTGTCCTTTCAAGGAGTACCCATGGCTGACCAGTCCCCAAAGAAATATTGCGATTTGATTATGAAAGGAGGCGTCACAAGCGGTGTGGTATATCCGCGTGCCGTGTGCGAACTCGCTGCAGAATACTGGTTTAAGAATATCGGGGGCACCTCTGCCGGGGCCATCGCCGCAGGTGTAACCGCAGCGGCCGAGTGTGGGCGTCGTCGGTCCGGGACTGATGCTGGATTCGAGCGACTGGGGCGCTTGCCCGACGACTTAAAGCAAAACAATTTTCTCGCTTCACTTTTCAAGCCAGACCCTGATACCAAAAAAGTGTTCGAGGTTGTGCTAGCCGCGATGACAGCTAAACAAGCTCGTCAGTCCGTAAGGGCGGCAGTTGCGATTAAGCTCTGTCGTAATTTCAGCTCGTCCTTTCTAATGGGCGTCTTTGTGAGTCTGATACTCACGTCGTTCCTCTGGTTCCTCATGCGCGGGAGCGTTGTTCCTTATGTGTTTCTGGGCACGTTGTCCGGCGTGCTTTTGGCCGCCTATCTAGTTGTTCGTTCGGCTTTACGGGAAACAAAAGTTTGTCTGCTTCGTAATTCCTTCGGGTTCTGCTCCGGGTTCGACCCGAAGGGTCAGTTGGGAGAGGCCCCGCTAACAAACTGGCTTTATAAATTGGTGAACGATATTGCCAACCAGCCCGAAGGCAAGCCTCTTACGTTCGGCGACCTGTGGAATGCGCCGCGATATGCGCTGGAACCAGAAATCAGAGACCAATATCGATGCGTAGAATTTGAGAATCGTGCTGTCAACTTTGAAGTAATGACAACGAACCTCACCCTGGGGTGTCCCGCGCGTATACCGTTTGACTCGAAGGGCCTTTATTTTCACGCCAGAGAATTGGGCGGACTGTTTCCGCCCGAGGTCATCAACTGGATGATAAAGCACGCACCTGCAGGGGCGAGGCCAGCTCAGACACATAACCAAGAGAAGCTGGTTCCACTTCCTGAAATGCAAGACTTGCCAGTAATTGTCGCTATCCGAATGAGTCTAAGTTTTCCAATCTTACTAAGCGCGGTGCCTTTGTATGCGGTGGACTACACGTTGAAGAAAAACGGACATCTACCCGCCACCGAAACTGCCGAGGCCGAGAGGAACTGGTTTTCCGACGGTGGCATTACCAGCAATTTTCCTATTCACTTCTTTGATTCACCGCTCCCGCGCTGGCCCACATTCGGAATTGACTTAAAATCAACCCACCCTGACCACAAGACCGAGGCGGAACACGTATGGCTCCCTACAAGTAATAATGAAGGGCTACAGCCCAACTGGAACCGCTTCGAGACCCGGGGTCTTCTCGGTTTCGCTGGCGCAATCATCAATGCAATGCAAAATTGGCGGGACAACCTACAGATGCTTATACCTGGGTATAGAGACCGTATCGTGCACGTCAGCAATGATGACCGTGAAGGTGGTCTCAACCTCCGAATGGATGCCAATGTCATCGAAAAAATGAGTGACCGAGGGCGAAGAGCTGGGTTAGAAATTCTGAACAAATTCAACTGGGAAAATCATGCGTGGATTCGCTATCGGTCAACGATGTGTTGTTATCAGAATTCTTTCGAGAGATTCGCTAACAGTTACTGCCACCCGCTGCCCCAGGACCAGGCGATTTCGCCTGTTCTCAAAGCGGGTGGGCCGGCACCGAGCTATCCTTGGAGTGGGCGTCAACTGCAGTGGGCGCCAAATGCTACAGCTGATTTTGTAGGGCTCATTTTCAAATGGATTGAAGCTGGCGAGTGCTTTTGTGACGGCGCTCCGAAACCGAGGCCGGAGTTACGAATCTCTCCGAGGGTTTGAGTAAGACTGGTCCGCCAAAATGTTTGCGTGCACGCCATCGACGCCCCTTTCATATTCAGAAAGGGATTAATTCCCAGCCCGCTTCGGCTCTATAGCCGTCGAAACGTTTATCTTGTTGACCAATAACTGTCGTCAGGTCTATATAAATAACGCAATTTAGCGCAGGAGATACGCATGGTCTGCAAGAAGCTAATCATCGCCACTCTAGTACTGTCGGCAGGTACGTCCCTTGTGTTCGCCCAGAAGGGGAAGGAATTCTCCATCCCCATTAGTGATTTGAAAGCATGGGCGGAAAATCCAATCGCCGTGGTTCATGTAAAAATTGATGGCCATTCTGCTGTTCATCTTCCGAAGAATGACTGCGAAATGCATCTCGGTGGACATGCTCCCGCCTATCAGGGCGACCCCGATGGCTGGGTGCTTGAGCCAATGAACGCGTGCGGTGAACCGCTTCCGGGAACGACAACGTACACAAAGACGGCTTGGCTTCATTTTGGGGATTCGGTAACCGGCAAAACATTAGATGCGACAGGGATAGTTAGAATCTGGCCCGAACATCTGACCTCTTCAGGTGCCTCCAATCCGGCCCATGCCCTTGAATTGCGCCCACTACTTGCTGTCTCTACGAGTGGCAGAAGATATGACTTCTCGAAACTTGTTTACGCTCCTGAGGATTTTTCCGGAGGCCTTTCGACCGGAACTGCGTCGAGGATTTTGACGCACACAACTGTCTCGGTCACTCAAACAGGAGACATGGCAAACATAAATTTCGTCGCAGGCACCATTGGAAATTTCACGACACTATCCGTGCGAGCAAACTTACAGAGCGCGGCAGACGTTGAGGGCAGTTACCGAATCGATGGGGGAGTAATTTTGGACTCGGGACAGGATGTAGCTGTGAGATTGCTGACCTGTAAGGGTACGGCCGTCAATGATGCGATTGCGAAGCTAATTCAGAAGGGCAAGGCGAGCGCACAGTTTGACTTTCTTGTTCTATTCAGCCTCGACCCCGTCGCTCTCTACAAAGCTGCAACACAAAGCCAGGGCGAGCCGGTGGAGGTAAGACAACCAATTCAGCTCATTGTTTACGGAGAAGCACAAGCCGAGTGAACGGTGGCAACCGCTGACCGCCAATGCAAGCTAGGAGGTATTGTGTCGCGAAGTGAAGCCGAAACTACTTCGATATCATCAAACTTATCTAAACCGAGCAATGAATTGACAATAGCCCGCATTACAGCCCTGCTGTTGGCCTGCTGCTGGCTCTCTTATTCGTTGTGGCTTGTAGTGAAGGTCTGGAGCGCGGACCCTCAGCATGACATCGACATCGCAAAGTATAAGATTCAACAAGCAATAGCTTGGAGCGTATGGACGATTGCAACGCCTGTCTGGTTTTTGTTTGAGTACTACCTCTTTAACAAGAAGAATCCTAACCCGCCGAAAGGACTGCTACAGAGGTTTAAGTATAACCAAACCTTGGCCGGGAAATGTTGGCTCGCTGTAGCAGCGGTCTTTCTTGCATTGTATTTTGGTCGTGGTATGAAACCTTGATTCGGGGAGTCACTTATGTTGAAGGAGACCGACGTGTCGAGTTGGCAGTTCTTCCTGGAGAGCCGGTCTGACCTAGACGCCGATGGCACTTCAAAAGAAGCAGGTTCTCCCGAACCGATTTCGATACGTATGTGGAGGCCCAAGCCCATTGCCGTGTGCACGCGCTGTGGTGCGGTGTCATACAACGCAAACCTAATCAACGGTCAGTGCGCGCAGCTGATTGCGGGAAAGAGATGCGTCGGAGTCAATGGAAGTGCTCTCAACGCTGACGATTGGAAGCAATGTACAGCGTGTGCGGGTTCAGGGAACAGAGGAGCGGGTCGTTGCGGCCCTTGCGACGGTGTGGGCTGGTTGTACGTCCGCCGCTAAGAAGAGGAACTCCGTCATGCCAGCGGAAGCGGATTATCGCAGAGTTAGTCTTACCTAATTTTTTGCCGCAGGTCGCCTCTGCCTTTTTGTAACATTCTGAGCGAAAGACAGAAGCAACTGTCTGTCACCGTCATTCATCTCGGCTAGAAATCGGCCCAGCTTATTCAGAAAACGAGCATCCTTTCCAGCGTTACCCCATTCTGTGGTGCGATTTCTATTACCCTTCTTTGGCAGGGCTGGCGGCTCTTGACCGTCATACATGAGCTGATAAAGCGGTAGCTCCAGCGCACGCGCAAATTTCTCCAATGTTTCGATGGCTGGCACGGTATGGCCGTTCTCCACGCGAGAAACATAACAGCGCAGCAATCCCGTGCGTTTTTCGATGTCTCCCTGAGAAAGCTGTTTATGCTCCCTGAGAGAAGTCAACCGATGTCCGATATCCATGCAAAACGCTCCTTTGGTTCGCTTTGACGCTTTCCTCGCGGGTCGGTAGGGGTAAAGCGAAACTGGATTATAGCAGGCTCCTCAGGAACCGCACGATTTCAACCGCCGCGAACGCAAACCAGAAGGCTTCAAACAGGAGTTTCTTGAGTGGCGGGAAGATGCGCCTGGACTGATTTAGAGCTGCGATGATTCCTGAGACTGTGGGCACTCTATCCTCCCCGCGCATGAAATTCCCACTCCCCGGAAAGTGGAACGCGGAGGGTTAAAGTTCCCTCACCGCATGACATTAATTACCCGCGCCTCATCGGGAGCGCGGTGCCTCTATTCAAAAAAGTAAAAATCAGGAAATCAAAATTGAGTCAAAATTGCTTCAGCGTGTAAGTGAGAGCACTATATCGGCGGGTGAGTGTTAACCCGACATTGCGGGGTCTCACCTCTTGCCATTTCGCGGCTCTCTACAACGATTGTACCAAAGTTTTTGCAAGTGGGTAACGACTAGCGAAACCAAACTGGGCGGGTCGCAAACTTACGCTTATGGTAGATTAGCCGCCTCAGAATGACTTTTTATGGCCAACAGAATGAGGAAAACAAAGGTGGAAGTTTCTAACGAAACAGACCTCGCAGGCATCACGAACAACCTTACTTGGGTTCAGCGAATAGGTTGGTTCATAGCGGCCGGATTTGTGATTGTTTTTACTGGCCTGATTACCTGGTATCTGCCAAAAGAGCTTGAGAACAATCGCGAGCTTCTGCGAAGCGACTCCGCAAAACAGTTTGGGCCCATTAGCCAGGATATCGCCGTTCTCAAATCACAAGTTGCCGCAATCAGCGGCATCATTCCCCAGTTGATGAAGGAAAAACTGAATACAAAGGGTCCGCAACTCAAGGCAGCCTTGGAATCCGTCGCGAGTATCGCCAAGAAAGCGAAGGACGGAGGGGTTGAAGCGGACGCGGCGGCGGTCGGCAACATTGGAGCTGAGGTTATCCGTATCGGTGATACAAGCAACCCAGACGTTGCGTCTGTCGCATGGGAAGCGACCACCCAGTTATTGAATTACAGGTCTTTCCTCAACACCAAAGCTATTCCAGACATCAGCGGCGCTATACCCGTGACTCAATCTCCCGTCCCCTTCACACTCTCCCTGAACGTCCACGCAGTACCGCCGTATCCTGGGTATCCCTCTCCCATTGTTCCGGTCAATCTTCAAACGCAGTACATAGGGCCAATTGGTCCTGTCGAGACATCCGCCGTAGTGGAACCATTGCAAGTAGCATCGACTGACCGAAAATCACAACAAGGTCCGAAGTACTACGTAATCGAAGGCAAAGGTGTGGAGTTTGTTCTGGACGGTTATCGAATGCGGAACGTCATTTTCAAAAATGCAACCGTTTCGTACGACGGCGGTCCCGTCGCAATCCAAAATGTATATCTTGTGAACTGCACCTTCAAATTCAAACCTGTCCCGGCCTGGAAACGCTTTTCAGAGGTGCTATTTGCCAAAAGTTCTATCGATTTTTACAAGAGTGCGTCGCCATAGCACTTTGACTTATCTGTCTAAGCCTGTTCGGAGGAAGACGCTATATGAATCGTTTCAGGTCAGCAGCAATGGTGTTTGGACTAGCGTGCACGACCACGGTCAATGGTCAGCAGCAGCGGAATAGGATGGACCCTGCCCTGAGGAAGATGATTATTGCAGAACGCAAAGGAATGGATTGCGCCGGAATTTACCAGCAGACAAAGCTGAAGCTGGAAATGCAGTTCAAGCTGGGAACTAAAGTTGATACGTCATCAGGATTAAGTTCCCAAACAATGGCGACGCTGAGTGATGTCACAACTGCCTTGGGTCAGAGCCGCCGAGAGCTATGCGAGTTTTATAAACACGACCCAGAGTTCACGAAGGACGATTACTTCCGTCAAGTCGGAGAGCTGAACAAAGGCGAGTCTGACGCAGCTTTACTGTTCCAGTTCGCATCGGGGAAAGCTTCTGCCGCCGACCTGAAGACCTTGCAGACTGTGAAGGCACAAGAATCCAGCACTGGGACTATTGATGTGAACGCAACTTTGAAAGAGGTCGCGCAAACTGTCGATTCTGTTGCAACAAGGGTTACAAAGGCAGAACAACGAATCAACGCGCTTGAATCGCAAACGACTGAGCTACATTCTAAGGCCGAGCAGCTTGAGCCTCTACATCAAGAGATTGCCACGGCGACGGCGACCGTTGAGGTAGTAATCGCAACCACGGAAGTAATCAACACCCATTACGCGGATTCTGGCGGCTATCTAATTTTCGTAAACGGAAATCAAGCGCTGATGGTCGCTGCTTCCCGAGACTGTTTTGCTGTACCGCACGGCAAAGACCAAGTGCTATTTCGAGGTGTATTCAATGTAGATGCTACCGACAGCGCGGTTGGAAAGCCTATGACCGTTCTAAAGAGTGCCGACCATCTTCAAGTTGGCTTCCGCCCTATGAAACCTCAACAGCACGTACTTGGCGGACGGGCTGTATTAATATTTAACAACGCGGTCAGACTGGAGTTCGAGATTCCTCCGCAGGATATGGTCGCAGATTCCATCGTTATCAAGAACATCGCTCCGGCACTAAGCAAACTGCAGTGATTTCACTTGGGCGATGACCACCGAACCAATTACGAGTGGTATTGTTCTAAAAATTGTCGAGGCATTGCTCGATTTTTTTCACTCTTCCGTAAACGCAAGAGCGAGAAACTTGAGGATGAAATTTTAGAATACATGGCTCAAGACCGGGACTGGCAATCAGCCAAGTCAATTTGGTAAGCGGTGACAAATTTCAAGTTGGGTCGTCCCGGAAAAAACTTAGAATACCCCTTTACGTCTATTTGAAACGGGGTTTAGGATATTTAGAGCGTCGGCAATCAGCCGCCGTTCACTTCGCGAGTAATCGGCGTTCGCAATCAGCGGCGACGGTCACACTCAAAACGAGATGAACAATGACCACCGAAACTTCGCAGACTTGCGCCCAGGCGCAGGCTTCTTCCGAATCGCCATCCCCCAAAAACCAGAAGGCCGTCTTTCAAATCACTTGCTCCAACTGCGGGACTGTTCAACAGATGACAGCCGAATCAGCCCCGCCCCGGTTGTCTCGATGCCGGTATTGCCCCAATCCGGCGGAAGACGAAGCACGTCGCGGGGAACTCGCCTTTGACCGACCGGCGCCGGAACAAAACATCCACCGACTTGGGATGAAAAAACGGGAGCCACGCGCGGGTCGGCAAGCACTAAAGGAATTCAGTGCCGGGATGAGAAAATTGCAGAAGCTATCTCCGGGCGAGTGGGCCGCGCTGGTAGCAAGAGAACGACGAGCCTCAGAATTGGACGCGGCGACCTCGACCGCGAGACTAATTGACGACAGGGAAATCGGCTTGTGCCTTAGCGTGGAAGAGCGCGCAGCGGTGCGGTTGTTGGTTATCGAGAGGAAATCCTACCGCGAAGTTGAGGCGGCAACGGGCATCAGCCGTGGAAACGTAGCGGCCAAAGTTAACCAATGCCTTGAGAAACTTGCCAAGCGCGGTCGCGAAAAACTTGACAGGATTTACGAAACCATAGAAGAACGCGCCATCATTGAATTCGAGTTGCCTCCGGCGCTTGCCGGGTTCGCCGACGCCCTGGAGAAATTGGAACCCGCGCCCGCCTACCTCGATGACGAGCCGAATCACAACGTCGCCTTCAACGAACTCACCGGTCCTTCTGAACGGGCGCGGAGGCGTGACGACTACAAAAACTCTGCCGATGATTACAGCGAAAGCAGTACGGCGTGAAAGCGTCCGAAAATTGCGCAATTTTTTTTCTCCATTATTTTCTGTAGCTTAGAGGCAAGTTCAGCGCGAAGGTAGGCCAAAAACCATAAATTATCGCACCGAAACCTCTTTTAAGTAGGGAGGGATGCGAAGCCCTCTTTAGGTTCATCTCCGAAAAGCCCGCTTGGCCCTCAACCCGGCGGGCTTTTTGTTTTTCCATTAACAAATTCAGTCCGTTAAGCGAACCAACTTTCCCCGCCTTTGTTGGCGGGGCGGTCTTGGTGTGTTCGGGAAGTAAAAAACCTTTTTACGTTTAGGAGCGGAGAAATGCTGGACGCGAATACAGCGGAGAGGTTGCGTCGAATCGAATGCCCGCAATCGGCGTTCGCTGCTGTTGTCGAGGTCTCCAACGCTGCGCTTTCTTTGTACTTGAACGGCCGGGTGAATCCCTCGCCCGGAATGGCCGAGCGAATTATGAGCACGCTTCGCGAGCTTGAACGGATTTCCAAACTGCTTCCGTATTTGCCAAATTTTCGCGGCGTCGCGCGCACTCAGGCGTTGTTATTGGCCTTGAAGTCTGGGGAACTTGAAGAATATTCGCGAGTCGCCCAGGAGCGCGCAGTCGCGGCCGTATTGGAGCAAGGTGCCCCCGTTCAACCCGTCGTTCCGCGACCGGTCGAGCAACCCACCAGCGACCCGCCAACTGGCTACCAAATCAGGATGTAGGGGTTTCGTTCCACGTTGCCGCGCGGCGCCGTGGTTCGAGGGCGGGCTGGCCTCGGCTCCAGCCCGCCTGTTTCTTGTGCCGAGAGAAAAGCCGAGCGATGAGTATCAAAGTTAGCTCCCAAGTCTGGGAGTTGAACCTACCAACCAACGAAAAACTTGTGCTTCTCGCGTTGGCCGATTTCGCCGACGATGCCGGGAAGCGTTGCTTCCCCGGAAAACAGCGACTCGCCCGAATGACGGGACTGAGCGTTCGGCAGGTGCAACGGATTTTGCAAGCTCTCAAGAGAAAAACTCTGGCTGTTCCCGTTCACTATGAGAAGGGCGGACGCGAGAAGGCGACCGAGTTTCATTTGCATCCCGAGAATGGCGAACGTACCGAAACGGAGACGCCCGCGTCTCGCTTTACAGACGAGAAAGGGAGACGACTGGAGCGAGAAACGGAGACGCCAGCGACCGAAAAGGGAGACGCCGGAGACCGAAACGGAGACGCCCGCGTCTCCCCAACCGTTAGTAACCGTGAAGAACCGCCAACCAACCCGGCGGGTGGGCGGGTGATTCAGATACTTTCCTTTCCCGAGAGCTTCTATCAGGCCGCTGGTCGAACTCTCACAATCACAGATTCGGAGCGCGAGAAACTCGTTGCCCTGAAAGAAGAGCATGGCGACAAAGTGTTATGGAAATGCTGGAAGCTGTTTTTGATTAGGAGCGCGGGCTTGGACGGATTAGCTCGCCCGGTTGCGGTGTTCCTTCAAGAGTTTGGGCAGTACTTGTCGATAGCTCAAAAAGCGGTGAAAGGCGAACTAACATGAAACGAGCGTTACTTCTATGTGCATTGCTTCTGGTCTGCGGACTGCCAGCAAACGCGGCCATCTCTTTTGTGCGGGTTGCCCATGCGCAGTCGATTGCCGCGTCAAGTACGTTGTCAATCCCCATGACCGTCACGCCCGGAGACTGCATAGTAATCGCAGTTGACTATGACAACGGCTCCATTCCGCCAACTAGTATAGCCGACGACGGCGCAAGCGGCGGCAACACGTATACGCTGCGGACCCACGCGACCCAAAATCACGATGAGTCCATTTGGAGTACCGCAGCAAATGGGACGGTGTCGGCGACAACCATTACAATAACATTCCCTACGAGTACGGCTATCGCGCGCATTGCCGTCGCCGTTGACTACAGCGGCGTGCAGAGTATCGGCGGGACGCACACTGCCACGAGCGCCGGGTCAGCGACGCTTTCCG
>WNFR01011065.1_pt1 | contig 12661 bp, 12 predicted proteins | sample 5400221 | NCBI WGS metagenome assembly WNFR01 (sample SAMN13153357, study PRJNA577476) | soil metagenome | isolation source: 40 cm soil under Madrone tree | place: USA:California | collected 2016-06-14 | reverse complement strand
CTTCACTTATCGGAGCTTCCGCTTCAGGGCCGTAGGTACCGCGATTGCCATCGATCTCGCCGTCGTGGCTCGCATCTCTCTCGCCAACGTCGCCATGCCTATTCTCTGCTGAAAGGTCATCGCGTCCCTCGCCGGACGACATTCCGACCGCCTTTAGCAAGGTGTCGAGCTCCTCGCTCTCGAGCTCCTGCATTTGCCCCCGCTTGAGTTGAGGCGGCATGTTAACGACGCCGTAGCGGGTGCGGATCAGCCGGCTGACCATCAAGCCCAGCGCCTCGAACATGCGCCGCACTTCCTTGTTGCGCCCCTCAGGCAGGACGATCTTGTACCAGTGATTCGCGCCCTCTCCGCCGCCATCGGCAAGCGCGAGCACCTTCGCCGGTCCATCCTCCAATTCAACGCCCTCGAGCAGCTGTTTCTCCTGTTCCGGCGTCAGCGTCCCCATGACCCGCACCGAGTATTCGCGCTCGACTTCGTAACGCGGATGCATGAGCCGGTTGGCAAGCTCGCCAAGGGTCGTGAATATCAGCAGACCCTCGCTGTTGAAATCGAGGCGCCCGACCGCGATCCATTTGGCGCTGCCCAATCGGGGCAGCTTGTCGAACACCGTCGGCCGTCCCTCGGGGTCGGCGCGGCTGACGATCTCTCCTGCCGGCTTGTGATACAGAAGCACCCGCACGCGCGGCGCGGCGAAGCGCAGCCGCACCAGCTCGCCGTTGATGCGCACCTGATCGTTTGGCCCCACTTTCTGACCGACCTCCGCCGGCTGACGGTTGACGGTGATGCGCCCAGCGATGATCAGTTCTTCGAGCCCTCGCAGCGATCCATAGCCGCACTGCGCCAACACCTTGTGCAGGCGCTGCGGCTCCGTAAAGACGGGCTCAGTGGAGCGTCTGGTTTGATTCTGGCGGGCGCGGCTGTCCGTCGGACGCGTCGGCTGCGTCGAAGTCGACGGATGCGACGACGTCGCCGGATAAGGCTTTCTCTGCGTCGAGGAGCGGGCTCGCGAGCGCGAGTTCGGTCTCGGCGGCCTTTGCTGGGGCATCGGGTAACTCCAGAAGGTGGGATGTATCAAGGTCCGCCAACGGCGGTAATTCGGCGAGCGAGCGCAAGCCGAGGTCGTCCAGAAAGTTCTTGGTCGTCGCATACAGCGCGGGCCGTCCGGGCGTTTCGCGATGACCTACTGCTTCGATCCACTGACGATCTTCCAGCGTTTTGATGACATTGGTGGAGACCTGCACGCCGCGTATGGCTTCGATGTCGCCACGGGTCACCGGCTGCTGATAGGCAATGATCGCCAGCGTCTCCATTGCCGCGCGTGAGTAGCGCGGCGGCTTCTCCGGCGAGAGACGCTCGAGGTAAGGCTGAATCTCGGGCCGCGCCTGGAAACGCCACCCACTCGCCACTTGCGCAAGCTCGACACTACGATCGGCCCACGCCGCTCGCAGATCTTCGAGGAGCTTGCGGATAACGTCCGCCTCGAGCGGCGGATCGAACAGCTTCGAAAGTTGCGCGATGGCCACCGGCTCGCCGGCGACCAGAAGTGCTGCCTCAAGGATGCCCTTGGTGCGGGTCAGATCGTCGGTCATCGGCTCATTGCACTTCGATAAGCGGCAGCTATCATCGGCTCAGGCTGCGGCGTCCGCTTCCAGGTTGAACGCGGGATCGCCCTTGCGTTGCACGTAGATCGGCGCGTAAGGCGCCGCTTGCGCGATGTCGAGTAAACGCTCCCGCGCCAGCTCGAGAATCGCCAGAAACGTCACCACCAGACGCGGTACGTCGACACGTTCCTCGAACAGCGCGAGAAACTCGACAAATCGTCCCGGCTCGAGCAATTTCAGCAGCCGGCTCATTTGGCTTCTGACCGATAATTGCTCGCGGGAAACCAGATGATGACGATTCGCGCGCGCGCGCGCAACCAGTACCGCCCACGCTGCCTTGAGGTCGTCCGGGTGGACGTCGGGCAGGCGCGCGGCGGCAACTCTGTCGAACCAGACCCGCACCAGCGAGAAATCGCGCTCGGCCAGAGGCAACTCGTCGAGTGCCCTCGCTCCGGCCTTCATGCGTTCATATTCGAGCAGCCTGCGAACGAGCTCCGCGCGCGGGTCTTCCACCTCTCCGCCGGACAGCGGTGGCGGCTTCGGCAGGAGGAGCCGCGATTTGATTTCGATCAGCACCGCCGCCATCAGCAGGTATTCGGCCGCGAGCTCGAGCTGCGTCCGCCGCATCATTTCAACGTAGCCAAGATACTGCCGCGTGAGCTCCGCCATCGGAATGTCGAGAACGTTGATATTCTGCTTGCGAATAAGATACAGGAGCAAGTCCAGCGGACCCTCGAAGGTTTCGAGGAAAACCTCGAGCGCTTCCGGTGGAATGTACAGATCGTGCGGCATCTCCAGCAGCGGCTCGCCGTAGATGCGCGCGACCGGTGCCCCCGCCGCCTGCGCAAGATCGATGACCGGTGCGACCGCGGTGGCCTTGCTCAAGTGTAGCTCAAGCCCATGGCCTCGCGGACCTCGCGCATGGTTTCCTCGGCGAGCTTCTTTGCCCGTTCGCAGCCGTCGGCGACGATCGCCCTAACCAGCGACGGGTCGTCGAGATATTTCTGCGCCCGTTCGTGAAACGGTACCTGCTCGGCGATGATGGCGTCGATCACCGGCTGCTTGCATTCCAGGCAGCCGATACCGGCGGTGGTGCACCCTTTCTGCACCCACTCTTGCGTTGGCTGGTCGGAGTACATCCGGTGCAGGGGCCATACCGGGCAATTGGCAGGGTTGCCGGGATCGGAGCGCCGGACCCGCGCCGGATCGGTCTGCATGGTGCGAACCTTGGTGGTGATCGACGCCGGATCCTCGCGCAGGAAGATCGCGTTGTCATAGGACTTGGACATCTTCTGCCCGTCCAGGCCAGGCACCTTCGAGGCTTCGGTGAGCAGCGGCTGCGGTTCCGGCAGGATCATGCGGCGCGAGCCTTCTAAATATCCGAACAAACGCTCGCGATCGCCGAGCGCGAGATTCTGTGCCGCATCGAGCATGTCGCGTGCTGCTTCGAGCGCGCCGTCATCGCCCTGCTCCTGGAACGCGGTCCGCAATGATTCATAGCGCTTGGAGCGCTTGGAGCCAAGCTTCTTGATCGCGGCTTTGGCCTTTTCCTCGAAGCCTACTTCCTTGCCGTAAATGTGGTTGAAGCGGCGCGCGAGCTCGCGTACCAGCTCGAGGTGCGCAACCTGATCTTCACCGACCGGAACCATGTTCGCCCGATAGATCAGGATATCCGCCGCCTGCATCACCGGATAGCCTAAAAAGCCGAAGGTGGACAGATCGCGGTCGGACAGTTTTTCCTGCTGATCCTTGTAGGTCGGCACGCGCTCGAGCCAGCCGACCGGAGCGATCATTCCGAGCAGCAGCGTAAGCTCGGCGTGCTCGATCACGCGCGATTGGATGAAGATCGTCGCCCGGTTGGGGTTGATGCCGACCGCAAGCCAGTCGATGAACATCTCCCAAACGCTGTCTTCGATGCGCTCCGGCGTCTCGTAGTGCGTCGTCAGCGCGTGCCAGTCGGCGGCGAAGTAAAGGCACTCGTGCTCCTCCTGCAGCCGAAGCCAGTTCTTCAACGCGCCATGATAGTGGCCGATGTGCATGCGCCCGGTGGGCCGCATGCCGGACAGGACGCGGTCAGCAAACATCGATCAATCGCCGCATGGATGGGATCAAAGGCCGGTGATAGCGTCGACGGCGTAAGTACCGAGACGGAGCAAGGGCGCCATCAGATCGCCCAGGATGCCAGTCACGAGCAGGATGATCACCAGCACAAAACCGTAGCGCTCGAGCCCCGCGTAGGCAGACGCGATGCGATGCGGCAACAGGCTCACGGCAACGCGGCCGCCATCGAGCGGAAGAATAGGAAGCAGATTCAACGCCATCAACATCAAATTTACCTGTACACCGAACTCCGCCATTTGGGCGATGCCGGCATCGCTTGCCGCTCCATCGGGCGCCGCAACCCTCAGCAGGAATCCCCATCCGATCGCCATGACCAGATTGGCCATCGGTCCCGCCACCGCAACCCAGAACATGTCGCGCTTCGGATTACGCAGGTTCGCAAACTGGACCGGAACCGGCTTCGCCCAACCGAAGATGAACAAAGGTGCCTTGGTCAGCACCGACATCGCAATCAAAAACCCAGGAACCGCGATAGTACCGATGGGGTCGATATGCTTGAGCGGATTCAAGGTCACCCGGCCCAGCATGTATGCGGTCTGATCGCCAAACTGTCTGGCGACATAGCCGTGTGCCGCTTCGTGCAAGGTTATCGCGAAGACCACCGGCACCGCCCAAAGAACGATGGTCGCGAGAGACAAATCCATTGGGGCACAATTCTACCAGTAGCCGACCGGCGATGCTTGCTTGTCGCAATCTGACTCCGGCACCGCCCTCAAACGGCCGCCCTCAAGTTACAAGTTGCAGGCCCAGACGTGCGGTGTCACCGCGGCCACGCCGGACAACGACCGGTGGCGAAACCGCGAGGTCAATAACGGTCGTCGGCTCGAGGTGACAGGCACCGCTGTCGATGATCAGGTCGAGAACATGCTCGTAACGCGCGCGGATCTGGTCGGGATCGTTGAGCGCCTCCGATTCGCCGGCTGGAATCAACGTCGATGAAAGCAATGGCTCGCCGAGCTCATCGAGCAGCGCATGTACCACCGCGTGCTCCGGGACCCGTATGCCAATCGTGCTGCGCCTGGGATGCTTGAGCCGCCGCGGCACTTCGCGCGTCGCCGGCAGCAGGAACGTATAGCTTCCGGGAGTCCCCTGCTTCACAATGCGGAATTGCCAGTTGTCGAGCTGCGCGTAACGGCCAATCTCGCGCAGATCGCGGCAAACCAGCGTCAGATGATGCCTGTCATCGATCGCACGCAGTGTGCGAATGCGCTGCACGGCATCCGCGTTGCCGATCTGGCATCCGAATGCGTAGCTCGAATCCGTCGGGTATGCGATCACCCCGCCCGCGCGGACGATTTCAGCCGACTGCCGCACCAAACGAGGCTGCGGATTGCTGGGATGGATGGAAAAATATTGAGCCATGAGTGCGTCCGTGCGATCCGTGGTTCGCGGTAATCGCAGCGTGTTTCACTATATAATTTGACCCTCCGCCGCCATCCAGTCAATTCCAAGCTACCTTGAACCTGCAGCAGCTGCGTTACCTTTGCGCAATCGTCGATCATGGGCTCAACGTCTCCGCCGCAGCTGAGGCGCTGTTCACTTCGCAGCCCGGGATAAGCAAGCAGATACGTCAGCTAGAGGAGGAGCTCGGCGTGCCGATTTTCATTCGCCAGGGCAAGCGCCTTACGACGCTGACCGCCGGCGGCGAGGTCATCGTCGCATCGGCGCGGCGTGCGCTGCAGGAGATCAATAACCTGCGCCACATCGGCGCCGAATTCAAGAGCGAGGACACCGGAACGCTGGCCATCGCGACGACGCACCTTCAGGCGCGATACGTGCTGCCGCCCGTGCTGAAGCGCTTTACCGTACGCTATCCGAAGGTGCGCGTGCTTTTGCATCAAGGCGATCCGGTCCAGGTCGGGAAGCAAACCGCGCGCGGCGAAGCCGATCTCGGGATCGCTACCGAGGCGCTTAGCGATTTCTCCGAGCTGGTCACGCTGCCGTGCTATTCATGGAACCGATGCGTTCTGGTGCCCAAGGGACATCCATTGTCCAAAGTGCACCCGTTGACGCTCGAGGCGCTGGTACGCTATCCCATCGTCACGTACCACGCCGCCTTTACCGGACGCACGAAAATCGACGCCGCGTTCGAAGCGAAGGGGCTCGAGCCCAACGTGGTTCTCACCGCACTCGATTCGGACGTCATCAAGACGTATGTCGAGCTCGGATTCGGTGTCGGCATCGTCTCGATGCTGGCATACGATCCGGAGCGCGACGTCCAGTTCGACAAGATCGACGCCGGCCATCTTTTTGCTGCCAGCACAGCGCGGCTTGGCCTGCGGCGCGGTGTCTTTCTGCGCGGCTTCGTTTACGACTTCATTACCATGTTTGCGCCGCAGTTCGACCAATCGGCAGTCGAGGCAGCACTGCGAGGCGAGGCAGAAAGCTATGAGCTCTAAGACGCGAGCGGATGCCAACGCAAGGCGAGCCTCGGATTCGCAGAGTCTCGCGTGATGTCGCGGCACGTTGGCGCATGGTCGCTTGCGATCCTGCTCGCTGCGCTGGCAATGGTCGGGCCTTTTTCTATCGACGTCTATCTTCCGGCATTCCACGAGATCGGAAGAGATCTCGACGTCGCGCCGCTCGCAGTCCAGCAAACGCTGTCGTCGTATCTCTTCGCCTACGCGTTCATGATGCTTTGGCACGGCGCGCTTTCCGATGCGGTTGGCCGGCGACCGGTAGTGATGGTCGGGCTTGGAATCTATGCGTTGGCGACGCTCGGCTGCGCAATCGCCGGCAATATTGAGACGATGTGGCTGTTTCGAGCGCTGCAGGGTGCTTGCGCCGGCAGCGGTCTGGTGGTCGGCCGGGCGATCATCCGCGACCGCTTTCAGGGGCCCGAGGCACAGCGCGTAATGTCCCAGATCACGTTGGTATTCGGGATCGCTCCGGCGATCGCTCCAGTCCTGGGTGGCGTGCTGCTCAACGCGTTCGGCTGGCGTTCCATCTTCTGGGTATTGCTGGCGCTGGTTATCCTACTGCTGACCTGGTCGGCGAAAAGGCTCCCAGAGACTCTGCCCGTCGAGCAAAGACAGTCGCTTCATCCGCGCGATTTGTGGCACAACTACGTCAGCGTGCTGCGCAATCGCGACTTTTTGTTGCTCGCAGCCATACCGGCGCTGAACTTCGCAGCATTTTTCATCTACATCGCCAGCGCGCCCTCGTTTTTGATCGACTTGCTCGGTGTATCGAGTTACGGTTTCGCATGGTTGTTCATGCCGATGATCGCCGGCGTGATGATTGGCGCTCTCGTTTCGGGCCGCGCGGCGGGGAACCTCTCCGCAGCGCATACCATCGGTCTGGGTTATCTGCTCATGTTTGCCGGCGCAACCATTCAGATGGTCGTGGCGTGGTATGTGGCCCCCGCGGTTCCCTGGCATGTCCTGCCGATCATGATCTATACCATGGGAAGCAGCATCGTGATGCCGTCCGCAACCTTGCTGCTCCTGGACCTGTTTCCAAGCATGCGCGGCATGGCGTCGTCTTTACAGGGGTTCGTGCATTTCGTGCTCGCGGCGGTCAACGCCGGCACGATCGCGCCGTTTCTCGCCCAGTCGCTCAAGGGGCTCGCGGCGGGAATGACCGGATTCACGGTGTTGAGCGTCGCACTCTGGGCGCTCTATCGACAGCGGCGCCGCTTGGCACCGCCCAAGGTCGAGATCCCATGAGACTGCTAACAGCGTGCTTTCTTGCCATTGTGTTGGCGTCGAGCGATTTTGCGTCCGGCGAGGACTTGCCCACCGTTCAACTCAGCATCAAAGGCCATCGGCTCGTCGCTGAAACCGCGGCAACGACCGCGACGCGGACAGTAGGCCTGATGCATCGATTCAGTCTCAAGCCCGATCACGGCATGCTCTTCGTGTTCGATGCGCCGCAGCCGCTCGCGTTCTGGATGAAGAATACATTCGTGCCGCTGTCGATCGCGTTCATCGGCGCCGATGGCACGATTCTCAACATCGAGGATATGGCACCCCAGACCGAGGCCACGCATCCGTCGCGAGGTCTCGCGCTTTACGCGCTCGAAATGAAAAAGGGATGGTTTGCGGAGCGCGCGATCGCGGCGGGCGATCGCGTCGAAAGGCTGGAAAAGGCGCCCAGAGCCCGGGAATGAGCGCGCGAAGTGCAACGCTCGGCATCCGTTTAGCGCTGGAACCATTAAATGAGCGCAGGCCCGTCTTTGTCGAGCCGTGCGCGCCGCGGTCTCCTCTACCAACCCCGCATTGACGCCTGAATCGATGCCGCCACGCTTCTTCCCATCGCTGCCCCGAACTTCCGCGCGACGCGCTCGGCCACGTTTTCCTGCACCGTGAAATCGACGATGTCCTCGGCCTTGACGACGTCCCGCGCGACCGATCGAACGCTGCCCAATGCGTCGGTAAGGCCAAGCTCTATGCTTCGCCTTCCGTTCCAGAGCAGGCCCGAAAAAAGCTCCGGCGAATCCTTGATGCGGCTGCCGCGGCCTGATCTGACCACCGCGATGAACTGCTGGTGAATGTCGGCGAGCATTTGCTGCGCGTATTCTTTTTGCTTGGCGGTCAAGGGTAAGAACGGGTCAAGGAACGTCTTATTGTCGCCGGCGGTCAGCGCTCGCCGCTCGATGCCGAGCTTGTCCAGCGTGCCCACGAATCCGAAGCCGTCCATGATCACGCCGATCGATCCCACCAGGCTCGCCTTGTCGACGTAGATCTTGTCGGCGGCGACCGCGACGTAGTAGGCGCCCGAAGCGCAGACTTCCTCTACCACCGCGTAAATGGGCGTGTCGGGGTACTTGCCACGCAAGCGGCGAATCTCATCGTTGATCTCGCCTGCCTGCACGGGACTGCCGCCGGGGCTGTTGATCTTGAGCACAACGCCCTGCGTTCCCTTGTTCTTGAACGCGGCCTGCAGGCCTGCAATCACGTTGTCGGCACTGGCGCGGCTGGTAGCGTCGATCTCACCTTGGATTTCGACCATTGCCGTGCACTTGTCGAGGCAGAGCCGCTCGCTGCCGGTCCACGCGCCAAGCGCCGCCAACCGCTCGAGGACGCGGCGTTCCCAGTTGTCTTCCATTATTCCGCCGGCTCCATTAGCCGTCTTCGGCACAAAAAATGCCGCCGTCACGCTCGCAGACTTTCACTGGCGCGAGACACGCACCATGGCACGGACCGGCAACGCAAAATCCGCTGCGGGGATCGTACAGCGCGCCATGTGTAGCGCACATCAAGTATAGCTTGGACTCGTCGAAGAAATCACCGGCGTTCCAGTCCAGTTCGGTCGACTGATGCTGACACTCGTTGACGTAGGCGTATGGCATGGCGCGCCAACGCACCACGAATGCTGGCAGGCTCCCTCCTTGCCGGACGACTTGGAAACGCACCCCGTCGCCGCCGTCGACGAGCTCCGCGCTGGAGCAGATCAGGCGTTCGCGGCCAACCATGCGCGTAGCTCCGCCACTGAATGCGCCGTCGAGAGCGGCTCCATCGCCATCAGTCCCTCGGACGGATGGGCGCCATAGGCAACAGCCAAGGCGCTGACTCCCGCATTACGCGCGAGCTCCAGATCGTGCGTGGTGTCGCCGATCATCAAGGTCTCGGCGGGCTCGGCACCGAGCCGATCCATGAGCGCGAGCAGCATGTCCGGGTGTGGCTTGGGGAAGCCTTCGTCAGCGCAACGCGAGGCGGCAAATCGATCCGCGATGCCGTGCCGCGCCAGCGCGCGCGCCAAGCCGACACGGGACTTACCGGTCGCGACGGCTAACAGAAAACCGCGGTCATCGAGCTCATCGAGCATCTCGCGAACGCCGGCAAACAGCGAAATCGCGGCGTCGCCGACAAGGTAATGATCCCGATAACGCTCCGAAAATCGAGCGTGGCGCTCGGGTGCGAGGGTGGGCGCCACGTGTCGGATCGCGTCGCGGTGCCCCAAACCGATAACGTGCCGTGCGTCCGATTCGGCAGGCGCGGCGACCCCGACGTCGAGGCATGCTTGCTGAATCGCGCCGGCGATAAGCGCGGTCGAATCGGCGAGGGTTCCATCCCAGTCGAATGCGAGCAGGCGGAAGCGTCGCGGCGGGTTAAGCATCGGCCAGACGCACTGAGTCCAGCGCATCGAGATATCGGCTGAGCTCCGGCGGGAGCGCGGCCTCGATCTCGACCTCGCGTTCTTCCACCGGATGAGTGAAGGCGAGTCTGCGGGCGTGCAGGAACATCCGCTTCAGGCCTTGCTTGGCGAGCGCCTTGTTCCACGCGAAATCGCCGTACTTTTCGTCGCCCGCGAGCGCGAACCCGAGATGCGTCAGGTGCACGCGAATCTGGTGCGTGCGTCCCGTGTGCAGCTCGGCTTCGAGCAGACTCACGGCAGGGTCGATGCCGGTCCAGACCCGTCGACGATAGAACACTGTTTTCGCGGCCTGCCCGCCGACCTGCTCGACCCGCACGCGGCGCTCGCCGGTGCCGGTCAGATATTTGGTCAGCGGCAGCGTCACTTCCCGCTTGGCATCGCGCCATTGGCCCTTGACCAGTATCTGGTAGCGCTTATCGACGCGGCCCTCGCGGAGCGCGGCATGAAGGCCGACCAATGCGGCGCGCTTTTTGGCGACCAGCAGAACTCCCGAGGTGTCGCGGTCCAGGCGATGAACAAGCTCCAGAAACTTCGCCGTCGGTCGCGCCGCGCGCATTCGTTCGATCAGACCGAAGGCGACGCCGCTGCCGCCGTGCACCGCAAGCCCGGCCGGCTTGTCGACGGCAATCAATGCGTCATCCTCATACAAGATGGGAATCGACGCCGATAGCGGTGGCGGCTTGCGGGCCCCGGCAAGCGGCACACCGGTACGAATCGGAGGAATCCGAAGTTCATCGCCGAGCACCAGCCGGACATCCGGCTTCACCCGCAGGCGGTTGACGCGCACCTCGCCACTACGCAGGATCCGGTAGATATGGCTTTTCGGGACGCCTTTGAGAACCCGCAACAGGAAATTGTCGACGCGCTGGCCGGCTCCGGCCTCGTCGACTGCAAGGCGGTTCACAGCATCCTTGCTTAAATCGTTCATTTCTCTATAATTGTGGGCAGCAGCAACGTGCGATAGCTAGCGCGTGAGTTCCGAGGCAACGGTTATCGACCCCGCCTCCCGACCATGCGCAGCCCCTCCCAGTTAGGCAACTAAGTGGGCAAGGCAACTAAGGCAACCGCCTGTTGGCTCGAGATAGGGCGACTTGGTTAAATCGGTTCACCGTCCGGATTCTGCGCCCGGAAAAGTAACGATGTTAATGGAACAGCGCAGTCTCCGCACCGGCTTATGGCCGGACGACAGGCGGCTAGGACTTGCGGCGCGCTACTTTTGTAGCGCAACGAATTCTGTACTTGGCTGCACGGCCTCGGTCTTTCATCACCGATGGCGAAGCAGCCGCCAGACCGTTTGAGCGACAACGCGAAGAAAACGAACCAAGCTCCCGAGACAGGCAATCCTCAAGCTCCACTCTCTCATCACGTGGTGATGACTTCAGTGGCAAATGAGCAGCCGATACCGATGCCATATACCTGCATCCGACCCCTCGTAGCCCGGCAGCTCGCGCTGCCTGCGTGGTTTTTCGCGCCGCCGCCCGCCGCCTGCTAGTCTAAGCGCCTTGACGGGCGCCTTCGCTTTACCGTCCGCTGAAGCCCCTGCCGATGTTCGCGCGAGGGAAAAACAATGAAACGCATGCTTTTCAATGCCACCCAGGCGGAGGAACTCCGGGTGGCGATCGTCGACGGCCAGAAACTGATCGACCTCGATATCGAGTCCGCAAGCAAGGAACAACGCAAGAGCAATATCTACAAGGCCGTCATTACACGCGTCGAGCCCAGCCTAGAAGCCTGTTTTGTCGACTACGGCGCCGACCGCCACGGCTTTCTGCCGTTCAAGGAAATCTCGCGCGACTACCTGCGCGAGGGCGAAGGGGGCAAGAGCCGTATCCAGGATCAGCTCAAGGACGGGCAGGAGCTGATCGTCCAGGTCGATAAGGACGAGCGCGGCAACAAGGGCGCGGCGCTCACCACCTACATTTCGCTCGCCGGCCGCTACCTGGTGCTGATGCCGAACAATCCTCGCGGCGGCGGCGTGTCGCGCCGGATCGAGGGTGAGGATCGTAACGAGCTGCGCGATACCATCTCCCAGCTCGAGGTACCGAGCGGTATGAGCGTGATTGCCCGGACCGCAGGCATTGGCCGTTCACTCGAAGAGCTGCAATGGGACCTGAACTACCTGCTGCAACTCTGGCAGGCGATCGACGGCGCGGCGAAAACGCAATCCGGCGCATTCCTGATCTACCAGGAGTCGAGCCTCGTGATTCGCGCCATACGCGACTACTTCCATCCCGACATTGGCGAGCTCCTGATCGACACCGAGTCGATCTTCGAGCAGGCGCAGCAGTTCATGAGCCACGTCATGCCGGCCAATGTGCACGTCGTGAAGCTATACAAGGACGACGTGCCACTGTTCTCGCGCTTCCAGATCGAGCATCAGATCGAAACCGCGTACGCGCGCCAGGTGCCACTGCCTGCGGGCGGCGCAATTGTCATCGACCACACGGAAGCGCTGGTGTCGGTCGATGTCAATTCGGCGCGAGCGACCAAAGCGGGTGACATCGAGACGACCGCGTTCAATACCAATCTCGAAGCGGCCGAGGAGATTGCGCGTCAGTTGCGCCTGCGCGACTTGGGCGGCCTGATCGTGATCGACTTTATCGACATGGAAAGCACCAAGAACCAGCGCGAGGTCGAGAATCGCCTGAAAGAAGCACTTCGTTACGACCGTGCGCGCGTTCAGCTAGGCAAGATTTCCCGCTTCGGGCTGATGGAGCTTTCGCGCCAACGCCTGCGGCCGGCACTGGCCGAATCCGCATATATTCCCTGCCCCCGCTGCCACGGCATCGGGCACATCCGCGGCACCGAGTCGACCGCTCTGCACATCCTGCGCATCCTGC
>WNFR01010058.1_pt1 | contig 12665 bp, 9 predicted proteins | sample 5400221 | NCBI WGS metagenome assembly WNFR01 (sample SAMN13153357, study PRJNA577476) | soil metagenome | isolation source: 40 cm soil under Madrone tree | place: USA:California | collected 2016-06-14 | reverse complement strand
CGGTTTCCGCCTTCGGAGACCCCGACGCCCGATTGCTGATCGTCGGCTTGGCGCCGGGAAAGCACGGCGCCAACCGCACCGGTCGGCCGTTTACCGGCGATTACGCGGGGATACTGCTCTACGCGACCCTGCACAAGTTTGGGCTGGCCAGCGGCCCCGTCTCCACCGCCGCGGACGACGGGCTTGAACTCCTCGACACCAGAATTACCAATGCGGTGAAGTGCCTACCGCCCGACAACAAACCTTTGCCGTTGGAAATCAAGGCGTGCAATGATTTTCTTCGTGTGGAACTGGAGCAAAGCCGAAGCGTCCGAGTTATCCTCGCGTTGGGGACCATTGCGCACGCGGCGGTATTGCGCGCCTGCCAACTACCCAGTGGCGCCCATCGATTTGCGCACGCCGCCGAACACCCACTGCGCGGAGGTCGAGTGTTATTGGATTCCTATCACTGCAGCCGCTACAACACCCAGACGCGGCGGCTCACGCCCACCATGTTCGAGGCCGTCGTGGGCAGGGCACGTGACCTCGCGCTCGCCGCGCGGCCAGGATGACCGGAGAGCGAAAATCAGCCGACGCGCCGTCACGCGACGCGGTGGAGCCTGCGCCGGCGGCGACATCCACGCTGCCTCAGGCGCCCTCACAGGAACGCACGCTGGCGGCGGTCCCGGCCGCGGAGCGCGAGGCTCCATTCGACGCGAAGAGCTACGTCGAGAGCTTGCCGGCTCGGCCGGGCGTTTACCGGATGCTGGACGCGGACGGGGAGATCCTCTACGTGGGCAAGGCGCGCAATCTCAAAGCCCGAGTCGGATCGTACTTTCAGCCCAGCAATGTGCACCCCAAGGTTCAGGCGCTGGTCGCAAAGACCGCGGGGATGGAAGTCACCATCACGAACTCCGATACGGAAGCGCTGCTGCTCGAATTCAATCTCATCAAGAAGCATCGGCCGCGCTTCAATGTGGTGCTGCGCGACGACAAGAGCTTTCCCTACTTGCATGTCGAAACAGAGCACGAATTTCCGCGCCTGGCTTTTTATCGCGGATCGCGCAAGGAGCCCGGGCGTTACTTCGGGCCCTATCCATCGGCCGGCGCGGTGCGCGAGACGCTGCAACAGCTTCAGAAGCTGTTCCGCCTGCGAAATTGCGAGGACACCTATTTCGCGAACCGGTCGCGGCCGTGCTTGCAGTACCAGATCCAGCGCTGCACGGCGCCCTGCGTGGGGCTCATATCCAAGGAGAACTATGCGCGCGACGTGGGCGCGGCGATCAAAGTCCTGGAGGGGCGCAACGACGAGGTGTATCTAGACCTCGGCCGGCGCATGGAGGCGGCCGCGGAACGCCTGCACTTCGAAGAGGCCGCGCAGCTGCGCGATCAAATGGCGAAGCTCAAGGCCGTTCAGGCGCAGCAGATCGTCACAGCCGACATCGATCACGACGCTGACGTGATCGCGGTCGCGTCCGCCAACGGCGAATACTGCGTGGCATTGATGTTCATTCGCGCCGGCCGCAGCCTCGGCAGCACCACGTTCTTTCCCAAAGCGCCCTTTGCCGAGCTGCCGGAAGTCATGGCGGCCTTCGTCGCCCAATACTATCTCGAGCGGGAGGCGCCGCCGGAAATCATCGTCGAACAGGAATTCGACGAAAGGGCTCTGCTGGAGGCAACCCTGGCGCAGCGCTCCGGCCACAGGGTGCGTATTGCGTCGCAGGTGCGCGGCATTCGCGCGCGCTGGCTGGAGATGATGCGCACCAATGCGGAGCAGGCGCTGACCATGCGCGGACTCGCGCGCGCCAGCATCGAGTCGAGCCTGGAAGATTTGCGGGAGGCCTTCGATCTGGAGGAAACGCCGGACCGCATCGAGTGCTTCGACATCAGCCACACGGGCGGCACGGATACGGTTGCCTCATGCGTGGTATTCGGCGAGGAAGGTCCGCTCAAGAGCGACTATCGCCGGTTCAACATCAGCGGTATCCAGCCCGGTGACGATTACGCCGCCATGCATCAGGCGTTGACGCGGCGTTACAAGCGCGTGCGCGACGGCGAGATTTCCGCGCCCGACGTATTGCTCATCGACGGCGGCAAAGGCCAGCTCGCGGAAGCGGCCCAGGTGCTCGGAGAATTGGGAGTCACGGGGATTACCTTGATCGGCGTCGCCAAAGGTGCCGACCGGCGGCCGGGCCAGGAGCGACTGTTCTTGTCGGGCCGGGAGACGCCCATCATACTGTCCCCGGCCTCGCGGGCATTACACCTGATTCAGCGCGTGCGCGATGAAGCTCACCGTTTCGCGATCACCGGACACCGGCGCAAACGGGCCAAGCGCCACAGCCAGTCTATACTTGAAACTATTCCGGGCTTGGGGCCCGTCAAACGGCGCGAGCTATTGAAACAATTCGGCGGCTTACAGGGGGTATTGCGTGCGGGTATCGAGGACTTCGTACAAATCCGCGGCCTGGGACGCGATCTCGCCGAGGTAATCTATGAGCACCTCCACCCAGGGCGCTAAGCGTCAATCGCATTGGAATCTGCCGAATACGCTGACGTGGCTGCGCATTTCGATGATTCCCGCGATCTTCGCGCTGTTTTACCTGCTGCCCTACCCGTGGGCGGATCCCGCGGCCTGCGCGGCGTTCGCGCTCGCCGGCATCACCGACAGCCTCGACGGTTACTACGCGCGCAAGCTGGGCCTAACCTCGCGCCTCGGTGCGTTCCTGGATCCCGTCGCGGACAAGCTCATCGTCGCCGCCGCATTGGTGTTGATCGTCAGCAAGGACCCGCGCTGGTTCGTGGTCATCGTCGCGGCGGTCATCATCGGCCGGGAAATCGCGGTGTCCGCGCTGCGCGAATGGATGGCCGAGATCGGCGCGCGCAGCCGCATGAAGGTGACGGCTTTGGCCAAGTACAAGACCATCATGCAGATCGTCGGGCTGTCGATGCTGTTGTACCGGCAGGATCTGTTCGGTATTCTGTCGATGCTGTTGTACCGGCAGGATCTGTTCGGTATTCCGACCTATAACCTCGGGTTGGTGCTGACGGCAGTCGCGGCGGTGCTCACCCTCTGGTCGATGGTCCAATACCTGCGCCTGGCGTGGCCGGAACTGCGGGGAAGCGCGGAACTTTAGGCGGAGGCGCGGCGCGGGACGTCCGGCCATCCACCCGGGGTCGGGTTCTTCTTGACTCCCGGCAGTACGGCCCTACAATTGCGCCTCTGTTTGAGGCGGGAATAGCTCAGTTGGTAGAGCGCAACCTTGCCAAGGTTGAGGTCGCGAGTTCGAGCCTCGTTTCCCGCTCCAGAAATCCGGACGAAGAACCCCGGCACGCCCGGGGTTCGCTATTTTTGACCTCGGGCTAGGTGGCAGAGTGGTCATGCAGCGGCCTGCAAAGCCGCGTACAGCGGTTCGATTCCGCTCCTAGCCTCCAAGCGAATCCTTGTTTGATGCCTGTCAATTGCGCGAGGACGCCCGCTAAAATCGGGTACCATCGCAAATCCCGATTGGAATCTGGGCGATGGCCGAAGATAGCTACCACTTGATCAGTCTGCACACTGCGGATTCAACCGGCGCACCGGATTTGCGGCGCGTGGGCGCGCACCCGGACTATTGGTACCCCGTGGCTTGGTCCGGGGAACTCAAGGTGGGCAAGACGCTCGGCCGCCGTTTCGCAGGTCTCCCCATCGTGCTTTATCGCGGACAGAGCGGGCAAGTGTTCGCGCTGGAGGATCGCTGCGCGCATCGCCAGGTACCCTTGCATCTTGGAGTCGTAACCGGCGATGAACTCAAGTGCCATTATCACGGCTGGACTTACCACCGGAGCGGCAAGTGCGTGAACGTGCCTTATCTCGGCACGGACCGGCTGCCCACCGGAGTAAAGAGCTATCCCGCGCGTGAAGTCGACGGCCTGATCTTCGTCTTTCCCGGCGATGCGACTTTGGCCGAGAGCCGCCTGCCCAAGGCCCTGGGTTCCTCGCAGCGCAAGGATTACAAGACGCGGCAGCTGAACCGTGAGGTGGCTTGCCACTACACATTCATGCACGAGAACCTGTTCGACATGAACCATCAGTTCATGCATCGCAAACAGATGGGCTCGATCCGCGCCAGGTGTCTGGGCCGGCAGCACGGCGATGACTGGGCGCAGGTGGAATACAGCTTCAGCCGTACCGAGGGGAAGCAATCCGTGGGCGAACAAGTCATCGTCGACTTGATGCGCAAGCGCAACGCGCCCAAGAAAGATTTTTCCGACCACATGCAGATTCGCACCGACTACCCCGCCCAGAGCCTGAAGGTCTGGGTGGGGCGCGACATCAATCCATCCGACGATCCGGTGCTCGACGTGTGGCTGGGCTACACGCCGCTGGACACCGAGCAGCGCACCAACCGCACCTATGGCTATCTATCGGTGAAGAAACCGCGCATGCCGGGAATCATCCACGCGGTTTGGCCCTTCGTGAGCTGGTTCACCGAGAATATTTTCCGCGAAGACAAGGAAATCGTGGAATACGAGCAGCGCGCCCATGATGCTCAGGGCGCGGACTGGAACAACGAGGTGTTCCCGCCGATACGCGATCTTCGAGGCGTATTGACCCGCTGCGGCAGACCCATCGAATAGATGCGATAGTGAGCGTGTCAGTCCGTTTGCTGCTGCTCGCCGCGATCATGGCGAATGTATCCTTGGCGGGTGAAATCGAGCCCGACGCTCCGCCGGTGGTCGCTCCCGGGCCGATCCCGCCGCCGCCCGCGCCGCCCACCGGCCTCGCCAGATGGCTGGATCCCGCGACCGCGCCGTTCATTCCGGTACCGTTGATCAGCGTCGATCCGGACAGCGGCACCACGCTGGGTGTCATTCCGACGTGGGTGAAAACGAACGAGAATCACGAGATCAGCCGCATCATCGCGCCCGACGTGCTCTACAACCCCTATTTCGGCGTCGGGGTGCACGGGCGCGTGTATGGGTTCACGTCGGGGGACGAACAATGGTCGGTCACCAGCGGCGTCAAGCAGCGCGTAGAGCGCGAATTCGACGCCGAATACCAGCGGGGACGCCTGCGCGAGGGTCGATGGTCGATCACCGCCGGCGCGATCTACGATCGCAGCGGCGTGCCGCGCTTCTACGGCATCGGCAACGAGACCCCGCTGAGCGCCCAAACGAATTACACCAATCAGCAGGAACGGCTGCAGGTGCAGGTGGGGCTCAACTTGAATCATGCGTGGCAGCTGCTCTACACGGCGCGTCTGCGGGTGGTAGATGTCCTCCCCGGGACATTGCCGAGAATTCCGTCTCTGGAGACCCGCTTTGGCCCCATCCTGGGCGTGGGCACGAACAAGCAAATGCTCAATCGCCTGTCGATCGTCTACGACACGCGAGATGATCAGACGGTGCCCTCTCGGGGCATGGAACTGATCGCCTACGGCGGGCTGGCCAGCCGCGGCGGCCTGCTGAACGATTCGATGTACAGCGAAGCCGGGGGAGACGGGCGCGCGTTCTGGCCCGTTGCGCGAGATACGATCCTGGTTTCACACGCGGCATTGCGCTACTTGCCGTCTGCGCACGGCGTGCCGTTCTGGGCGCTCAGCGCCATCGGCGGGGGCGACAGCGTGGTCGGCGGCGATCAGCCCCTGCGCGGGTTCGGGTCCGGACGATTTTATGACCGCGATTCCTTGTCCGGCAGCGTCGAGCTGCGCCGCAAAGTGATGTCCTTCGACGCCACCTCGACGGTCATTGATGTGGAGTTGACTCCCTTCGTCGATGTCGGCCGGGTATTCGCGCGCGGCGGCACGTTTCCCCTGGATCAGCTTCACCATGTCTTCGGTATCGGATTCCGCGGCATCGCGCGGCCCTTCGTGGTCGGATACGTGGACATCGGCTACGGAAGCGAGGGAGTGGCCGCGTTCACGGGGCTCAACTATCCGTTTTAGCGGGTGCAAAAATTGCGTATGCGCTCGGTGGGATGGCGCAGGTAATTATCCAGGTAGTAGCCGACGAGGGTTCGTGCGTAACTCGCGTCCTGGGAAGAATGGATGAGTGCCGACGCATCGCTCAGCCAGCCGTCGATACAGTCGTTCTTTGCCGCGTCGCCGGCCGCACAGTCGAGCAAATTGGAAAACGCCTTGCGATAAGCCGTGAATTCCGGTCTGCGCATGGGCGCACCGTGCCCGGGCACCAGCCGGTCGAAGGGCGCCTTCTCGAGATGTGCGAGCGAGGCGCGCCAACGCGCAGGGCACGCGCTTTCGAAGAACGGCACCGGCAAGGTGACCAGATCACCCGCCAAGAGCACGCGCGTCTCCGGATCGAACGCCCAGACGTCGCCCGCGGTCACGGCATGCGATTCCAGATGCAGCTGCAGGGCGCGTCCCGCAATGATGAGCGGAGCGGATTTCGTAATGACCTCGGTGGGGCCGAGTGCGGCTCCCCCGTCGATCAGCGCCATTTCCGCACGGATGGATTCTCGCGCTCCCGGGTCTTTCGGGGACTCGGCCAGTTCCGTCACCAGATGCGCGCGGTAGTCGGCCAGAAATCCAGTGCGGGCGGCATCGATCGCCGAACTCGCGTAGACGCGGATGTCGGGAAACTCGGCGCGCAGCCGCGGATTGCCGCCGACGTGATCCAAGTGCCAGTTCGAGTTGATGATGGCCGTGATGGGATGGTTCTGCCCGCGTGCAAAATCGAGCACTTGCTGCGCGTGTTCCTTGTGCCGCCCGGTGTCGAACACGATCAAACCCTTCGGCGCGGCGATGATGATGCTGTTGCCGTCGGGCTGGCGGTGCGGTGTGGCTTCACCCTCGATGAGATAAGTGCCGGGCGCGATCAGCGACGCGGCGGAGGCGTGGGCGCTGAAGAACATTCCGGTCAATGCAAGAATTCGAATGAACATGGGCAAGCGTGCCTTCAGTCACGCGCGGCGATTCGTCCGACCGCGGATTCTAAAGGGTGTAGACTCTGATCAAAAGCAGCCCCTGCCGGATTGTATATTGCCGCCGTATCAAAGAAGCTGGTCGACGAGGCCGCGCTGGCCGCCGAGGCGGGCAAGCTCGGGGTCCTGGCCGGCACGAATCCTGGAGGGACATAATATGGCTACCATCGCAGAACCGCTGGGTTTCCTCGCAGCGTGAGTACGGAACGGCGAGGTGGGCCTCCTCTGCGTCCGGCGGGCGCGATAATCGTCGCGCGGGTCAGGCCGGCTGCGGTGCGCACCGCCAACGTCACCGTATTGTTCGCCGATTTGCGCGGCTACACGGGAATGGCCGAGCGCCTTCCGGCGGCGCGCGTCATGCCGCTCTTGGATGAATTTTCCCGGACTCTCGCCGCCGCTGCCGAGACTTACGGCGGGACGGTATTCCACATGGCGGGTGATGGAATCATGGCGGGATTCGGCGTCGATGGGGACCGCGGGAACGGGGCCCACGAAGCCCTGGCCGCGGGTCACGCCATGCTGCAAAACTTCGCGCCCGTTGCGGCACGGTGGCGCGGAGAGCTCTCGGTCGAGGCGGGAATCGGCGTCGGATTGCATCTGGGAGAGGTGGCGGTCGGAGTTCTGGGACCGCCTCGCCATAGGGCGACCACGCTGGTCGGCGACACGGTCAATGTGGCGGCGCGGCTCTGTAGCCGGGCACGTGCCGGCGAGGTCTTGTTCTCATGCACGGTTGCTGCGGCGCTGGAGGAGGATGGCGCGACCGCCGGCGCCACGGTAGGGTCGACTCCGTTTCTGCAATTGCCGCAATTCGAATTGCGAGGGCGGCGCAGCCCGATCGACATCTGGTGTGTTCCCGCCGCCGAGCGCCTCGCGCTGTAGGCGCCCCGCGAAGCTGCTAAACTCCGGCGTTTTAAGCCCTCGTGGCGGAATCGGTAGACGCAACGGACTTAAAATCCGTCGGTTTACAGCCATCCCGGTTCGAGTCCGGGCGAGGGCACCATTAAGCTGCTGAGCCTGCTGTAATCGCGGCGTTTTTGCCGAGGCATGGTTTTGCGTTTCATGATTCAACGACCATGGTCGGTGCGCTACCGCACACCAAAGTGGGGAGTAACCGGAAGTTGGGGTGTGCTGGCACTGTCCCCTGACTCGGGGGATAACCCGGTGCATAACCTGCGACATGTCACCGAAACGTCACCGTGATTCAGCCGCTTGTACTCGCCTGATCAAGTTTTGACCACCCGCTGATATCGGCGCGAGCCAATGCCCTTCGCCGAGGCCCCGCTCGCGGGGCCTTTTCTCTTCTGAGGCAGTGCCGACCCGCAGCCGACACTATCTCGCGGGCAAGGGCTGCCGCCTTGTCAGCCGCTTCCTGACCTAGACCGCAAGCCTCCGTACCTGGCCCGATCGCTTCAACATGGCGGCAAACCGCAGGAGTGGTCCGGCAACGGCCAGGGCCAGGAATGGCAAGTAGTAAGCCGCATCCAAGACTCCGCCCTGAAAGGAATGCTTGGCGAAGTCGGTCAAGAAGGCCAATGATATGTATTCGACTCCGACGGTACGCACCGTACGCCAGACCTGCGGATTCAGTCGGGCGGAAAGGCGCTTGATGGACAGAATCGCCAGCACATATGTCCAGATGGCGGCAATACCGAAGAAGATGAGCGTCGACCGCGCGGGCGGGTCGGGGGACGAATAGTAAACCCAGGCAACGACGCCAAAGGTGCACCAGATGCGCCGATGCGAACGACAGCCCGAGATCGCGGGCACGGTGCGCCAGTGCCTGGAATCTCGAGCCGAACAGCGTAGTCAACGCACCGCCGGCGGATGCCAGCCAGAACAGAAGGAAAGACCAGCGTGCCGTCGCGCGCAGCGCCATGGCGACTCTCTCGCCCGGTCCTGCGCCGGCACGGACGATGAGCACGACGATCAGCCCTACGAGAAATGATGCGGCCATCCATTCTCTCGTCGTCCGCCTGTTCATTGCTGCACATCCCACGGTCCGGAGCGCACAAACCCGTCGCGACTACAAGTATCGTACACCCCGAATTTTGACGACGATAGCGAAGATTCTCGCGCTGCAGGGCCGAGGCGCGCGGTCTGATCGGATTCCCAACCGGCATTCGCGCTAAGATTCTCGGATCACCGTGATCGCCGGAGCCAGCGCTTGTTTCGCTATTTCGAAAACCTAGTTTCGCCTTATCCGGACACGCCGCCGCCGCCGTTGCCTCGCGGGTTCTTTGCCTTTCTCTGGGCGTGCGCCCGCGGTGTGCGGCGCCACATCGTGGCGATGACCTTGTTCACCGCCGTGATCGGAGTGTTCGAGGCGATGCTGTTCGCCATGCTGGGCCGCGTGGTCGACTGGCTGGCCAAGGTCGAGCCGTCGAAGCTGTGGACAGACCAGCGCGGTCATCTCCTGCTGCTGGCCGCGATTCTGGCCGGCAGCGTCACGCTGATCGGCCTTCAGAGCCTGCTCAAGCAGCAAACACTCGCCGGCAATTTTGCGATGCGGCTGCGCTGGAACTTCCATCGCAACATGCTCGCTCAAAGTTTGAGCTTCTATCAGGATGAATTCGCCGGCCGGGTCGCGGCCAAGCTGATGCAGACCGCGCTCGCGGTGCGCGATACCTGGATGATACTTGCGGACATCATGGTGTTCGTGGTCATTTATTTCGTCACGATTGCACTGGTCGTCGGCAACTTCCATCCTTGGCTGCTGGCGCCGTTCATGGGATGGTTGGCCATCTATTCGGCCGCCATCCGGTACTTCGTGCCGCGGCTGGGTGCGGTCGCCATGGCGCAGGCGGATGCGCGTTCGACGATGACGGGCCGCATTACCGACGCCTACACCAACATCACGACCGTCAAGCTGTTCTCGCATACTCAACGCGAGGCAAGCTATGTGCAGAGCGCAATGACGGAGTTCCTGCGAACCGTGTACGCCCAAATGCGCATGGTGACGGGCTTCGAGATCGTCAATCACGCCCTCAGCATGGGATTGATCGCCAGCACGGCCGGGGTCACCCTGTGGCTGTGGACTGAAGGCAGGGTCGGGGTGGGCGCCGTTGCCGCGGCAACCGCCATGGCTCTGCGGCTCAATGGGATTTCGCACTGGGTCATGTGGGAAATGGCCTCGCTGTTCGAGCAAATCGGTACCGTTCAGGACGGCATCACCACGCTGGCACGGTCTCCCACCGTGCTGGACCGCCCCGATGCGCGGCCGCTGCAGGTTACGCGCGGCGACATCCGCTTCGAAGGGGTGAGCTTCGCCTATGGCGCCGTCTCGAACCCGGCAGGCCCCGTGATCGACAATCTCGATCTCCATATCCGTCCGGGAGAGAAAATCGGTCTCGTCGGCCGTTCCGGTGCCGGGAAAAGCACCATCGTCAATTTGCTGCTGCGCTTCTATGACATACCGGAGGGACGGGTGCTGATCGACGGCCAGGACATCTCGCTCGCGACGCAGGATAGTCTGCGCGCCCAAATCGGAATGGTGACCCAGGACACGTCGCTTCTGCATCGATCCGTCAGCGACAATATCCGCTATGGCCGGCCCGATGCCGGCGACGCTGAAATGGAGGCTGCGGCGAAGCGCGCCGAGGCCCACGACTTCATCGTCATGCTGAGCGATGCGATGGGACGCACCGGCTATGCTGCCCACGTCGGCGAGCGTGGAGTCAAGCTGAGCGGCGGCCAGCGGCAGCGAATCGCGATCGCGCGCGTGATGCTGAAAGACGCCCCCATCCTCCTGCTCGATGAAGCCACCAGTGCGCTCGACAGCGAAGTAGAAGCCGCGATCCAGCAGAGTCTCAATCGCCTGATGGAGGGCAAGACCGTGGTTGCCATCGCGCACCGTCTGTCGACCATCGCCGCCATGGACCGGCTGGTTGTACTGGACAAGGGCCGCATCGTCGAGGAAGGCAATCACTATTCGCTGCTGGCCCAGGGAGGGCTGTACGCACGGCTCTGGGCTCATCAAAGCGGCGGGTTTCTGGGCGAGGATGTCGAGGACTCCATGCTTCGCCGGCGTCAAATCTCCGCGGCCACTTTCAGTCCTTCGTAGACGGCTTCCTCGGCCGTGCGCGCACCATGAACCTAGCGACCCTTCGCACGTGGCTACCGGATCGGTGGCTGAATCGCTTCAGGCTTGCGCCCACCGATCTGCTGCGCGACGCGACGTACCGGCGGCTGTGGACGTCGATTTTGATATCGTCCTTCGGCGGTCAGGTGACTCTGCTGGCGCTGCCGCTGACCGCGGCGGTGCTGATGCACGCCGCTCCGACGCAGATGGGTCTGCTCACGGCCATGGAAATCGTACCGGTCGTGCTGTTCTCGCTGCCGACGGGCGTGTGGCTCGACCGCGTCCGGAAACTACCGGTGTACGTGGTCGGCGAGCTGTCGATCGCATTCACCGTCGCGACGGTGCCGGTGGCCTGGTGGTTCGGCTGGCTGTCGATGCACTGGCTGTACGTCGTCGGTTTCGTGATCGGCGCCGTGAATACGATTGCCGGCAGCGCGGCACAGGTCGTGCTGACACGGATCGTGCCCCGCGAGCGTTTGGTCGAGGCGCATGCCAAGAATTCGCTCGCGACCTCGGCGGCGGAGGTGACGGGTCCCGGCGCGGCGGGCGCGCTGATCAAACTGACGGGCGCGCCCCTGGCGCTGCTGGCGGACGCCTGTCTGTTGTTGATATCCGCGTCGATTCTGCGCGGCGTGCCGGTCAGGGAGAATCCCATCCTCAACCGTTCGCCCTTCTGGGCCGCCATGCGGGACGGCCTGGATTTCGTGCGCGCCCACAGACTGTTGGTGACCATGGCGACCTGCGTCGGCGCGTGGCAGCTGTGCAATCAAGCGGCGATGGTGGTGCAAATTTTGTTTGCCACGCGGCAGCTCGGCCTGTCGGAGCGGGGAGTGGGATTGAGCTATGTTGCGCTCGGCGTCGGTACCGTTCTCGCCAGCGCGAATGGCCATCGCGTGGTGCGCCGCTTCGGTCCCGGACCGACGCTGGTGCTTGGATTTGCCGTCTCCGGCACCGGCTGGCTGCTGCTGAGCCTTGCTCCGCTGAACGCCTTCGGGGTTGTCGCCTACGCGCTCATGCTGATGATGTTCGGCGTCGGCACCGTGTTCATCTTCATCAATTTTCTTTCGCTGCGGCAATCGGTCACGCCGGGGCCGATGCTGGGCCGCATGACGAGCACCATGCGCTGGCTGATTCTGATACCCGCGGGTCCGGGTGCGCTGCTCGGCGGCTGGCTGGGCGAGCACTTGGGGCTGCGTGTTGCGCTTGGTTTCGCAGGCACCTCTGCGCTCGTCCTCGCGCTGGTGGCCTGGCGGCGTCCCGTGATCCGTAGCGTCACCACATTACCGACTCTTAAGGCCGAGGCAATCACGCCATATTCTGCCGACTGATCAATAGTTTACGCTCAGCACCACGCATAGCTGTGTGGGAAGATCCGCCGGTGCGCTAGAGTGTGTTGCATGGCCGCAATCAATGACCTGCGCGTAGGACTTATCTCCGATACCCATGGACTTTTGAGGCCCGAGGCGCGCGTGTTTCTTTTGGGCTGCGACTACATCGTTCATGGCGGCGACGTGGGGGAGCCCAAGATTCTCGAAGAGCTCGCCGCCATCGCTCCGCTGATCGCAGTGAGAGGCAATAACGACACCGCGCCCTGGGCCATGCGCCTACCGGTGACCGAGTTGATCAGAGTGGGCAATGTATTCGTCTACGTCATCCACGATCTCGCGGAACTCGACGTCGATCCCGCCG
>WNFR01005778.1_pt1 | contig 12667 bp, 12 predicted proteins | sample 5400221 | NCBI WGS metagenome assembly WNFR01 (sample SAMN13153357, study PRJNA577476) | soil metagenome | isolation source: 40 cm soil under Madrone tree | place: USA:California | collected 2016-06-14 | reverse complement strand
ACCCGGATCCGGGCTTTTGATCAGATCGCGCAGGAGAGGCACGCCATTCTTGCTTGCCATTTCCCATTCCCAGGGCTCGGACATCTGCGCAAGGATGCCGACGGTTACACCTGGGCCGCCACTCCGATGGACTTAGGGTCAAAACAGTCTCCTGATAAAACAAGTCTTGAGTCGATCGAACATTCAGCCGCAAGCCGTTATTTGTAGTGATACCGACATTGCAGCAGATAGATGCAACCCGCATCGACCCGGTAGGCGAGCCGATGCTCTTCGGTTATCCGGCGCGACCAAGGTTTACCGGGTAAATATTTCAGATGTTCCGGCTTACCGATTCCGGTAAACGGCGTCTTACGAAGATCATCGACTAATTCAAGAACTCGTGTCGCGACTCGCGGCTGAGTTTCCACCCACCACTGCAAGTCTTCCAAAAAATTCGGATCAACGATGAGCGTGTAGGATACCACTCTTTGTCGCGAGCTCATCAACGGTCATTGCTGTGCCTTGACCGGCCATCGATCGCGCTAGCGATTCGAGCAGACGCCGAGCGTTGGCGGGGGAACGAAGTAAATGTGCAGTCTCTTGTAGGCTCGAAAGCTCGTCCTCCGCGATTAGAGCGACATTCGCGTGACCGCGCCGCGTAATGACGATAACGTCCCGGGTCGCCTCGACCGTACTTAGTACGTCGGCAAGCCGTTCGCGCGCTTCGGTGTAAGAGATCGTTTCAGTAAAAGCCATGTTGGGTGTGAGGAACTTGTGAATAACCTGTACAGCATATCTGGACATTTGAAAAGCTGATTTTGTCATGACGTTTTTCAAACCTGAGCTCGTCATTCGTCCGCGAAGCCGCTACGCTCTCGATCGACATCCGCAACATGGTGCCGATGTTTCCTATGCCCACCGAGCTCGTTTACGTCCCGCTCGAAGACGCGAAGCTCGAGCGTCTACTCGAAGCGACCAGACTCACCATCGAAGAAATCGTTCAAGCGGCGGTCAGCGAGTTTCTCCAAGAGAAGCGCGGAAACTAGCGAACGGTTGCGTCCGAAAAGTGAGAACAATCAAACATTCTACGGTTTCCTATAGAAATCATTCTGTCGTAAGTCGCTTATTTTAAGACACTTACTCAGTATGCACCCGGCAGGGCTCGAACCTGCAACCCTATGATCCGAAGTCATATACTCTATCCAATTGAGCTACGGGTGCGTCGAAGCCGAGAAAGCTAGCGTTGGGAGAGGGGAAGTCAAGACGCCTCGGCTTCGCATGACAAATGACAAATGACAAATGACAGATGACAGATTGATCGATGGACCAGAAAAGCGGAAGGGCGCATAGGGGAGAATGGCGCGATTACTGATCGGCCGCGCCTACGGTGAATAACGCTTTCGCCGAAATGACCAGTAGACGATAGGAAAAGCGAAGAAAGAACGATTGGGGCCGGCCATCTGTCATCTGTCATTTGTAATGGTCGCCCCGGCTGGCAATGCCGGGCGTGACGCCCGGCATTGCCAGCCGGGGCGACCATGGTATACTCCCCGCTTCGTTTGCCAAAAACGCCTATGCCCATTAGTCGAATCTGTTTGTTCACTGGATTGATCGCCTTTGCATCTTCGGGTCTTGCCCAAGAGGCGAGTCCGTTACCTTCTGCTCCGGCCAAGCCGTTCGTAGTGGATCAAACCGGCGCGGAAAAGGAGCTGAAGAAAGAGAAGGCGGGAAAGAACGTGACACCGACGCCGACCCCTGATTTACGGTTTCCAAGTAATCCAATCGCACCTTCGACACCGGCTCCCCAGGCAAATGTTTCTTCTAATGAGCCAGCGGTACCCCGAGCTGAACCGGTCTCCGCCCAAGAGGTGCTGACTCGACTGCAGATTTTCCTGGATCAACGGTCGTTTGGTCCGGGCAAAATTGATGGGCGCTGGGGCGAGTTCACTGCGAAAGCGTTGGTCCGTTATCAACTAGCCAATGGTGAATCGCCGACCGGACAGATCGATCCCGCCATGCAACAGGCGTTATCGAAGATTTTTCCGATCTACACGGATTACACGCTGGCGGCAGAGGATCTGGAAAGAGTGGGTGATGTTCCATCGAAACCCTCGGAACAAGCAAAGAAGAAGGCGATGCTTTATCGTTCCGTCGGCGAATTTCTAGGTGAACGCTTTCATGCGGACCCGGATTTCATTGCGAAACTTAACCAGGATAAGAAGATTGATTCGCTGAAGGTCGGGGACACGGTCCGGGTTCCGAATGTCCCGGAATTCAAGATCGAAGATGTGAAAGAAGTTGACCATATCCCGGCACATCCGGAGTTCAGCAAGCGAGTGATCAAAATCGATACGCGTTACCGGATGCTCGATGTGTATGACGGAGATAAGATCGTTTGCTCCTACCCAATTACTCCAGGATCAACGAAGTTGCCGGCACCGATTGGTGTTTGGAAAATAGTTGGTATCGCCACTCTCCCCTGGTTCCGTTGGGATGAAGCGATGCTGGAACATGGTTACCGGAGCGATAATTACTTCAATATTCCGCCCGGGCCGCGAAATCCGGTCGGGATTCTTTGGATGGGTCTAAACAAACGGGGCATCGGGATTCATGGGACCAACAGCCCGAATACGATCGGGCGCGCAGCGAGCCACGGCTGTATTCGCTTGGCCAATTGGGATGCTGCTCGCGTCGTCAATCAGGTGACCGAAGGTATAACGGTGCAGATCTACTAGCGGCTTGCGCCACTAGTAGAATAGCCGATAGCCGATCAATGATCAATGGGAGTGGCATTCGGCATCTGGATGGGGAATATTATTCCAGGAGGGTGATCTTATTTTGCGAGGATCATTGAATTATGAGATTTGTTCTTTCGTTAGTGGGCGCTCTCGCTCTTTTTCCGACACTGACCGGGGCGGGGCCTCGCGATAACGGTCGGGCGCAACACCATCGGGCGCACTTCGTGACCGGCGTCCGCTGGGCGCATCCTGCGTACAGAGGATATTATTGGTTCAATGGGGCGAATTGGGTGGTGTCTCCGCTGGCTTTCCCCTACGGAGGATTAGGCGTGAACAACGATTTTGTGTATCAAGGACAAGAGGTCTACAATGACGTCTATCCCTACGGAATACCGACTTCCAATCCCGACGTCGTGATTAGTCCGTTTGCGTTGAACAATCTGGTCGACGTCAGCGGAATACCGTCCGGTGCCAGGGTGAGAGATCCGGTCTCTGAAGAGATTTTTCTCAGACCGTGAGCGTGGCATAACCGCGAATCGGCGTGTGGGCGTAACGGCGTAGCCGCAGGCTCTTTGTGATCTGGAGTCTGCCATCAGGGCTCGCGCTATGACGGACACGTCCGACTTCGATGCCCGTTAGCCATCGTTCGAACATCAGAGAAAACTTACGCCTCCGCGCAAGCTACGTCGGACAAGTTGGTTGCAGATCCCCGGATGCCGGATAGCGCCGGAGGGGCAAAAGGGAGCGCCAGCTATCTGCTATTTGCTTTCTGCTATTTCATTCGAGCCTCAGGCGAGAATGAAGCTCTGCAAGTCGCTGGGCAGGGGTGTTTCGTAGAGGTGCTCCCGTTCGCGGAACGGAAACCGTAGCTTTGTCGCATGGAGTGCGTGCCGATCAAGCAGCAGTTTTTCTTGGAGCTTCGGAGTCCAGCCGATTTCGATGAATTCCAAGTAGCAGTTTTCATCAGGCCCATAGATTTTGTCGCCGACCAGTGGAAAACCAAGTGACGCCAAATGAACACGGATTTGGTGAGTCCGTCCCGTGATCGGTTGGCAATTGATCAGTGCGAAACGGCCCCGGCGGTTTTCGAAGCGTTGAACAACCTCAAATTTGGTTCTGGCTGGGTAGCCGGTGGGATGAATGGCCTGTTTTAACCAGATTTTGCTGGGAGTTTGTTCGCCCTGGCGGAGGAGCGGTTGATCAACCTCAAATCTATCACCTTCCGGCCATCCGTAGGTAATCGCCGCATAAAACTTCTCGATTCGATGCCGATTAACTAAGCGACCTAGCTCGCGGGCTGCCGACGCGTTCTTTGCGACCAGGACTAATCCACTGGTTTCGCGGTCTAGCCGATTGATCAATGAGACTTGTCCGCCGTTTTTGATTTCAAAGGCGAGAAGTTCGCACAACTCTGACCAAAGTGTCCGCGGGCCGCCCGGTTTCGTCGGGTGAATCAAGAGATGCGCTGGTTTGTCGAGAACCAGAAAATCAGTCTCTTCGTGAATAATTCGCGAAGCAAGGGATCGCATTGCGTTTGGCGTTCGGCGTTCGGCGTTCGGCGTTCGGCGTTCCGAGGTCGCTAAAGCTAAGCCGGACGAGTTGGCGTTGCGAGTGTGATCGGAGAGACGGGCGAGGGCAGGGAGAAGGTTCCGAGTAAAGGGGCACGTGTTGGCGTTGTCGGCGTTCACGACGTTTCTTTGTTATTTGCTATCTGCTATTTGCTATTGCATCTCACCTTGTGATCGAATTGAGAGCGGTAACTCGAACTTATCGGCAAGGGGATACTCCGGTTGTCGCGCTCGATTCGGTAGATCTTAAGATCGCCGCGGGCGAATTTCTCGCGATTACCGGTGAATCAGGTTCGGGCAAGAGCACGCTTTTGCATCTGATGGGCGGCCTGGACAAACCGGACCGTGGCGAAATCCTGATCGATGGCTGGTCCCTGGTTTCCGCCACCGAAAAGCAACTGACGAATTATCGCCGTCACCGGCTCGGCATCGTATTTCAGTTTTTCAATCTTTTACCGACATTGAATGTGGTCGAGAACGTTTGTCTGCCGCTTCGGCTGCAGCACGTTAGCGAGAAGGAATCGCGGCGTCGTGCAGTCGAGATGCTCGACTTGGTTGGTATGAGCCAACGGGCGAAACACTTCGTGCATCAACTCAGTGGCGGAGAAATGCAGCGCACTGCGATTGCTCGAGCGCTAGTGCATCGCCCACAACTCTTGTTGGCCGATGAGCCTACTGGAAACCTCGACAGCGAAAACGCGGGACGGTTACTCGAGGTTTTTCGGACGATTGCGGAGCACCAAATGACTACTCTGGTGGTGGCCACTCACAGTCTCGATGTTGCGACGATCGCACAGCGACATTTGCGGATTGCGAATGGGCGGATCGTTATGGATTCGGCGGCTGTCGCCGCCGAATCCACAACGAATAGCCGATAGCCGAAGGTTGCAGGTTACAGGTTGCGGGTCCAGGGCGGAATGAATGGGCAAGAGCGATTGATTCAGCTTTCTTTAAGGCAGAAGCTCGTTTCGCATCGCTACCGATTCGCGGACCCTCAGTTTCGGCAATGATCAAAAGAAAACAAAAGATGCGTAAAAAGAAACAAGCGTGGATATGTTTGTTAGCCGATCTGATGCTCCAGAAGCGAAGCACGGTAAACGTGATTTTCAGCTCTAAAGCGCTCAGACCCTCGCAAATGGAGTCGGCGGCTACGGTGCGACCGAGCCCGATTCGATCTTTTGCTTGAGATCTGAAAGTTTCATGATAAGAAACATCTCGATGTGCGGTATTGTTGGCTTATTCCTTAAGCAAAGATTCCTTGAGCCCGAACTCGGAGCTTTGTTCAGTGAGATGTTGATCTGTATGAGCAGCCGGGGACCAGACAGTGCTGGCTTTGCTGTTTATGGCGCTCCCGCTCCCTCAGGTAAACTGAAAGTGATTCTGCAGCATTCGGATCTCGGTTTCGATTGGTCTGCGATTGGGATCGCATTGGAAAAGCGATTTCGTGATAAACCATCGGTGGAGGTAAATTCTACTCATGCCCGATTTCTGGTGAAGACCGATGCCCAGCGCGTTCGGAGTTTCTTGGAAGAATATTTTCCTGAAGTTCGCATCATGAGCGTGGGCCACCGAATCGAGATCATGAAAGAGACCGGGTCGCCGGAGTCGGTCGTCGAGCGGTTTTCGGTTCGAAGGGTTGCCGGTAGTCATGCTATCGGTCATACCCGAATGGCGACGGAAAGCGCGGTCACCACGGAGGGATCGCATCCATTTAGTACCGGGGTCGATCTCTGTCTGGTGCATAACGGATCTCTCAGCAATCATAACCGTTTGCGCCAAAGGCTCGGTCGGGAGGGAATCGAATTTCACACTGAGAACGACACAGAAGTGGCAGCCGGCTATTTCGCCTGGCAACTGGCGAACGGTGCGACGCTCAAAGAGGCGTTGGAAGCTGGGTTAAAAGACCTCGATGGTTTTTATACTTTCACCGTGGGAACCGAAGACGGTTTCGCGGTTTTGCGGGATCCGATCGCATGCAAACCGGCGGTTCTTGCTGAAACGGATGATTACGTGGCGATGGCATCAGAATATCGGTCACTTGCTAATTTGCCGGGCATCGAAGGAGCACGCATTTGGGAGCCGGAGCCGGCCGTGGTTTACAATTGGAGCCGAGGAAAGGGGGCCGGAGTGACTGGTGAGAGGGCTTGCCGCGACGTAGCCTTGGCGGAGTTGGGTGAGAGGTGAGAGGTGGTAATGAGATTCGGCCACCTTCTCGCAAACTGTGATCAGCAGATTACACTATGATGTTTACGCAGACGGTTGATCTGGCGAAGACCAGTGTTCGGGCGCTTAACCAGAGGCTGCATGAGCTGAATGCCGAGCACGATGAGGAACACTGGCGAATACTGAATCCTCGTGGTGCTCATGCGATCGCCTGCGGGCTCCGGGTTCCGGTGACGGTAGAAATCGAAGGGCACGCTGGATATTACTGTGCCGGAATGAATCAGAAAGCGACGGTGATCGTTCACGGAAACGTCGCCACCGGCGTCGCTGAAAACATGATGTCCGGGATTGTCCACGTGAATGGTAACGCGAGCCAATGCGCCGGTGCGACCGCGCACGGAGGTCTCTTGGTAGTCGAAGGGAATGCGTCGGCCCGATGTGGTATTTCCATGAAAGGGATAGACATCGTCGTAAAGGGTTCGGCCGGCCACATGAGCGCGTTTATGGCTCAGACTGGGAACCTGGTGATTTGTGGGGATGCTGGTGATGCCTTGGGTGATTCCATCTATGAAGCTCGATTGTTTGTTCGTGGCGGAGTGAGGAGTCTCGGTACGGACTGTATCGAAAAGGAGATGCGCCCGGAACATCTCAAGGCTCTAGAAACACTCCTGAAACAAGCCGGTTGTGACGCGTGTCCAGAGGAGTTCAGGCGCTTTGGCTCCGCTCGCAGGCTGTATCATTTTCAAATCGACAATGCATCGTCGTATTAAATCAAAGACTCTACGCGGCGGGAGGGATCGTGGCGTTCGGACGTTTGTGGGAGGCGCAAGCACCTCCCCTCCGGCGTCAACTGACAAAAATTCTTATGGTTACTGAAATACTTCCCGGAATGAGGGAATCGGCGACGTTCGATCGCCACGTGATCCACGAAATCCAGCGCGCTGCTGAGACCGGTCTGTACGACATTCGCGGTTGGGGTTCGAAACGTCGGTTACCACACTTTGATGATCTGGTTTTCCTCGGAGCCAGCATGTCGCGTTACCCGTTGGAAGGATACCGTGAAAAGTGCGGTACGGATGTTGTGCTCGGCGCGTTCCACGCCAAAAAACCGATTCATTTACAGATTCCAATCACTATCGCGGGGATGAGCTTTGGCGCGTTGTCGGCCGAGGCCAAGGAATCACTCGGTCGCGGCGCTTCAGAAATGGGAACTTCCACGACTACCGGGGATGGCGGCATGACCGCCGAAGAGCGGAAGTCCTCGAAGATCTTGGTCTACCAGTATTTGCCTTCTCGTTACGGGATGAATCCGGACGATCTACGGAAAGCGGACGCCATCGAGATAGTGCTCGGTCAGGGAGCCAAACCGGGCGGTGGCGGCATGTTGCTCGGCAGAAAGATCAGCGATCGGGTGGCCGAAATGCGTACGCTGCCGCCGGGCATTGATCAACGTAGTGCTTGTCGGCATCCGGATTGGACGGGGCCGGACGATTTAGCGATCAAGATCGAAGAACTTCGAGAAATTACCGATTGGGAAAAACCGATCTATGTCAAGATTGGCGCATCACGAACCTATTTTGATGTGAAGCTTGCAGTAAAGGCTGGTGCCGATGTGATTGTGGTCGACGGTATGCAAGGAGGAACCGGAGCAACCCAGGAGGTGTTTATTGAACACGTCGGCATTCCTACTCTTCCCGCGTTGCGCCAGGCGGTCGAAGCACTGACCGAAATGGGAATGCATCGAAAGGTGCGGCTGATTATTTCCGGTGGGATTCGTTCTGGAGCTGATGTCGCCAAAGCTTTAGCAATGGGTGCGGACGCGGTCTCGATCGGGACCGCTGCTTTGATTGCGTTGGGTTGCAACAGTCCGAAATACCAGGACGACTATCAAAAGCTCGGAACCGCTGCAGGTTTTTATGATGACTATCAGGATGGCAACGATCCAGCCGGCATCTCTACCCAGGATCCGATGTTAGCCAAGCGACTTGATCCAATGATAGGTGGAAGACGTCTAGCCAACTATCTGCGAGTGCTCACGATGGAAGCTCAGACGATCGCCCGCGCTTGCGGTAAGAGTCACGTGCTCAATCTTGAACCGGAGGATCTGGTTGCTTTAACCGTTGAAGCTGCGGCCATGGCTAAAGTGCCGCTGGCGGGAACGGCCTGGATTCCGGGAATAGCCGATAGCCGATAGCCGAGGGTCGAAATCTCACGCCAGTACGCCTGAGAATTTCACGCAAAGTCGCCAACCGTTCGGACTAGATGATGAAATCTCACGCAAAGGCGCTAAGGTGATTGACGTCTTATGAACGAGTCCTTGGATGCCTTCATAGAGCTGCGTCACTAAAAAATCCGTGAACAGTCGCGACCTGTACTCTTAGTTAAAACCTTTGCGTCTCGGCGTGAGGTTTTTCGACCTTGCCAAGGAAGTTTCTTTTGCGGAAACTTTCAGTAGTGAGGAAGGCGAAGCCAAATGTGGAAGAAGCGCCGACTGTTGAGCAGTTTATCGGGCAACGCATTCGCACGCTGCGACTGCAGCGCACGGTGACGCTCGATCAGCTGGCGGAGCGGGTCCGCTTGACCAAAGGTCAGCTTTCCAAGATCGAGAATGGGTTGGTTTCTTCGCCCGTTTCGACCCTGACGCGAATCGCATCTGCACTGGGAGTGGGCCCCGGTTATCTCTTTCAAGTCGACGGCTCGGAGCGTCGGGCAGTACACATCCGAAAAGACGAGAGAAAAATCATTGTCGGTCGGGGTTCGAAAATGGGGCACTACTATCAGTCTTTGGCCTTTGGCCTGCCGTTTGAGAAGGATTTTGAGCCTTACCTCATGAACATCGAGGAACGGAAGATCGATCCGAGCCAGAACATTTTTCGTCATCCGGGTCACGAATTGCTTTTTATGCTGGAAGGAGAAATGGATTACCGGCACGACGACCAGATTTATCACCTGAGCCCCGGCGACAGTCTTTTCTTTGATGGAACCATTGAACATGGACCCGTGATGGTGTATTCGCCGCCGGTCCGTTTTCTGAGCATCATCAGCAATCCGAAGGGTGAGAGGTAGGGCGATACACGTCGGTGAGGGATAGCGAGCCAAGACGTGTGAGCCGTTAGGTTTCCGGTGACGCTGCTTATGGCTCACACACCCTATCTCGCTGTCGCTCGACGGTGTGTATCGCCCTACCGAGTTTGGTGTGTTTTGCCCTGAGTTTGGGCGTGTTCAGCCCCTACCGCGTTTCCATCGGCGAGTTGAGCAGAAAGCAACTGAGTTGAACAAGAAGCGACACCGTATCGCTCTTTGTTAGCGGTTTTATCGGGTGAAAAGAGGGTTTTAGGGTGAATCACCGGTGGCATAATAATTGCTTAATATGCAACGCTGGTTTCGTAATAGAAAACATTGATCTAATTTTCATCAACAGAGATCGTCTTATGAGCACCGCTAAACCTGGAGGCTATGGGCTAAGGTCCACCTGTCTCTCATTTGTAGAGATCTTATCTCAATCCGTCGCCAATATCTCGCCCACTTTAACACCGGTGGTGATTGTGCCGTTTGTGTTCGCTTCCGCTGGCAACGGCACCTGGCTGACCTATCTGGTTGCCACTGCCGCTTTGATGTTGGTCGGACTGAGCATTAACGAATTCGCGAAGCGTTCCGCTTCACCTGGAGCGCTTTATGTCTGTATCGGACATGGCCTCGGCCCGAGCATGGGGTTTATTGCCGGTTGGTGTCTGATCGTGGCTTATATTTTCACGGCAATCGCGGTTTTGGCCGGGTCGGTGAATTACGCATTGATCTTGTTGAACATGCTGCACTTGTCAGTTCCGCCGGTATTCCTCTTTGCGATTGGAACGTTTCTGGTCTGGCTGGTGGCGTACAAGGATATTCAGCTTTCGACCCGCATTATGCTTCTCCTGGAAGGCGGTTCAATGGCCTTGATCTTAATAGTGTGCTCGATCGTGTTCATGCAACACGGGACGGTGATTGATCCTGCGCAGCTCAAACTCGAGGGCATGAGCTTCGATGGCTTCCGCTTAGGTCTTATTCTGGCGATTTTTAGTTATGTCGGTTACGAAAGCGCAACTGCTCTGGGCGATGAAGCTAAGCGACCGCTGGTTTTTATCCCGCGAGCGGTACTGATGAGTGCCCTGATCAGCGGCATATTCTTCGTTATCTGCTCGTACACGGCTACGCTTGGTTTTCGCGGGCTTTCGGATCCGTTAGACAAGAGCACTGCTCCTTTCAACGACTTGGCCAACATCGCTCACTTACCTTTCATGGGAATACTCATTTCCATTGGGGCGGTCGTCAGCATGTGGGCTTGTACTCTCGCTTCGGTTAATGCGGCTTCGCGAGTCATCTTCACCATGGGACGGCATGGCATTTTCCACGGCAAACTTGGTTTGGCTCACGGCAAAAATGAGACACCTCATCACGCGGTGACGGTTTGCGCCCTGCTCACTTTTGTTTTTGCTGCGCTGTTTGGCTGGTTCGGCCTTGGAGTGCTCGATATATTCAACGACTTCAGTACGATTGCGACGTTTGGTTTCCTGATCGTTTACATCCTGGTTTCCGTCGCGGCGCCGGTCTACCTCAGGTCGCTGGGAGCGCTCAAGGCAACGAATATCGTCATATCAATCGTTTCGATTCTACTGATGTTCATGCCGCTCATTGCAGCGGTTTATCCGGTGCCGGCGCCACCGGCGGACAAATTTCCAATCTATTTCGGTATCTATCTTCTCGTGGGAGTCGGGTGGTTCGCATGGCTGCGGTTCAAGTCTACCCATGTCATGGAAACGATGCGGAGCGATCTCGCATCGGTGCACGATCGGTTTGAGGTGAAAAGGAAGTTCGCTGGCTCAGAAACGAGCCTAATCAATGCGGTGTATCCATCAGAAGATGGTGCGGATGCTGCTAGTTAAACTTACCCACAACCGGGAATCCGGGCCCGCCTGTGCGGGCCCATCATCATTGGCGAAATAGGTATGTCGAGCTTGCGCGAAAGTGTTCAATCACGTTTAAAGGAAGAGAAGGTCAATTATTTGCTGGTTCAGTTTGTTGATCTGAGCGGCGCAGCAAAGGTGAAAATGTGTCCGGTAGAAGCGCTGGACACTCTGATCAACGAGGGGGCCGGGTTCGCCGGCGCCGCCATTGGAGGGTTTGCCCAGGGACCGAACTCTCCCGATATGATGGCCCGTATCGATCTCGAAACGTACACCCCTCTTCCTTGGTATCCGGGAATGGCTCGATTTGTCGGAGACCTCTATGTAGAGGGAAAACCGTATCCCCATTGTCCGCGTCTGAATTTAAAGCGAGTGCTGAAGGAGGCAGCCGAGAAATTCGGATTTTTCCTGAATGTCGGACTTGAACCGGAACATTTCCTGGTCACGAAAAAACCGGATGGCTCGATCGAGCCTTGGGATCCGGCCGATATCGATCAATTACCCAAGCCTTGTTACGACTTTAAAGGAATCTCGTCGGCATTCGGCTATCTGCAGGAAATCGTAGGTTATTGCAATCGGCTGGGCTGGGGTGCCTATCAGGCCGATCACGAAGATGCGAATGGCCAATATGAAGTGAACTTTCAGTACGCTAACGCTTTAACGACCGCGGATCGTTATACGTTTTTCAAGATGATGACTTCTCAGGTGGCGCCGAAGTATGGGGCCGTTGCCACGCATATGGCCAAACCGTTTGCCGATCGAACCGGAAGCGGCGCGCACATGCATTATCATGTGGCCGACCGGGACGGAAAGAATTTGTTTGAGGATCACGAAGATAGCCGTGGGATGGGGCTGTCCAAGTTGGCTTATCAATTCCTTGGGGGCGTTCTCAAACATGCTCCGGCGCTCTGCGCGATTTTATCGCCAACGGTGAACTGTTATAAACGTTTACAAGTAGGGGAAGGACTTTACAGTGCGCGATCCGGTTTCACCTGGACACCAGCCTTTATTAGTTACGGTGGGAATAATCGCACCCAAATGCAGCGCGTTTGTGGTCCAGGCCATATCGAGGATCGAACAGTTTCGGCTGGATGTAATCCTTATCTTGCGTTCGCGGCCTATTTAGCGGCCGGCCTGGATGGCATCGAGGAAGGCAGAGATCCTGGCGAGCCGAATCACGAAAATCTCTATGAACTTACTCCGATGGCGATCCGGAAGCGAGGGATGAGAACATTGCCGCAAACGTTACTGGAGGCATTGTTCGAACTTGAACGAG
>WNFR01005777.1_pt1 | contig 12669 bp, 7 predicted proteins | sample 5400221 | NCBI WGS metagenome assembly WNFR01 (sample SAMN13153357, study PRJNA577476) | soil metagenome | isolation source: 40 cm soil under Madrone tree | place: USA:California | collected 2016-06-14 | reverse complement strand
CGACGACGCGGCAGCCGAGCTCGCGCTCGAGGGCGTCCATCGCGAGACTCTCGTCCTCGCACAGAAAGGCGGCGACGGCGGCGTGCGCGCGGACGACGATGCGGCTCGTCCCCGGCGCCATCGCGGCGACGTAGCGTACCCGTCGCATGATCTCGTAGGCGATCGTCGCAACCGACTTGATCCGGCCCTTACCGTCGCACGTCGGGCAGGCGTCGGTGAGCTGGTGCGACAGGCTCGCGCGCGTGCGCTTGCGTGTCATCTCGACCAGGCCGAGCTCGGAGATCTTGAGAATGTTGCTGCGCATCTTGTCTTGGCGGAGCGCGTCCTCGAACGCGTCCATCACGCGTTGGCGGCTCGCTGGGTCCGTCATGTCGATGAAGTCGACGATGATGATGCCGCCGAGGTTGCGGATGCGCAGCTGATCGACGATCTCGCGCGCGGCTTCGAGATTCGTCTTGAGGATCGTCTCTTCTTGGTTCCGCGTTCCGACGTAGCGTCCGGTGTTGACGTCGATCGTCGTGAGCGCCTCGGTCTGATCGATCACGATGTAGCCGCCGGACTTGAGCCACACACGACGCTCGAGGGCGCGGCTGATCGCGGGCTCGATGGCGTATTGGTCGAAGAGCGCCTGCGGCCCGTCGTGCAGCTCGATGCGGGTCTTCAAGCGTGGCGCGAACGAGTCGACGAAATCGAGGATGCGCTGGTGGTCGGCGGCGCGGTCGACAATCACCTTCGCGACGTCGGAGGTGAAGAGATCGCGGATGCTGCGCAGAATCAGGTCCATGTCGTAGTGCAGCTGACACGGCGCCGACGCGTTCTCGCTGCGCTTCAAGATGCGATTCCAGAGCTTGATGAGGAACCGCATATCGGCCTGCAGCTCGCGTTTGCTGAGGCCGACGCACACGGTGCGGATGATGAAGCCGGCGGCCGGCGGCTTCAGCGCCAGCACGATGTCGCGCAGGCGCTGGCGCTCGGCTTCGTCCTCGATGCGGCGCGAGACGCCGAGGTGGTTCGTCGTCGGCAAGTAGACGAGGTACCGGCCGGGGAGCGAGATGTGCGAGGTGACGCGGGCGCCTTTCGAGCCGAGCGGCTCCTTGGCGACCTGGATCAGGATCTCGTCGCCGCGCCGCAAGCGCTCCTCGAGCGGCGCGGGCGTGGGCTCGCTCTCGTGGGCGGTGACGGAGAACTCCGCGACCGGAGGAAGGTCGAGGATCGGAGCGGGTTCCGACGGCGGCGCGGCGACGGCTTCGGCGGCATGCTCGACCGCATCGGCGTCGATCGCCGGCAGCTCGTCGACGCCCGGATAGAAATCGGAGACGTGGAGAAATCCCGCTTTCGGTAGCCCGACGTCGACGAACGCCGCCTGCATCCCGGGCAGCACGCGGACGACCTTCCCCTTGTAGATGTTGCCGACGATGCCGCGATCACGTGCGCGCTCGAGGTGAATCTCGGCGAGCGCGCCGTTCTCGACGAGCGCGACGCGCGTCTCCTCCGGCGTCGAGTTGATCAGGATGAGATTCGCCACGTCGCTGTTCAGCCCCGGCGAGGGACAGTACAGCCACCTCGGCGAACGCGCAAGTATGCGACCCGCAAAGCAATCCTCCTTGACACCCCCGCCATGCGCGTAATACCGTCGGACGGCCGTCGCGTCATATGTCGGTGCTCAACACCAAAGTTCTGGTCCTCAACCGGTCGTATCTGCCGGTGCACGTCACCTCGGTGAAGCGCGCCTTCATCCTGCTGTACCAGGACGTGGCGCGGGCGGTGGACGAGCAGTACCGGACGTTCGACTTCCAGAGCTGGAGCGAGCTCGCGGTCGTCGAGCGTGAGCACGACTCGATCGGACTCGTGAGCCGGGTCGTACGCGTCCCGCGCGTGATCTTGCTGATCGCGTTCGACCGCGTACCGAAGCGCCACGTCCGGTTCAGCCGCTACAACATCTACGCGCGCGACGGGAACACCTGCCAGTATTGCGGCAAGCGGTTTCCCCGCCCCGAGCTCAACCTCGACCACGTCGTGCCGCGCTCCCGTGGTGGGCTCGCCACCTGGGAGAACGTCGTCTGCTCGTGCCACCGCTGCAACCGCCGCAAGGGCGGCCGCACTCCCGAGCAAGCCGGGATGCGGCTCCTCAAGCGGCCGACCCGGCCGCAGTGGACGCCCTTCATGGCTGAGGCGTTCAACCTGCGGCGCTATCGCGAGTGGGGTCCGTTCCTCAACACGGTCGACGTTTCCTACTGGAACACCGAGCTCGAGCCCTGACTGGGGACTGGGCCAATTTGCTTGGCGATACTTCGTTGCTCGATCGCCGGGCTGCTCGGCGTAGCGCTGCTACGCCTGCGCGCCCGGCTCCCTCGCGCCTCGTCTCGCTCGCAACTTGACCCAGTCCCCTGCGACGCCGCTCTCATCCGATTTGCAATTCGAGGAGTCGGAGCGGTGTCGAGCGGACAGCGGCGGCTCCAAGATGTAGTGGCTCCGGCCGCGGTATGCATCAGCATCTAGCGGTTTTTCTTGACAGGTCGGGAACCCTGTGGAAGTGTCGGAGGCGGTGTCTCGCGCCTCGGGCGTCGCCCGGCGTGGGGATGTGGGGAGGAGGGGGCCGTGGCGATTCCACCGCAAGAAGTTTCCGCTGAGCGCGCGCTCGTGAGCTGGCCCGAACCGGAGATCGGGGAGGAAGCGGAGTCCGGCGCGGACGCGGCGTTTCGTGCTGCCCCGCTGCGTATCCGGCAGCTCGAGCTCGTCGGCTTCAAGTCCTTCCGCGACCGCGTGGTGCTGCGCTTCGACGCCGGCATCACCGGCGTCGTCGGGCCGAACGGCTGCGGCAAGTCGAACGTCGTCGACGCGATCCGCTGGGTGCTCGGCGAGCAGAGCGCGAAGCGCCTGCGCGGCCAAGGGATGGAGGATGTCGTCTTCGGCGGCAACGATCGTCACGCGCCGCTCGGCATGGCGCAGGTGTCGATCGTCTTCGAGTGCGACGGCCTGCCGGTGGATCAGTACGCGCTCCTCCAGGAAGCCGGCCATCCGATCGCGCACGCCGGTCCCGCTGACATCATGGTGACCCGCCGCTACTACCGATCGGGCGAGTCGGAGTATCTGCTGAACGGCGTCCCGTGCCGGCTGCGCGACATCACCGAGCTCTTTCTCGGCACCGGCGTCGGCAGCAAGGCGTACGCGATCATCGAGCAAGGGCGCGTCGAGCAGCTGGTCGGCGCCAAACCGGAAGAGCTGCGGCTCTTCATCGAGGAAGCCGCCGGCACGACGCTCTATCGCAGCCGCCGCCAAGTCGCCGAGCGTAAGATGGAGCGGACGCAGGAGAACCTCGAGCGCGTGCGCGACATCCTGCGCGAGGTCGACCGTCAGCTCGGTGGCCTGCGGCGTCAAGCCAAGCGCGCCGAGCAGTATCGCGCCGTGCAGACCGAGATCGCCGCCGTCGACCTTGCGCTGAGCCGTCGTCGACGTGCGCGTCTCGCCCAGGACCTCGCGCGTCTCGAACGTGACCGCGCCGACGCGGGCGCGTCGCACGCGACGCTGGAGGACGTGCTCGCGAGCGGCGAGCGCGACCGGCGCGCCGCGCGCCACGCCGAGACGGCGGCACAGGAGCAGGCGCAAGCCGCGCAAGCCGCGGCGTTCGAGGCGCGGGCCGCGTTCGACGAATGCCGTCACGCGGTGGCGCGGCTCGAGGCGCGTGCGGCCGAGCTCGCGGCGCAAGACGCCGCGACCGCGCGCGACCTCGAGGAGGCGCGCGAGGCCGGTACACGCGCCGGCACGGAGCGCACGTCGGTCGAGGCAACGCTCGCTACCTTGACGACGCGCATCGCCGAAGCAGAAGCGGCGCTCGTGCACCGAGAAGACGGCGCCGCGACCGCGGCCGCGGCGCTCGCCGCGACGGCGCGCGCGCTCGAAGAGGCGAAGATCGCGGTCGTCGACGCACTCGCGGCGGAGACGCGCGTCCGCAACGCGCAGGCCGCGCTCGCGGCGCGGCGGGCGGAGGACGACGAGCGGCGAACGCGCCTGGTGACGCAGGCGGACGGACTGGCGACACGCCAGCACGGCGTCGAGGAGCGCGCGCGCGCCGCCGAGCGCAGCGTCGTCGCGCTGCAGGGAGAGCTCGAGAAGCTCGCGGGCGCGAAGCGCGCCCGGGCCGAGGAACTGCGTCGGCTGCTCGAGGAGCGCGCCAGCTGGGAATCGACGCTCGACGGCATGAAGGAGGCGCTGGCGCGCGTACGCTCGCGACGCGACTCGCTGCGCCAGTTGGAAGATTCGCACGCGCGCTACGGCGAAGGCGTGCGCGCCGTGCTGGCCGCGTCGGCGCAGGAGGACGCGCTCCGCTTGGTGGCAGAAGTGCTCGACATCCCCGCAGAGCACGAGCGCGCCGCCGCGGCGGCTCTCGGTGAGCAACTGCAGGCGATCGTCACCCGTGATCACGAGGTCGCGCGCGACGCCGTCCAAGCACTCCGACGTGCCGGGGCAGGCCGCGCGACGTGTATCCCGCGCCAACCGCGCCCGGCGGCGATCGGCGCCATTCCCGCGCAGGCACGCCGCCTCCTCGATCTGCTCAAGATTCGTCCCGGCTACGAGGATGTCGCCGAGGCGCTCCTCGCGAACGTCGTGCTGGTACCGGATCTCGACGTCGCGTTGCGTGTCTGGCGCGCGAACGGTAGCGCGTGGACGCTCGTCACGCCGCACGGCGAAACGATCGATCCGACGGGTGCGGTCACCGGCGGCAGCGAGCGCGCCGAGGAGACGCTGCTCACCGAGCGGCGCGAGCTGCGCGCGCTCGACGAGGAGGTCGACCTTCGGGCGCGCGACCTCACAACCGCACGCGGACGCCAGGAGGAGCTGGCGAAAGCGGTGGCGGCGCACGAGGACGGCCTGCGCGAACTCGACGCCGAGGTGGCGCGGATCACCGTCGCCGTCGTCGCCGGCGAGAAGGACGTCGAGCGCGCGGGGCAAGAGTACCGCGATCTCGAGGAGCAGCTGCGTGGCGTGCGCGCGGAGATCGAGATGATCGACGCCCGGCTGCGCGATCTCAGCGACGAAGAGACGCGTGGCGTCGGTGATTTGCGGGCGGCTGAAGAAAGCCGGCGCCTGCACGAGCGCGAGCTCGCGGCCGTCGACGCGCGTCGTACCGGGCGCGAGCGCGAGGTCGCGCAGCTGCACGAGTCGGTGACGGAGGCACGCATCGCCCTCGCCGAAGAGCGCACGCGCGCCGCGGCGCTGGAGTCGTTGATCGCGCGACTGCGACAGACCGACGACGAGGCGCGCCGGCGCGCCGCCACGCTGGAGGCACGCCGTGCCGCCGACGCGCAAGCGCTCGCCGACACCAACGCCGCGGCCGGCGCGCGCGCCCGAGAGCTCGCCGGTCACCAGACGACTGCCGACAAGCGGGCGGCGGAGGTCACAGAGGCGACGGCGGGCGTCGCGACCGCGCGCACGGCGAGTGCGGCCGCGGAGCACGTGGTCGCGGACGCGCATGCGACGCTCGAGGAGCTGCGCGCGCGCGTCTCGGCATTGAGTCTCGAGGCCGCCGAGCGTCGTCTCGCGATCGAGCACTTGGAGGCAACGCTCCGCGAGCGCTACGGGGCAGTGCTCGCCGACGACGCGACGACCGCGGAGAGCGTGATCGACGACAGCCAGGACGCGGTCCAGGAGGAGCGCCTCGGCCGCCTGCGCGAGCGTCTTGCGGCGATGGGTGAAGTGAACGTCGCCGCGTTGAGCGAGGTCGCCGAGCTCGAGGAGCGCCAGCGGTTTCTCGACACCCAACGCGCCGACCTCGAGCGCGCGCTCGACGACTTGAGGAAGACTATCGCGCGCCTGAACCGCACGTCGCGCACGCGCTTCCGCGAGACGTTCGACCGCGTCGACGCGATGTTCCGTGAGGTGTTCCCGAAGCTCTTCCAGGGCGGCAAGGCGCACTTGCGTCTCACCGAGGAGGAGCACGTGCTGGAGAGCGGCGTCGAGATCGTCGTGCAGCCACCCGGAAAGCGCGTCGGGCCGCTCGATCTTCTCTCCGGCGGCGAGAAGGCACTCACGGCGGTGAGCCTCATCTTTGCGCTCTTCCTCACCAAGCCGAGCCCGTTCTGCGTGCTGGACGAGGTCGACGCGCCACTCGACGACGCCAACATCGGCCGCTTCAACGCGATCGTGCGCGAGATGAGCGCGCGCTCGCAGTTCATCCTGATCACGCACAACAAGCGGACGATGGAGGTCGCGCAGACGCTCTACGGCATCACGATGGAGGAGCCGGGCGTCTCGAGGACGGTGTCGGTGCGGCTTCCCGAGTAGCAGCGATTCCAGCAGGCGCGCCGACGTCGGCGGCGGCGATGGCCGGCGCGAGTGGCGCGCGACCGGTTCGCCACGTACGCTGCGGCGCGCGATGAACGGCCTTCCGCGGACGCTCGATCTCACCGTTGCACCCGCCTTTTGGATCGCCGCCGGACTCGTCGTCCTCGTGCTGATCGGCGTCGCGCTCGCGATCGGGCGCGCGCGCCGGCGACGGCGGGCGACGGCGGTCTCTGCGGCGCCGGGACGTGCCGCAGCGCCGCCACAAGAGACCTCGGTCGACCGCTGGCGCCGCGGTCTCGCCAAGACGCGCGACGGCGTCTTCGCCGGCATCGCCGGCGTCCTCGGCGGACGCGCGCTCGATCCCGCGGCCGTCGAGGAGCTGGAGACGGCGCTCATCCGCGCCGACGTCGGCGTCCGGACGACGGCGCAGCTCCTCGATGCCGTGCGTCGCGAGGCGAACGAGCAGCCGGTCCGCGACCGGCTCGCGGCGGCGATGCTGGCGACGTTGCCGGAGGCCTCGGCGCGCCCGCTCGCGACCCCACACGTGATCATGGTCGTCGGAGTGAACGGCGTCGGCAAGACGACGTCGATCGGAAAGCTCGCGGCGCGTTACACCGCGGCGGGAAAGAAGGTGCTGCTCGTCGCCGGCGATACCTTCCGTGCCGCCGCCATCGAGCAACTCGACGTCTGGGCGGAGCGGGCGGGCGCCGAGCTGGTCCGGCAACAACAGGGTAGCGACCCGGCGGCGGTCGTGTTCGACGGCATGCGCGCGGCGATGGCGCGTGCGAGCGACGTCGTGATCATCGACACCGCCGGCCGCCTGCACACGAAGAGCAACTTGATGGAGGAGCTGAAGAAGGTCCGCCGGGTGATCGGCCGCGAGCTCGCGGGGGCGCCGCACGAGACGCTGCTCGTGCTCGACGCGACGACCGGACAGAACGGCCTCGCGCAAGCGCGCGCGTTCCTCGAGACACTCGACGTGAGCGGGATCGTCCTCACCAAGCTCGACGGTACCGCCAAGGGCGGCGTCGTGGTCGCGATCGCCGCCGAGCTCGGCATTCCCATTCGCTACGTCGGCGTCGGCGAAGGCGTCGACGACCTCCGGGATTTCGACCCGACGCAGTTCGTCGCCGCCTTGCTCGGCACGTCGACGGCGGCGGATTCGCTTGACACCCGACCGGCGTAACCCCTAGTCTCCGCGACCGAATCGTGCGTCCGTGCGAGCCTTGCTTCGGGCACGGACTGTCTCCAGCAGCGTGGTGGTTGGGCCGGACGGAGATACGACGACCAGTCGAGACGCATCGTGGTGATACGACGAGATCCCGGGTTTCCGAACACCTCGAATGATGCGATCACATCGCATCCTGACCCGTGCTCGTTGATGACGTAGTTCTCGCGTAATCGTTCGTCTTTCCGGCCCGGCGCTCTCTCGTCGGTCCGGGCATGGCAGATACCAAAACGGAGTGGCGCGTCCGGCTGCTGCGGGCGCGCGCTGCAATCGACGCCGGCAGTCGCGAGACCGCCGCCGCGGCGATCGCGGCGCGCCTCGTGACGCGCGCCGAGTTCGGGCGCGCGGGTGCCGTGCTGCTCTACTCGGCGATCGGCGCCGAGGTCGACGTCGAGGCGGTCGCGCGGGAGGCGCGGCGTCGCGGAAAATCGGTGTACCGTCCCGCGAGCGCGGGGACGGCGCCGGCGTGGCTCGTCGATGACACGATGGGCGTCCATCCGACGCCGGTCGCCGAGCTCGCGTTCCCCGTCCTGATGATCGTCCCCGGGGTCGGCTTCGACCGCCGCGGCGGACGGCTCGGCCGCGGCCAGGCGTATTTCGACCGGACGATTGCCGTTGTACGTGCGGCCGGAGACGTCGCCGTCGTCGGTGTGGCCTACGAGGCGCAGATCGCCGAGACACTTCCGCAGGATCCGTGGGACGAACGCGTCGACCTCGTCGTCACCGAGCGGCGCGTGCTGGTTCCGCAACCGTCGCGCCGCGACGACTCGCGTACGCGAGAAGAGGTGCGAGATGACCTTTGACCTGACGACACTCCTCGCCGTGCTGGTGCTCGGTGGGGCGCTCGCCGCCGGCCTCGAGGCCCTCAGGCGTTATCAAACACGCAGCCGCGCGGCAGGGGCGGAGGAGACGGCCCGCCGGATCGTCGAAGAGGCGCGCAAGGAGGCCGACGCGGTTCGCAAGGAGGCGCAGCTGCAAGCGAAGGACGTCGTCCTGCAGGCACGCGGCGAGTTCGAGCGCGAAGTGAGGGACGAGCGCCGCGAGCTGCAAGCGATCGAAAAGCGCCTCTTGGCGCGCGAGGAAGGGCTCGACCGCAAGCTCGAGGGACTCGAGGGGCGGGAGGGGGAGGCGCAGCGCAAGGAGGACGCGCTGCGCGCACGCGACGGGCAGCTCGCGGAGCGCGAGACGCAGTGCGAGCGCGTGATGGGCGAGACACGGGCGGCGCTCGAGCGCGTCGCCGGGCTCACGCGCGAGGAGGCAAAACGCGCTCTCCTCGACCAGATGGTCGACGAGGCGAAACACGAGGCGTCGAAACGGATCCGCCAAGTCGAGGAGGAGGCGCGCGAGGAGTCCGAGCGCAAGGCGAAGAAGATCATCACGATCGCGATCGAGCGCCTCGCGGGCGAGTTCATCGCCGATCGCACGGTGTCGGTCGTCCACCTGCCGAGCGACGACATGAAAGGGCGCATCATCGGCCGCGAAGGTCGCAACATCCGCGCGATCGAGGCCGCAACCGGTGTCGACTTGATCATCGACGACACGCCCGAGGCGGTGATCGTGTCGTGCCACAGCCCGATCCGCCGTGAGATCGCCCGCATCGCCCTCGAGCGGCTGATCTCCGACGGCCGCATTCACCCAGGCCGCATCGAGGAGGTGGTGCGCAAGGCGGAGACCGAGGTCGAGGAGAGCGTGCGCGAAGCGGGGCAAAAGGCGATCTTCGAGGTCGGCATCCACGGCGTCCACCCCGAGCTGGTGAAGCTCCTCGGCATGCTCAAGTACCGCTACTCGTACGCGCAGAACGTGCTGATGCACTCGATCGAGGCCGCGTTCATCTGCGGCATCATGGCGGCGGAGATCGGCATCAACGAGAAGCAAGCGCGACGCGCGGCGCTGCTCCACGACATCGGCAAGGCGCTCACACACGAGATCGAAGGCTCGCACGCGATCATCGGTGCCGATCTCGCGCGCAAGTACGGGGAGTCGGCGAAGATCGTGAACGCGATCGCTGCGCACCACGAAGAGGTGAAAGCCGAGACGATCCTCGCACCGCTGGTCGATGCCGCCGACGCACTCTCGGGCGCACGGCCGGGCGCGCGCCGCGAGGTGCTGGAGAGCTACGTCCGCCGTCTCGAGGATCTCGAGCGCATCAGCAATTCCTTCCGCGGCGTCGAGAAGTCGTTCGCGGTGCAAGCGGGGCGCGAGATCCGCGTGCTCGTCGAGCCGAGCCAGATCTCCGACGACCAGGCGTCCTCGCTCGCGCGCGAGGTCGCGCGGAAGATCGAAAGCGAGATGACGTACCCCGGACAGATCAAGGTGACGGTGATCCGCGAGATGCGCGCCAGCGAGTACGCGCGCTGATGCGCGTGCTCTTTCTCGGCGACGTCGTCGGGAAACCGGGGCGCCGCGCCGTGGTCGAATCGGTACCGCACCTGCTCGCAACGGCGGGCGCGGACTTCGTCATCGCCAACTGCGAGAACGCGTCAGGAGGCGTCGGTGTCGACCCGCGCGCCGCCTCCGAGCTCTTGAAGGCCGGGGTGGACGTCCTGACGTCCGGGAACCACATCTGGGCGAAGCGCGACATCGTCGAGTACCTGCGCGATTCCGACGTGTTGTTGCGGCCGCTGAACTTCGTCCCCGCGTCGCCCGGGCGCGGATTCACGGTGAAGCGCAGCCGCTCGGGTGTGGACGTCGCGGTCGTGAACCTCATCGGCCGCGTGTTCATGGGCAATTACGACTGTCCGTTTCGCGCCGTCGACGCCGCGCTCGAGACATTGCGGCCGCGGGCTCGGGTCGTGGTCGTCGACATGCATGGCGAGGCCACCTCTGAGAAAGTGGCGATGGGATGGTATCTCGACGGCCGCGTGAGCGCGGTGATCGGCAGTCACACCCACGTCCAGACGGCGGACGAGCGCATCTTGCCGCGCGGGACCGCATACCTATCGGACGCCGGCATGTGCGGGCCGCGCGATTCCGTCATCGGCGTGAAGCGCGAGCTCGTCCTCGGCCGCTTCCTGACGCAGATGCCGACGCGGTTCGAGGTCGCGACGGGACCGGCGCTCCTGCAGGGCGCGCTGGTGGACGTCGACGAGGGAAGCGGGCGAGCGACGGCGATCCAGCGCATCCAGCAGACGGTCGACGTGTGAACGATGGGCGTTGATGCGGACGTGGCGTTCCTTCGCCGCGGGGCGGTCGACCTCGTTCCGGAGGACGGCCTCGCAGCGAAGCTCGACATCGCGGCGCGCGAAGGCCGCCCGCTGCGCGTCAAGCTCGGTGCCGATCCGAGCGCGCCCGATCTCCACCTCGGGCATACCGTCGTCCTGGAGAAGCTCCGCCAATTTCAAGAGCTCGGCCACACCGTGATCTTCCTCATCGGCGACTTCACGGCGCGGATCGGGGATCCGTCGGGACGGTCGGAGACGCGGAAGCCGCTCTCGTCGGAGGACGTGCAACGGAACGCCGCGACTTATACCGACCAAGTGTTTCGCATGCTCAACCGCGAGCGCACGGAGGTCCGCTTCAACTCCGAGTGGATGTCCGCGATGCACGCCGACGACGTCGTACGGCTCTGCAGCCACTACACGGTCGCGCGCATCCTCGAGCGCGACGATTTCGAGCAGCGCTTCCGCTCCAATCGCCCGATCGGCATTCACGAGTTCCTGTACCCGCTCGTCCAGGGGTACGACTCCGTCGCGCTCCGCGCCGACGTCGAGCTCGGCGGCACCGATCAACGCTTCAATCTGCTCGTAGGGCGCGAGATCCAGAAGGCGTACGGCGTGCCGCCGCAAGTGATCATGACGATGCCGCTCCTCGAGGGCACCGACGGCGTGCAGAAGATGAGCAAGTCGCTCGATAACTACGTCGGGGTGACGGAGTCGCCCGACGACATGTTCGGCAAGATCATGTCGATCAGCGACGAGCTGATGCTGCGGTGGTACGACGTGCTCGCGCCGGACGTCGCGGCGCAGGTGCGCGGCGATCTGGCGCGCGGCACGCTCCACCCGCGGCAGGCGAAGGTGAACTTGGCCACGCGCCAAGTCGCACGATTCCACGGCGATGACGCCGCGCAGGCGGCGGCGGCGCGCTTCGACCAGCGCTTCCAGCGGCGCGAGCTGCCGCCGGAGCTGGTGCGGGAGTGGCGCTCGTCCGATCCGTGCCCAGCGGAGCTGTCGCTACCGGGGTTCCTGACCGAGATCGGGCTCACCAAGTCGAACTCGGACGCGCGTCGCCTGATCAAGCAGGGAGCCGTACGGATCGACGGCGTCGTCGTCCGGGACGAACGGCATGTCCCATTAGTGCAAGATCGCTCGGTAAATGCGCCCGCAGCGCTGCTGATCGAGGTCGGGAAACGGCGTGTCTGCCGGGCGGTTTTCGGCGCGTCACCCGCATGACGCCCAGCGCTGCTGACGCGCCCCCGCTGCGGGGCCGACGCCCATGCGCCCGATGAGGACGGGCGGCGGCAACGCGGGGCGCGGGTCCGCGCTCTTGAGATCCACACCGTCCGCGTGTAGCGTAGCTTTCTTAGTCCCCGTCGTCCGGTTTCATCCGCAGTGCGGGGGCGCTCCGGGTTGACACGCAACCTCGCGCGTGATTGTAAGAGCGTTTCGCGTCAATCCCGTCGGTCTTTGAAAACTGAATAGTAGCGAGCCTCTTCTCGTCGAGCGCGCGACGTGTTCGCGCGGGCCGCGAGAGGAGGAGGCACAGTGAACCGCATACTCGATCGAGCATGCGGCCTTTCTTTGTCAGTTCACACCGGCGGGGAGTTCGCTCCTCGTCGCTCCAGGTTTAACTGGAGAGTTTGATCCTGGCTCAGAACGAACGCTGGCGGCGTGCCTAACACATGCAAGTCGGGGGAGAAAGTGAGCTTCGGCTCGCGAGTAAACCGGCGCACGGGTGAGTACAACGTAGGTAACGTACCTTTGAGTCCGGGATAACCAGTCGAAAGACTGGCTAATACCGGATACGACCGCGGGGCTTCGGCTCTACGGTGAAAGATGGCCTCTGTTTACAAGCTATCACTCGCTGAGCGGCCTACGCACCATTAGCTAGTTGGTGAGGTAACGGCTCACCAAGGCTGAGATGGTTAGCTGGTCTGAGAGGATGGCCAGCCACACTGGGACTGAGACACGGCCCAGACTCCTACGGGAGGCAGCAGTGGGGAA
>WNFR01005775.1_pt1 | contig 12671 bp, 12 predicted proteins | sample 5400221 | NCBI WGS metagenome assembly WNFR01 (sample SAMN13153357, study PRJNA577476) | soil metagenome | isolation source: 40 cm soil under Madrone tree | place: USA:California | collected 2016-06-14 | reverse complement strand
TTCGATTGCCCGCTGCCGCCGGACGGCAAGCCCAAGCGCGTGCCGAGCCTGGTGGCCGCTTTCGCCCGCATCGTGGCCTGGCGCGTCGAGCAGTTGGGCGCACTCACTGCGCGTGACGGGCGTTCGCCGGTGCTGGACGCGTTGTTCGCGAAAAAGGAACCCAAGACCGGCACCGACGGCACCATGTCCTGGTCGGTGGACGTCTTCAACCAGAATTCTGGCGATGACTTCGTACTGATTCTCAAGGAGCTGGTGCTGCCTTCGGGCCAGCGCCGGCCGTATTCGGTGTGGATGGCGGGCGCCTATCCGCGCTCGCTCGACGGGCTGTGCAAGCTGCTGTCGCTGGACATGCGTGTGATCGACCCGGCATGGATCGGCATGAAGCTGCGCAAATTGCTCAATTATGCCGAGCCCCTGGGCGATTTCATGGCGCGTGTTCCCGGCGAAAATCGCCAGCGGAACTGGCCGAGCACCGTGGCCTATGTGGCGCGGCTCATCATTCATCGCTACGCCATGCTCGGCGTGCTCGACGAGCGCGGCTATCCCGTGGACGAAATGGGTGTGCTCGAGATCCCGGAGGCCGCACGCGAACGCGAAGAATTGCGGATGCTGCCCGGCAGGCGCTGCAAGGAGTGCGGCAACACGGCGGTGATCAGAAAGGACGGCTGCGAGTTCTGCACCGCTTGCGGCGCGATCGGCGCGTGCGGGTGAGGGTAAAGAATAGGGACGAGGGGAGAGGGGCGAGGGATCGAGCGAAGTGAGTGGCGAAATTGGGTTCTGGTTCCCGTCTTGTAGAACCATTCAGCCTCGACGCAGCGCGAATCTCTTGCCTTTGCTTTTCCGTCTTCCCTCATCCCTCATCCCTCGTCCCTCGTCCCTCGCCCCTAAATAGTGCGAGACATTCGGGTGCCAGGCCTGTATAGTGCGCGCCAAGGATTTTGGTTCGCGTCAATCGGTCCGCGTCTCAGCCCTTTCGTGGTGATCGTTTTTCCCCGAAGTTTTCAACCCTAGTCGATTCTGCCTGAACCGGTTCGGAAGCATGGCTTCCGCAGGCTGTTTCAGGAGATATCTATTACTACGCCATTCGAAGACCTCGGCCTGCGTGCCGAGCTGATCCGCGCTGTCGCCGATCAGGGTTACACGCAACCTACCCCGGTGCAGGCGCAAGCCATCCCGGTCATCCTGCAGGGCCGCGACGTTCTCGCCGGCGCCCAGACCGGCACCGGAAAGACCGCGGGCTTCACCCTGCCGCTGTTGCAGTTGCTGTCGGCGAAGCCGGCAAGCGGAAACGCATCCCGCCCCATCCGTGCCCTGATCCTGACCCCGACGCGTGAACTGGCCGCGCAGGTCGAGGAAGCCGTTCGCACTTACGGCAGCCATCTGCGTCTGCGCTCCGCGACCGTTTACGGCGGCACTAGCATGAACCAGCAGATCCGCGCGCTGCGCCAGGGCGTGGATATCCTGGTCGCCACACCGGGGCGATTGCTGGACCACCTTCAGCAGAGAACTGCGAATCTGTCCAACGTCGAATACCTGGTGCTCGACGAGGCCGATCGCATGCTCGATATGGGCTTCATCCGCGACATCCGGCGCATCCTTACCTCGCTGCCCGCGAAAAGGCAGAACCTGTTCTTTTCCGCTACCTTCTCGAAGGAGATCCGCGGACTTGCCGATTCCTTCCTGCATGCGCCGGTGGAGGTTGCAGTGGAGAGAATCGATGCCACGTCGAACCTTATTTCGCAGGTTGTGCATCCGGTGGACAAGGACCGCAAGCGCGCGCTGTTGGCGCATCTGATCACCAGCGGCGACTGGCGCCAGGTCCTGGTGTTCTCCCGCACCAAGCACGGCGCAAGCCGCCTGGCGGAGCAACTGGATCGCGACGGCATCACGGCCGATGCCATCCACGGCAACAAGAACCAGAGCCAGCGTACCCGGGTGCTCAGTCAGTTCAAGGCCGGGAAGCTGCGCGTGCTGGTGGCGACCGACATCGCCGCCCGCGGACTCGACATCGAGCTGCTGCCGCACGTGGTGAATTACGAACTGCCCAATGTTTCGGAGGACTACGTGCACCGCATCGGCCGCACCGGCCGCGCCGGAGCCGATGGCTGCGCGGTGTCCCTGGTGTGCAGCGAGGAGAGCGGCTTCCTGCGCGATATCGAGCGCCTGATGCAGCGTCGTGTCGAACGCGTGGTGATCGAGGGTTTCGAGCCCAGCTCAGGCATGGCGAGGTTCGATTCTGCGCCGCCGCCTGCAGCCAGGAATGCGCGTTCGCAGCAGCGGCGCCCGCAACGCAATGGGCAAGGTCCGGCCAACGGTGCCCGCGGCAGCAACGGCCGCAACGGCGGCAGGCCGTTCGGCGGGCAGCCTTCCCGGCGTTCCGAAACGCAGCAGCGCCGTAGCCAAGGCGGCCGGGGCCGGCCGGGGGCAACTCTACTTGGCGGCAATCGCTGATCGCGCGGTTCGCGCTGAACCGAGGCACCGCCTTCGGCGCGGCGCTTCCGTTTCTTTGAAACCAGAGAGGAGAATGACATGAACATCTTCGTCGGCAACCTTGCACCGGAAGTCAACGAAACCGACCTTGCCGAACTGTTCAAGCCCTTCGGCGAGGTGAAATCGACGGAAGTGAAGCGAGAACTGTTTTCCGGTGTCGGAAAGGGTTTCGGCTTCGTCGAGATGCCCGGCCGCAATCACTCGCTCGCTGCCATTGCCGGACTGAACGGCAAGGAATTCAAGGGGCAGCCGCTGCGCGTCAACGAAGCGCACGAATTCCCTGCGAGGGGAAGAAGGCGGTAAAGGCAGTGACGAGTGACAAGTGACAAGTGACCTGAAAGAAAAGAAAGTGAGGGCCGCGATGCGGCCCTTTTTTTATCGAGGTCTTACTCATCACTCATCACTCGTCGCTTGTCACCTATCACTGTTTTTGCTGAACTTGTCGCCTGACGAGTTCGGCAAAAGCATTCGCCGGCAGCGGCACGCTGAAGTAGTAACCCTGGTAAGTATCGCAACCTGCCGCCCGCAGAAACTCCAGCTGGGCCTTGGTTTCCACGCCTTCCGCAATTACACCGAGGCCGAGGTTTTTCGCCATCGCGATCATGGCGCTCACGATTGCCGCGTTGTCGCTGTCCACGGTGATATCGGCGATGAAGGACTTGTCGATCTTGAGCCGGTGCACCGGAAACCGCTTGAGATAGGCCAGGCTCGAGTAGCCGGTGCCGAAGTGGTCGACGGACAGATGCACGCCCAGTTCCTCGAGACGCCGGAGCGTGGCGATGGTGTCGCCGGATCGCTCCATGATCGTGTTCTCGGTGATTTCCAGTTCCAGGTGATCCGCCCCAAGCCCCGTTTCGCGCAGGATCTCGCTGATCATCTCCAGCAGGTTGCTCTGCTTGACCTGCGGCGGCGATAAGTTCGCGGCCAGGCGCAATGGCGGCAGCCCTTCCTTTTGCCACGCACGCAACTGCGCGCATGCCGCTTTCAGCACCCACCTGCCGATGTCCACGATAAGGCCGGATTCCTCCGCCACGGGGATGAATTTTCCAGGAGGCACCAGTCCTTCCGGGCTCTTCCAGCGCACCAGCACTTCCATGCCGATGATGTGCCCGTTCTTCACATCCACCGCCGGCTGGTACTGCAGCTGGAATTCCCCGTTCTCCAGCGCGCGCTTCAATTTCGCCTCCATCTCGAGCTGCTCCGCGGCAAAAGGCGCCATGCCTTTGTCGTAGAACTGGAACTGCTGCCGGCCGCCGCGATTCTTGGCGTGATACATCGCGATATCGGCGTTCTTCACCAGGTGCTCGATGTCTTCCGCGTCGCGCGGGTAGAGCGTGATGCCCACGCTCGCGGAGACCAGCATGTCACGCCCGTCGAGCACGATCGGATCGGATAGCGCGGCCCTGATCTTTTCCGCAACGGAGGACACCTGCGCCGGATCGTTCACGCCCTCGATGATGACGGTGAATTCGTCGCCGCCAAGCCGGGCGATGGTATCGATCTCGCGCAGGAAACCCTGGAGCCGCTCTGCGATGGTCTTCAGGACGCGATCGCCGGCGGCGTGTCCGAGGCTGTCGTTGATCTGCTTGAAGCGGTCGAGATCGAGAAACAGCAAGCCCACCATGGTTTGTTCGCGGCGCGCACGCACGATGGCCTGGCGCAGCCGGTCGTAGAACAGCGAGCGGTTGGGCAGGCCGGTGAGCACGTCGTACTGGGCGAGAATGGCAAGGCGCTCCTCGAAGCGCTTGCGTTCGGTGACGTCGTCGATGATGCCTTCCAGCGCGACGATCGCGCCGGCGGCATCGCGGACCGCCTGCGCCTTTTCCGACACCCACTTCACCGCGCCGTCCGCACAGATGATCTGGTACTCGATCACGAAACGGTCGCCGCGCTCGAGCTTGTCGCGAATCTCGTCCACCACCCAGCCGCGATCGTCGGGATGAACCAGTTGAATGAAGGAAATTTTCCGATTTTCCACCAGGTCGCCGGCCGGATAGCCGGTCAGGTGCATGGCGCCTTCGCTGACGAACTCAAGGGTCCAGTGGTCGTCGAGCCGGCAGCGGTAGGCCATGCCGGGCAGGTTGCGCAGCAGCGTGGACATGGCCCGTTCCTGTTCCCTCAACATCGACTCGGCGGCCCGCTTCGCGAACACGGAGCGGTCCTCGCAGTGACCCAGGACGGCGTCCGGCGACAGTTCAACCAGTTGCCGATAGCGCTCCTCGGACTGTCTGCGCGCGACGGCCTCGCCGACGAGCGTGCCGATGGTGGCGCCGGTCATGAGCAGGCGTTCGTCCTGCAGTTGCGGCTGCCGGCTGAAGAACTCCAGCGCGCCCAGCGTCCGGCCGCCCGCCAGCAGCGGAAAAGCGAAGGCGGAGCGCAGCCCGGCCTCCATGGCAGCCTGCGCGCGGCGCAATCCGGGCGCGGCGGAGGTGTCTTCGACCAGAAACGGTTGCCGTGTCTTGAGCACCGTGCGCAGCAAACCCTCGGGGCCCGGCATAAAGGATGTGCTGCGAATCATCTCCACGAACGCAGTGTTATCCAGGAAGGGCGCATGCCACATCTGCGTGCAGGCGAACTGATGCGTCTGTTCGTCTTCCTGCCATCGGGCGCCGTAGTCCCAATGCAGGGTCGCGCAAACGGCCCGAATGATCCGGTCCAGTGCATCCTCCAGCGAGGGTGCATCTGCAAGGATCCGGCCCACGGTCTGCAGCAGCGAAAGGTACGCCTCGGGCGAGGTGCCTTGGGGAGAGGATTCGTCGATCAGCATGCAGGACTCTGGTCGCTTCATGCGGTACGAACCCGGAGTCTAAATCAGATGGCGGTGCAATGGGCGGCCGGAACCGGACGCCAAAATGCGGACTGAGGCTGCAGTGCGTGCTACTCAGTGGCTGGCTTTGCTTTTACAATCGCCGTTCAGTCTTAAGTGGGTTGCGCAATGCGCCGACCCAGGTTCGCCCCGAGCCTGCGATCGGGGAAGTGGATTCCGCGACCCGAAGAACATGAATTCGACAACCGAAAAGCTGATCGCACTGCGCGTGATCCCGGTATTGCGGCTGGCCACGCGCCCAGGCGCGGAATCCGCCATCGACTGTCTCGTCGAGGCAGGATTCAAGACGGTCGAACTGACGCTGACCACACCGGGTGCAATCGATCTCATCGCATCTCTGCGCCGTCGTGCCGGTGTGGATTTTCTGGTCGGCGCCGGAACCGTGCTCGACCTCGACACCGCAAAGGCCTGCCTGGAAGCCGGGGCGGACTACCTGGTTTCTCCCGGCGTGGTGGCGGGCATGGGCAAGCTGGCCAACGATGCCGGCAGGGCGGCACTGCTCGGCGGCTTTACCCCGACCGAGGTGCTGGCGGCGTGGCGCGAAGGCGCGGCCGTCGTGAAGGTTTTTCCGGCCGCGACCGGCGGTCCCGCGCACCTCGCCGCGCTGCACGCAATTTATCCTCAGATTCCCCTCTGCCCGACGGGTGGCGTGTCGGCCGCTAACCTGCTCGATTACTTCAAGGCCGGCGCGGCCGTGGTCGGCATCGGCAACAACGTGATCGACCAGAATGCGCTGGCGGACGGCGATCGCGCGCGGGTGATCGCTCATGCGCGGAGCTTCCTCGAGCTGGCGAAACGCACGGGGGCCTGACGGTGGCACGCATGGATATTGTGTCCCTGGGCGAGCCGTTGTACGAGTTCAGCCAGATACCGGGAGAGAGCGGCCGCTATCTGCAGGGTTTCGGTGGCGATACCATGAACTGCGCGATCGCCGCCGCGCGACAGGGCGCGAAAGCGGGCTACATCACGCGGCTCGGCGACGATGAGTTCGGCCGGCAGTTTCTCCAGCTATGGCGAGCCGAGGGACTGGACATCTCCGGCGTGGGCATCGACCCGCAAGCGCACACCGCGGTTTACTTCATCTCGCACGGCGCAGACGGTCACGTGTTCAGCTACCTGCGCCAGGGCTCGGCGGCGAGCCGCATTCGGGCCGCGGACTTACCGCTCGAGCTGATTCGGGATGCGACGTTCTTTCATACATCCGGAATCAGCCAGGCGATCAGCGACACTGCCTGCGATACGGTGTTCGCCGCGATCGAAGCGGCGCGGGGCGCCGGGGTCAGGATCGCCTACGATTCCAACCTGCGGCTTCGGCTGTGGCCGCTTGCCCGTGCCCGCGCGGTGATTCGTGCCACCATTGCTCTTGCCGACTATTTCCTGCTCAGCATGGAGGATGCGGAGGCGCTATGCGGCGAGAGGGATGCGGACGCAATACTCGACTGGTGCCATGAGGCCGGTGCAAAAGTCGTCGCACTGAAGCTGGGTGCGGCGGGGGTGGTGGGGAGCGATTCGAAGCGGCGCGAAAAGCTTGCCGGCCACGCGGTCAACTGCGTGGATGCCACCGGGGCGGGTGATTGCTTTGCCGGCGCGCTGCTGGCGCGAATGGCGGTGGGTGACGACTTCTGGGAAGGGCTGCGCTACGCCAACGCCGCCGCGGCCCTTGCGACTACCGGTTTCGGAGCGGTCGCGCCGTTGCCCAGGCCGGATGCGGTGCGCCGATTGCTATCCGGTTTCGCTTCGCAGGGCCGCCGATGATTGCGGATGCCGGCAACCGGACACGGGTACCTCAGCGCCCTTTTTTGCGCAATACGATCAGGACGACCAGTAAGACCACGCCACCTGCCAACCACGCGTCGAGCCAAGTCATCGGATATCTCCCTCTAACAGCCGCATTCCCCTGCGGTAAATCAGCAATCGCGATTGTACGTGATTGGGAAATTCATGAAACGCCGCGCGACGCGCCCCCATCGTCCGCATACGAAATTCCCTCTTTTCATTCCCCTTCGTCGTTTACGTATTCGTACTCGACAACCTTCTTGCTCTTTACGTACGGCGCCGACGCCGAATTGAACTCCGCGAAATGCCGGGACTTCATATGTACGTCGAAGGCTGCACGGTTCTGGTAGATTTCATAGAGCAGGATATGGTCTGGCATGCCCTTTTGCACCAGCACATCGAAGCGGTGGCAGCCGGGCTCCTCGGTCAGCGACTTGCGCGCGTTCTCCTTGATCAGCGCCAGGAACGGATCGAGGGCTGCGGGGAGAAGATAGAAATCGACGGTGATGAGAAAACGGTCCATGGAGACTTCCGTGGTTCGCGGTTCGTTATTCGTGGATCATTGCCGGTAAAATCGAACCGTGCCGAGTACCACGAATCACCTGCCACGGTTTCCCGGCACCATACTGATAAGCCGACTCCGACGCAACCATGATCGACATGCAACGAGTGGGGGAGCAGACCGACGTGCTCGGAGAGGGGCCGGTCTGGGATGTGGAAGAACAGGCGTTGTACTGGGTGGACATCCGCAAACCCGCGGTACGGCGTTATGACGGCGGCAACCGCAAAGTGAGCACTTGGACGACGCCGGAAATGGTGGGCTCGCTGGCGGTGCGGAAGCAGGGCGGGCTGCTGCTTGCGCTAAAGTCGAGCTTGGCGTTCTTCGATCCGCAATTCGGCGCCATTCGGCGTGTCGCGTCGCCCGAGGCCGATCGGCCCAGCCAGCGCTTCAACGACGGCAAATGCGATCGCCAGGGGCGCTTCTGGGCTGGCACCATGAATGACGCGGATCGCCAGCCCGACGGCACGCTGTACCGGTTCGACCGATCGGGATGCGTTGCCGTCGAGTCGGGCCTCACCATCCCGAACAGCCTGTGCTGGAGCCCCGACGGGCGGACGATGTACTTCTCCGATTCATGGCGGCGAACGATCTGCGCCTACGATTTCGATCCGGCAAAAGGGCAGGCCGCGAACAAGCGCCCGTTCGCGACCACCGCCGCTCCGGCAATTCCGGACGGTGCGACCATCGACGCCGAAGGCTGCCTGTGGTGTGCCGAGTACGACGGCTGGCGCATCACCCGTTTTGCGCCCGATGGCAGGCGCATCCGATCGATCGATTTGCCGTTGCAGCGCCCGACCAGTTGCATGTTTGGCGGCCCGAACCTGGACACGCTTTTCGTTACCAGCGCCACGCAGAGACTCAGTTCCGAGGAGCTGGCGAAGCAGCCACTGGCGGGCGCGCTTCTGGCAATGGATGTAGGCGTGCGCGGACTGCCCGAGACCCGCTTTGACGGATGAAACGCAGCCGGCTGAAAGCCGGCATCAGGAGCGTTGACGCAGAGGACGCGAAGAAGGGCAAGGCTGAAGGCGGAAGGATGAAGGATGAAGGAACGGCAAGAGGCAGATTCTGCGTGCTGCTAAGAAAGCAGCCGGCCGGAGGCCAACACTAAGAGCGTGCAACGCAGCGTGCGCAAAGGTACGCAAAGGAAAAACACAGGATTTATACTGGGAAACCAGTCCTTATGCACTGACGCATTGGCGCTTTTCTTCATCCTTCCACCTTCATCCTTGTACTTTTACGGCTTTACCACTTCAATCTGTTTCGCATCGGTCTTCAGTCCCGCGGTCAGCACGAACCGCATTGCCTCTTCGCGCGACATCGGCACCGGAGTGACCCGTTTGCGCGGGATCAGCACAGTGTAGCCGCCGACCTGGTAGCTCATCGGCAGATAGACCGCCACCTCGTCCTCGTTGCCGACGCCTTTGGGCATGTCGGAGAAATCGCTGCGGGTCAGGAACCCGAGCAGGCGCATGTCGGTGCCCGGGAGCTGCACCGAAACCACCTGAAGCGCCTCTCTGTTCTTATCGTCCGAAAACAGGCCGAACAGGTCCTTCAGCGACCTGTACACCACTTTGATCAGCGGAATCTTCAGCAGAAGGTTCTCGCCGGCCTTGACCAACTGCCGGAACAGCCAGGCCCGCATCAGCAGGCCGATAAGAAAAATGAGGGCCAATGCGGCGAGCAGGCCCATGCCGCCACGGTAGTACTCGTCCGGCAGCAGGAGCAGCAGCTGCTTGCCGAGGAAGCGTTCCACCGCCGCGAACAGCCAGACCACCAGATATAGGGTTGCCAGGATGGGCAGGATCGTCAGGATCCCGGTCAGGAAGATTCTCCCAATGGATTTCATTCGTACTCCAATTAAAGTGTTGTGAAGCGGACTGCTGCAATGTATCAGACACGAGCATAGGCGCGTCACGGTTTGCGCGGATAGGTTGGCCGTTGAACGCAGCGAAGAGCAGCAAGTGGGCGCGCTGGATCAGGCGATCCGGATGCGCACGCAGATATGACATTAGCGCCGGAACACCTTGCCTGGCGCTGAACAACTCCGGTGGGCAGAAAAACATGTCGCTGCGCTCGCGCCACGCCGACCAGGCATGGCCCCAGATGAAGCCGTCCACGAAGCCGATGCACGATGCCGCCTCGATGCGTTCTGCGGCGCTCAGACCGGCGTCGCCGTCCGCTTCGATCATCCGCAGCGCCGGCTCGCAGCGCGCAAGCAACTGCTCGCCGCTTTCCTTGGCGATGCCGCCTGGACCAAGGGGGTCGGCGGTGGTGGCGATTGGAAATAGCAGCAGGAGAATTAGGAGGGCTCTGGTCATGGTGAAGAGAAGAGCTCGTGAATATCGAAAGCGCCGCGAATACCGAAACTGCCGTGAATAACGTGAATGTCGTGAATACCGTAAATCGAAAAACTCGTCTGTAGGAGTTTTTACGACATTCACGACATTCACGGTTTTCGCGACATTCACGGAATTTCATAGCGTTTCATGAATCTCCTGTCGATCCAGTTCTTCCATTGCCATACCCATTTGCCCTCCAGTGCGAGATTCCCGCGGGACGCGACCGCGTAGCGGTCACCGGTGCTGATCAGCGCCAGCGCCTCCTTCTGCGGTTTCCATTCGATGAGCTGATCTCCACGCAATGCCCGCCGCAGGTTCTCCGCCAACCGCGGTCCGGCGCGAACTGCATACACGCCGGATTTGGGGCGCGGATGATCCCTGACGCTGGCGATATCGCCCGAGGCGAACACCTGTGGATGTGAGACCGATTGCAGACGCCCGTTCACCAGAATGAATCCACGTTCGTCGGTGACCAGGCCGACCGACCGCGGCCACAACGGCGCCGAAGCACCGGTCGCCCAGACGATCGCATCGGCCTCGATGCTAGCGCCACCGCGCAGCCGCAGTCTGCAGGCGTCAACGCGCTCGACTGCGCGTCCCAGGTGCAGCGTCACGCCGCGCCGTTCCAGCACGCGCCTGAATATCGTGCGCACCTTGATGTTGTGCGTGACCAGTATGCTCCCTGTGTCGCTTACCAGTTCGAAGCTGAATTCGGCAAACGGCGCCAGCCTGCGCAGCCGGTACTGCATCGCCAGCAGCACTTCGACGCCAGCGGCGCCGCCTCCGACCACGGCGATCCGGCGCGGTGCCTGGTCGCGGGCGGCCCGTTTGCAGATTTCGTCCCAGAGGGAAACAAAATGCTCCACCGGTTTCACCGGCAGAGCATGCTCGGACGCACCGGGAGTATCGAACGCCGGCGAGCGCGTGCCGGTATCCACTGAGACGACATCGTACGGCAGCGTTGTGCCGTCTTCGCAGAACACCAGGCGCGCTTCCGGGTTGATTCCGTTGCAGGCAGAGCGGGCGAAGCGGCAATTGGCGAAATGCGTCAGCCGCATCAGGTCGATGTGGCATTCGTCGCGCGTGTAGTGTCCGGCGATCCAGCCCGGGAGCATTCCCGAGTACGGCGAATCGGGGAATGGGCTTACCAGCACGAGTTCCGTGCCGGTGAGAGGGTCCGTCCCGAATCGCCGCAGCACTTCCACGTGGCTGTGTCCGCCGCCGAGCAGCACCAGGCGTTTCATGCTCGATATGCCGGTCGGTTCTCCGGAGAGTTATTGGGACAAAACCAATTTCTTAACACAAAGACACGAAGAAATTCCGTCTGTCTCTTCGCGTTCTTCGTGCCTTCGTGGTGAGTATTGCATTAGGTTCATTGCATGAGGCAGCAAGGCTGCAAAACCGCGGCTCACGGCTCGCCGCCCGGACCCATCGCACGCAATAAACCTTCGCGCACCAAGCGCTGATAATCCTGAGGCCGGTCCACGTCCCAATGCACGGGGAGTTCATGCCAGCGCCAGCCGAGATTGCGCAGGCGCTGGCGGGTTTCCTCCATGACGATAGCGGTTCCCCACGTCATCGCATCGAAAAGCGCCGGCATGGCTTGCGAAAGCCCGACCAGAACGTAACCACCATCTTCCGCGGGACAGAAAACCGCGTCGTGCCCCTCGCGCAGCGCGCGTGCTGCCGCGAGCAGGTCGGCCGCCGTGAGGGAAGGGCAATCGCTTCCCATCAACAGAACGTGCCGCGACCGGGTCAACGCATCCTCGAAGGCGTTCAGCATTCTTGCGCCGAGGTCGCCTTCGCGCTGCCGTTGCAGCGTAACGTGGAAGCGATCGCGGCACGCAGCGAAAAAACCGTCATCGGTGGTCGGGGTGCACCACAGTTCCACCGTGCCTGCACCCGACTCGCGCGCCACGGCGAGCGCCCGCTCGACCAGGCTGCGGTACAGAGCCGCCGCACCGTGGTCGCCCAACAGCGGGATCAACCGCGTCTTCACGCTGCCGGCCAGCGGGGCGCGTGCAAATATCAGTACGCTGGCGTCATTGGCCGCGGCCATAGTAGATTTCTGCGAGCCGTGCCGGTTCAGCGCCGAGGAAGTAGGCGAGACGCAACCGCCACATCAGGGCAATGGTGCCCCAGATTCCATGCTTTTCCCAGCGCCGGGACGATGCGACGACCCTTTGCGCAAGGCACAGCGGCCGGCCGTGGCGCTTGAGCGTGGCGGACAGCGCGACGTCTTCCATCAGGGCGATGGCAGGAAATCCGCCGACTTCATCGAACAGTCCGTGATCGACGAACAGGCCCTGGTCGCCGGTGGCGATCCCGGTGAGGCGCGAACGCCGGTTCATCATCCACTCGACGATGCGCAGCATGGGTGCGCAGCCGGAAAGCCTGACGTCGAAGCGTCCCCAGCCACCGCCTGTTTCGCGCAGGCCGTCGAGGATGAGTCGCTCCGCGTCGCCGGGGAGGCGGGCGTCGGCATGCAGGAACAGCAGCACCTCCCCGCCGGCGAGCGCCGCGCCCGCGTTCATCTGCAGCGCCCGCCCGCGTGGCGAAGACAGGACCCGGTCGGCCAGCGGCGAGGCGGCGGCAACGGTGCCGTCGCGGCTGCCGCCGTCGACGAGAATCAATTCGACGCCGCGTTCGCGCAGCGGCTGCAGCGCCTGGAGAAACG
>WNFR01005772.1_pt1 | contig 12673 bp, 9 predicted proteins | sample 5400221 | NCBI WGS metagenome assembly WNFR01 (sample SAMN13153357, study PRJNA577476) | soil metagenome | isolation source: 40 cm soil under Madrone tree | place: USA:California | collected 2016-06-14 | reverse complement strand
CGGCTATTTTTGGGGATTGGTGCTCGCATGTTCCGCTGCGCTTGCCGCCGGTAGCGTGCTCGGAGTTTGGCAGCCACAGTTGATCAAGTCTCATGGCTTCAATGATGTGCAGACCGGTCTGCTCAATTCTATTCCCTATGCCGTCGCCTCTGTGCTCATGATCGTCTGGGGGCGTAGTTCCGATCTCTCGAAGGAACGAAGGTGGCATACTGCCATCCCTCTGTTGGTGATCGCGATGGGCATCAGTTCGTCCGGGTTATCTAGCGGTCTGATCACGACACTGGTCCTCCTTTCGTGTGTCTTAGTCGGCGCGTATTCGTTTAAGGCTCCCTTCTGGGCGTTATCCTTGGAGTTCTTGCCCCCTCAAACCGCGGCCATCGGATTAGCGGCCATCAACGCTATTGGCTCCTTGGTCGGAGGATTGATGGTGACAGTCTACGGCACGATACTTGAACGAACCGAAAGCACGACCCTGGCCATGCTTCCGACTGGGGCCATGAGTCTGATAAGCGCCCTTTTCGTTGTTTCGGTCGCCCGCCGCTCGATCAACTATCCAAGGGCACTTTCGGGCGGGATGCGTCAGACTTAGACGAGCTGGTGGCGAGGTCGCCGAGTTCGTGCTCGGATTCTCCAGTGGAGGCAGCAGTTGCGTCACTGCGAGCACGCGCACGCAGTCGATTTTGGTCGACCCTTAAGAGACGGTCGCTGTCAAACAATCTTGCCGACGTGTCCTGAACTGCATATAACCACTCTTTTGGGACATTCTGGGTTTTCGGAGGCGTCAATGCAGCGGATAGGTTTCGTCATTTATCCTGGCTTTCAGATAATCGGACTCTCCGCCTCGACCGTCTTCGAGATCGCGAATATCGCAAGCGGAGAGCCGATCTATCAGGTTGATGTGCTTTCCGAACATGGTGGTAAGGTCCAAGGGTCGGCTGCGGTGGCGGTGGATAGTCAGCGCTTTGGACGTCGCCACTACGATACTCTGATCGTTTGCGGCGGGACCGAGGTGCCAAAGTCATCTCCCAAGATGGCGTCATTCCTGAGGTCCAAGACGGCGTCTGCGCGAAGAATAGCGGCCATATGTACGGGCGCGTTCGTCCTGGCGGAGGCGGGCCTGTTGAACGGTCGGCGCGCGACCACGCACTGGCTGTTGGCACGAGAGCTTCAGAATCGATTTCCGGGAGTGACCGTCGAGGAGGATCGCATATACATCGTTGATGGACCGATTTGGACATCTGCCGGTATGACTGCAGGCATCGATTTGGCTCTTTCGATGCTTGAGAAAGACGTGGGGCTTGAATTGGCCCGATCGGTGGCGCGAAAGCTGGTGCTATTCCACAGACGCGCCGGCGGGCAGTCTCAACATTCTACACTGCTCGAGCTTGAGCCGAAGTCCGACCGGATCCAGATGGCGCTCATTTATGCGAGGAAGAATCTGCGCACTGAGCTGACCGTAGAGCAGCTTGCCGAGGCCGCTCGGCTGAGCCCTCGACAGTTTAGTCGGACCTTTCGCGCCGAGACCGGCCAATCACCCGCAAAAGCCGTTGAGAACCTTCGCGTCGAGGCGGCCAGGCTGATGCTGGAGCAAAGCATACATTCGATCGACGTAGTGGCGCAGGAAACAGGCTTTGCGGACAGGGAGCGAATGCGTCGTGCCTTTCTGCGAGCGTTCGGCCAGCCCCCGCGAACTATCCGACGAAATGCTCAGCCACTCGAGAAGTAGACACCGGTGAAGATCGGAGTCTCCGGATCGACCCGCTTGTCTCAAATGGTGGCATATTCGACCTTTAGGAAGTGACGCGCTCGGACCATTGTGTCTGGCGACGCAGTCACCGCCATGAACCTTGGACAAGCCTTCATACATAGCTCCTACGGAAAGACACACCGTTCGCGCTGATCGAGTCGGCCTTCGCTCCCGTGCAGGGATGCAACGACAAGGTTCAGCACGACTAGCGTCGCGTTCGCCCAAGCCGCTGTTCGCGTCGGCTGATACATCTCACACTCGCTGCACGAGGCAAAAATGACCAAGCCTTCATTGACCTTTGATCGCCGTACTCTACTTCGCACTAGCTCCGCAATGGCCGTTTCCGCTGCGGCAGCGACCCTAACGCTGTCCGGGGAGAGTAAAGCAGCAACCCAGGCGCAAGCCGAAGCGTCGCCGGAGAACGGTGGTGGCTACTATCGTTTCAGGGTCGGCGACTTTCAAGCCACGGTAATCTCGGACGGTCACGGGCAGGTCCCGCTCGGACCGATTTTCGCGCCTAACGCGTCTGAAACTGACTTCAAGGCCACGCTCCGGGCGAACTTCATGGAGCCCATGGTTCAAGGAACCAGCAACATCCTCGTCGTTGACACTGGACGCGAGCGCATCCTTATCGATAGTGGTTGGGGAGAGAAGCTTGGTCCCGCTTTCGGCAATTTCGCGAAACTTCAAACGAACCTCCAGCGCGCCGGGATCGCTCCCGAGAGCATCGACCTTGTGGTCGTGTCGCATGGACACCTCGATCACATCGGTGGCCTCGTCACCAAGGCAGGCACGCCCGCCTTCCCTAAGGCGACATTCGTGTTCGTTGACGCCGAGTGGAACTACTGGACTGGCAAGCAGTTCGAAGCGGACGTGGCGAGATCGCCGATGCCCGATTCGTTCAAGCAAGGCACAGTGGCCGCCGCGAAAGATAGCCTTCCACCGATCGCCCCCAGAACCCGCTTCGTGAAGCAGGGGGGCGAGATCACGACCGGGGTGAACTACGTCGCCGCGCCCGGCCATTCTCCCGCACACGCGGCGATCCTATTCAACTCCAAGAACGAGCAGTTCTTGTATATGGCGGACGTCGTTCACAATCCGGTCACTAGCATTCAGCACCCCGAGTGGACACCTGTTTTTGACTACGATCCGGTTCAAGCGATCAAGACTCGCAAATCCATGCTGGATCGTGTCGCGTCCGACAGGCTCCTGGCCATGGGTTATCATTTTCCATTTCCGGCCCTGGGCCATGTGGTGAAGCAAGGCCACGCCTACCGATGGGTGCCGATCCAGTGGGTCTGGTGACTGGCTCCACAAGGATGATCTCGTTCTACCGGAGATCGTGGCGCTAAGGCGCCGCGAAACCGCTCTCGGTGTGGAGACGGCTTGACGAAGGAGAGCACCGTCGGTGGAGACAAACCTCCGGCTGGCAGTCAGCGGAGAAGCGTAGACCTCCTCGATTCCGGTCGACGCACCGGTAACAACGGCAGTGCCGTTGCCTTTGGAATTAGTCAATCACTCCTTTGTGATTGGCGAAGCGCAAACCGTTCAACCAGCAGACATAGGGAGGATCCGCGATGGCTTAAACATCATATTTAGCTCGTTTTAGGCCATGCAGGTCACCAGCAAGGGCGGTCCATAGCGCTCACGTTTCCGGCGACAGAAAGCTCGCCTGGAGATATCGGCGCGTCCTAAAAAGTGGGATCTGTGACCTTTTTGATCGACTCCCCGCGCCTATAAGGTGCGGCTTCGCCCTTGGGAAGCTGCTTGCCGAAGGCAAGAGGGTTGTGATCACGGATCTTCGGCTGGAGAACATAAATGCGGCACGCCGTCGTAACGATGGAAGATGATCTCGGGACGATCGTTCTTAGCAATCCGCCTCAAAACCGTCTTTCACAGCAATTCTTCCAAGAAATGCGGGACGGCATGTTCGAGCTGTTAGACCGCGGGGCGCGAGTCGCGGTCCTTTCGGCCGACGGACCCGATTTCAGCTACGGCGGAGACATCGTTCCTTGGCGCATGCTCGAGCCACATCAACTGCGTGCGGCTTTCGAGCAGCGTCTCGCTACCGTGAATATGTGGGAGCGGCTTCCCATTCCCACGGTCGCCGTCGTACAGGGGCTCTGCCTAGGGGGCGGATTTGAGCTCGCGATCCGTTCGGACGTGGTATTTGCCGGCGAAGGCACACGCTTCGGCCACCCCGAACAATCGCTGGGCATCGTCACGATGCTTGGAGGCGTCCAAAGAGTCGCCGAGCGGGCCGGCAAAGCATTCGCCATGGATTGGGCGCTCACCTCGGAGCACATTCCTGCGAGGATCATGTTTGAAAGGGGCGTCGTCAGCCGCGTAGTCGCCGACGATAAGCTCCTGGGTGAAGCAAGAGGATTCGCACGCAAGCTCGCCATCGGGCCCACCAGGGCTCACGCCGTGCACAAAGCACTCCTGAGAACATGGAGCGCCGGCGGCGTGGCCGCCTCCGACGATGCGCTGCTCGATCTTGCCTTACCACTCTTCGAAACTGAAGACGTGCGCTCGGCCCTCCCCGCGGCCGTCGAAGCATTCAAAGCCGGCCTTCCGCGACCCGGCTTTGCGTTCAAGGGACGATGACGCGCTGGCACCCACGTCGTCGGATATCTGTATCGAGCGGCCAACGGCGCTGATTCGATGATTTCGGCAAGCGCGGATCCTTGACGTGAACAGCAATGGGCACTTTTACCAAGAAGGACAAGCGAACGACCGCCATCACACCCATCGCATCTCGATCTCCGACGCCGTGCTCGCCGATCTGAAAGCGAAGCGGTGTTGATTTCGCGTCGTCTCTCCGCAGATGACCCGTTCAAAGATTGATCGCAATGGACGTCCTTTTTGGTGGCATTTTCGACATTTGTGCCACGCATGGCTGGGTTTAGCTTCAGTGAGCTATCGGGTGGCTCGCACACGTCGTGAATGATTGAAGATTCAAAAGTCCCAGGAGGATCCTTTGCTCAATAGCTTGAACGTAAATGGCAATATGCATTCTGTGGATGTGGACAACGATACTCCGCTGTTGTGGGTATTACGCGACGTACTGGGAATGACGGGCACTAAGTTCGGCTGCGGCAAAGCGCTTTGCGGCGCCTGCACCGTGCATCAGGACGGCGTTGCCATACGTTCGTGCATCACCTCGGTTGGGGATATCGGAACATCCAAGATCACCACCATCGAGGGTATCGCTCAAACGGACGTGGGACGTAGCGTTCAGCGAGCCTGGCAAGAGCGCGAAGTCGTCCAGTGCGGATACTGCCAATCCGGTCAGATCATGTCGGCAGCGGCGCTGCTGTCAGAGGATCGAAATCCCGGAGATCAGCAAATCGACGCAGCAATGGCTGGCAATATCTGCCGTTGTGGCACTTACGTCCGGATCAGAGAAGCGATCAAGATCGCGGCAAACCTGTTGAATACCTCCAAGTAGGAATTGCTCGGATGAACAACATTCAATTATCGAACGGGCGGTCGCGCAACGCCCTGACATCTTCGAAAGGCATGTCCCGGCGAGACGTCCTTCGCGTAAGCGCCGCCTTTGGCGGTGGCTTGCTGCTCACAATCGGGGCTCCGTCACTGGGAAGTTCGCGCCAAGCCGATGAAGTTTTTTCGCCCGGGGCGTTCATCCGTATCGACCGGAGCGGAAACGTGACGTTGACCATGAGCCAGGTCGAAATGGGGCAAGGCACGTACACATCGATGTCGATGCTCATCGCGGAAGAATTGGAAGTCGAGATCGATCGCGTGATCGTCGAGCACGCTCCGGCGAATGAAAAATTATACGGGAATCCCGCAATCGCCGGAGTGCAGGTAACAGGCGGCTCCACTTCGGTTCGCGCCTTCTGGAAGCCTTTGCGCGCAGCCGGCGCTGCGGCGCGTGAGATGTTGATCGCATCCGCGGCAGAGGAATGGAAGGTTGATCCGGCTTCCTGTTCGGCCTCCAGCGGAGAGGTTTTGCACGAACCCTCGGGACGCAAGATCGGGTACGGCCATCTAGTTGGCCGTGCGGCAACGCGAGCAATCCCGGATAACGTGCAACTGAAGAACCCGAAGGATTTCAAGCTTGTCGGTCGGCCCATAAAGCGGGTCGACGCGAAGAGCAAAACGGACGGCTCGGCCATATATGGCATTGACGTGAAGCTCCCCGGAATGAAGGTCGCCACGCTGTTCGCTTGCCCGGTAGCGGGCGGTCGTGTGGCCTCTATCGACGACAGTGGGGCAAGGAAGGTGAAAGGGGTCATAGACGTTGTTCGATTGGACGACGCCGTGGCCGTAATTGCTGACCACATGGCCGCAGCGAAGAAGGGCCTCGACGCTGTCAAGATCGAGTGGGATCCGGGTCCTCTTGGCAGTGTGTCAACGGCGGATCTGGTGCGGGGGCTAAAGGACGCTTCGTCCGGTCCAGGGATTGTGGCGATCAGTCGCGGAAATCCCGCTGCGGAGATCCCCTCAACCCATCGGAAGATCGAAGCGGAGTATAGGTCCCCCCTGCTTGCGCACGCAGCAATGGAGCCCATGAATTGCACGGTCCATGTGCGGAAGGACGCCTGTGACGTTTGGGTTGGGAATCAGATTTTAGGCCGAGCCCAGGCGGCCGCCGCAGCTGTCACAGGCCTGCCGCTCGACAAGGTGATGGTCCACAACCATCTGATCGGCGGCGGGTTCGGCCGGCGTCTAGAGATCGATGGAATTACGCGAGCTGTCGAGATCGCCAAACGAGTCGACTATCCGGTTAAGGTCATTTGGACTCGCGAGGAAGATATCCAGCATGACGTTTATCGCCCCTACTATCTCGACAATCTGAGCGCAGTACTCGACGAGAAAAAGATCGCTGTTTCGTTCAGTCATCGGGTCACTGGGCCATCCATTCTGGCTCGCTGGTTGCCCCCAGCCTTCAAGAATGGATTGGATCGTGACGCAGTCGCTGCGGGGGCCGGAGAGTATGGCTTCGAGAATGTCCTGGTCGATTATGTTCGTCACGAGTTCCCCGAGGCGATTGCGACTGGCTTTTGGCGAGGCGTAGGCGTCACTCACAATGCCTTCGTCGTGGAAGGCTTTATCGATGAACTTGCATCGGCGGCCAATCAGGATCCGGTCGAGTACAGACGAATGTTGTTAGGTAAGGCGTCGCGCGCGAGAGCAGTCCTGGAGATAGCAGCCGACAAAGCTGGATGGGCGTCGCGCCCTCCTCAGGGAACCGGTCGGGGCGTCTCTGTTGTGTTCGGATTCGGAACCTATCTCGCTCAGATCGCGGAGGTCTCCGTCGACAAGAATGGACGGGTGAAGGTCAATCGTGTGGTGTGTGCGGTTGACTGCGGGCAAGTGGTAAACCCCGATACGGTCAAAGCTCAGATCGAAGGTGGTATCATCTTCGGCATTAGCGCTACGCTTTATGGAGAAATCACCTTCAAGAATGGCCGGGTCGAGCAGAGTAATTTTGACGACTACCAAGTCGTCCGCATTGACGAGGCTCCCAAGATCGAGGTGTACATCAAGGATAGCAGCGAGGACCCCGGCGGGATCGGCGAACCCGGAACGGCGGCGATCGCGCCGGCCGTCGTGAACGCAATTTTCAACCTGACTGGAAAGCGCTTAAGACAACTGCCAGTCGATGCGAACCTATTAAAGACGACTTAACTGTAAGTTATCGGGCGGCCGCCGCAGAACTATATTCCATCAAGTGCGCTACGGTTGAGGAGCGGGTTATTGCCCGCTCCAATGACCTCAGGCCGAGTGCCGACTTGGACCCGCGATGGATTGCGCCGGCCTGCTATGGATTGCGTCGGCATCGAAATTGCCGCGACTCAACATCGGCGTCCGATGCCGGAGACCCCGCCACCAGGAAGAAAGCCAACCGGGGTACCACCTGCTGCATCTGTTCCCGAAGCCGTCGGAAGAGCCGGCGAAATCGTAGATCAGAGAATAATTCCGATCGTCCAAGAACTTGCCAACGACACCTATGCGGGCTCGTCGCACGTTGACATCAACATCTAACCGCTGCGGGATCGTCACGGCGGTGTTCGGGCGGTAGCTCTACCCGCGCCGGCGATCGGGGTACAACAAGACTCGATTGTCAGCTATTCAGGTACAGCTCGATCATATCCTTGCGCGATTTCAACTCGGCCGCTGTTCCTTCCAGGACCTTTCGCCCCCGCTGGAGGACGTACCCGCGCCCTGCGATATCCAGCCCCAGAACGGCATTCTGTTCCGCTATGAGGATGGTGACCGCGGACTTGCGCGACAATTCGACGAGCCGTTCGGCGATTTCGTCGACGATTTTCGGCGCAAGGCCGAGCGAAGGCTCGTCCAGCAGGAGTAACCTCGGTGAACTGATCAACGCGCGTGCGATGGCCAGCATCTGCTGCTCTCCGCCGCTCAGGCTGCCGGCGGCCTGGCTCATGCGGTCGCCGAGGCGCGGAAACATGGCGACGGCCTGATCGACGGCTTCCCGTAGTCGCGCCGACCGCAGGTTGGGCTTTGCATAGGCCCCAAGCTCCATATTCTCGCGCACGCTCATCTCGGAGAAAACGCCTCGACCTTCAATGACCATCGCAAGACCCAGGCGTATCCGCTGGATCGCATTCAGGCGCCCAACATCGACCCCCGCAAAGCGTATCGACCCGCGTGCGGGGCGCATCAGGCCGCCGAGCGCGTTCACTGCGCTGGATTTTCCGGCGCCATTCGCGCCGACCAGGACGACGATTTCCCCGGGGTCGACGCGGAGATCGAGCCCTTCAAGCGCAATGACGCTGCCATAGCGAACGGACAGGTCCGAGACTTCAAGCATCGATGACGCTCCGCTCGCCGAGATAGGCGCGTCGGACGATTGGATCGGCGATCACCGTTCGTGGACTCCCTTCCTTGATCGCCATGCCGCTGTTGAGGACCAGAATGGTGTCGGAAACAGCGACGACCAGATTCATGATGTGGTCCACCAGGACCACGGCGCGGCCCCTCGACCTCTGGTCGCTAAGGAGATCCGAGAGCCGTGCAATGTCCGCCTGGGAAAGACCTGCTCCGGGTTCGTCGAGGATCAGGAGACGCGGATCGGCGGCCAATGCCGCACCTATTTCGATGAGCCTCTGATCGTATTGGTTGGTTTCCGCGGGAAACTTGTTGGCGATGTGCCTTAGACCCACCTGGTGCAGGACCTCACTGGCTTCCCGTTCATCACCCTCGCGCAGCGGGGATGCTCCCATCAGGATGTTCTCGTATACGGTCAGTGAGGGAATCAGTCGCGCATGCTGAAACGTCCGGCCCAGCCCCGCCCGGGCGCGCAGGAACGCGCCCGCGTTTTCCACGCGTTTTCCGCAGAGCTCGATCTCGCCTCGATCGAGCGGGATGACACCGGAAACCAGAGCCAGGGCGGTGGATTTTCCGGCTCCGTTTGGACCGATGATCGATTTGATCTCACCCGACCTGACTTCGAAACTGAGACCGTCCACGGCTTTCACGCCGCCGAAAGTCTTTCCGGCATCTCTCACGGCGAGAACAACCTCGTCTTTTGCGAACGGCTCTCGCTCCCCGGACATCGGCTCGCGCGGCGAGAAGAACGAACGCCTTCGAACCAGACCCGCCATGCCGTTTGGCGCCCCGAGCATGATCAGGACCAGGATCGATCCGAAGATCACCGGTTGCCAGCTCGCGGCCTCGCGCAACAATTCCGGCAGCCAGCCCAGAACGACGGCCCCAAGAATCCCGCCCCAGATGCGACCCATCCCTCCGACCACGAGCAGGATCACCAGAGTAATCGAGTAGTTGAGACCGAAGGTATCCGGCGCCACGAACTGCACGTTGTGCACGTAGAGACTTCCACTGAGGGCCGCCAACGCCGCGCTGCCCACGAACACGCCGATCTTCAGTCTTACGACGTCGATCCCTCGCGCGGATGCCGCGGTCTCGTCCAGATGAATGGCGCGGAGCTTCAGTCCCAACCTGCCGTTGGCCAGATTCCAGACGATGAGCAAGGCCACCGCCAGGAAGACAAGGACGACATAGTAGTACACCAGCGGATCGCGGAGCGCGTAGTCGCCGATCTTGAGCCGAGGAATCGATACGATCCCCGACGACCCTCCGCTCCACTGCGAGGTTACGCGAACGGCAGCATCGAATACGATCGGAAAGCCGAGCGTAACCATGGCGAGATAGTACCCGCGCAGACGAAGCGTCGGAATCGCGACGACCGCCGCAATCACCGCCGCCGCCGCCATGCCCACCGGCATCGCAGCCCAGCCGGACCAGCCGGCTCGCGTGGTGAGCAGACCGGACGCGTAGGCGCCGACGGCGACGAACAGCCCCTGCCCGAGCGATAGCTGTCCGGCGTAGCCCAGCACCAGGTCCAGACCCAGCAGGACGAGAATATTGAGAAGGAGGAAAGTCCACACCCCCAGTATGTATTGATCCTGGGTGATCGCCGGGATCAGCGCGAACACCGCGATTGTGCCGATCGCAACGCCTTGACGCCCCAACAACCCTACAAGCCGATCGCCGATCCTCATCGTGCGGATCCCGCGCCGACGCGGCCGAACAGCCCTTGTGGCCGCAGCATGAGAACGATCAGCAGCACGATAAAGCCATAGGCGTTTTGCAGATCCGAGGAAACGAGTCCCACACCCACTCCTTCAAGCACCCCGATAACCAATCCCCCGAGCACCGCTCCGAACGGATTCGTCAGCCCGCCGACGATCGCTGCCGTGAAACCCTTGACCGCAAGAAGAACACCGGCGTCGTAAGACATCGTCTGCGAGGGCGTTACGAGAATGCCGGCGAGGCCTCCGATGGCCGCACTTGCGGCATAGGCGAGCAGGACCATCCGTCTTGGCTGAATTCCCACGGTCAACGCTGCGCGTCCGTCGTTCGCGCATGCCCGCATCGCCTTGCCGACCATGGTCCGAAACAGGAAGAACCACATGAGCATGCATATCGCCAGGGTCGCCAGCAGGATCGTGACGGTCGCGTAGTTGACGCTCGCGCCGAGTATCTTGCGGGCACCCTCCGGGTACAGCGGAAAGGTCTTGAAATCAGTGCCCCAGATCTGATGCGCCAGCCCCTGGAGGGCGATCGCGACCCCGATCGTGCTCATGATGTAGGTCAGCTCGTTGCTGCCTTTCCGGGCGGTCGAGAGCAATGCCTGAAGCAGGCCGCCCATCACGATCGCCCCGGCCAACGCGAGCGGAAGAGCGAGGTAAGGAGAAAATCCCAGAGCGAGAAACGAGACTGTCGCCAGCCCTCCGTAGACGACGAACTCGCCCTGCGCAAAATTGATAACCCTGCTGGTGCCGTAGACCAGGCTGAATCCGACACCGATCAGTCCGTAGACGGCTCCGATCGCAAGGCCTCCGGCGATGAACTGAGGAAGAGCGTCCCAGTCCATCTGGTCACTTCTCGTAGTCGGCGAGCCGCCAGCCGTTCTTGTCGGCGATCATCATGACCAGCGCGTCGCTCTTCAGGCCGGCGTGATCCTGCGCGCTGAAATTGAAGACGCCGGTGACGCCGACATATCCCTTGACCTTGTCCTCGAGCCAATCGCGGATCTGCGCACGCTCGCCATTGGTTTCGCGAATGGCTTGCAGAGCCATGCTGGTTGCGTCGTAGGCGACGCCGGCGAACATGTCCGGGGCGATACCGAACTTGGCCTTGTACTTGGACACGAAGCCCTGGGACACCTTCTTTTGCGGATGCGCATCGGAAAGTTCGTCCCAGACCAGAACGGGTGCGCCGACGATCGGTTGCCCGATGACCGTGTCTCCGACCGCGTCGCGGAATGCGGAATTGGCTTGACCATGACCGGAGATGATCGGTATCTCCAGTTCGAGTTCGCGGGCGTTCTTGTAGACGATGACGGACGGAGCGCCCAATCCATGCATGAAGATGGCGTCAACTCCGGCCGACCTGAGTTTGGCAAGCTGGGGCTTGAGGTCGGTGGAATTCGCCGGGAACGACTCCTCACGGGCGAGCGACATGTTGGCGGCCGATGCGAGCTTGCGCATGTTGTCGCGACCGTCCTCACCGTAGGCATCCGCCGAGTAGAGGATGCCCAATTTCTTCCATCCTGCACGCCTGGCGTAGTCGAGAACCTTGGCCACCGAGAGGTCGCCGCCCTGGCCCGGACGGAATATCCACTTCCGTTCGGCGGTCGGCTGCGTCACGCTCACGCCCGAGACCGGAGCGAGCAGTGGGACTTCGGCTTCGGTTGCGATCGGAATTGCGGCCATGGCCCCGCCCGTGCGGCTTGGGCCGACGATAGCAACGACCTTCGATTGGTTGATCAACTTGCGCGCCGCGAGCACGGTATCTGTTTCGGTGCTTTTGGCGTCTTCGAAAACAAGCTCGACCTTGCGACCTCGAATGCCGCCAGCTTGATTGGCTTCCTCGACGGCCAGCGTGACCGCGTTGTACTCAGGCTTGCCCAGGAACGAGGCGCCGCCGGTGACGTCGAGCATCGCTCCGATCCTGTACGCTTCCTGGGCGGAAGCGGAATGGCAAACGATCGTCAGGGATGCTGCGATCAATGCACGAAATATCGATTTGATGAATATTCCAGGTGTCATGATATGCGACTGCCTTTCTGAATCAGACCTTCACGTCCTGCTGTTGCCAGTAGGATTTTCGGACATCCCTCCGGAGTATCTTGCCGAACGATGACATCGGCATCCGGTCCCGAAAATCGATCCTCTTCGGAACCTTGAAGCTGGAGAGAAACCTCTTGCAGTGGGCGATAAGCTCGGCTTCTTCGACGGAACTGCCGGGCTTCAACGTCACGGCCGCAACCACGATCTCGCCCCACCTGGGATCCGGAGCACCGACCACGGCGGCCATTTCGACGGCGCCGTGCCGGTAAAGAACGTCCTCGATATCGTTCGGGAAGATGTTCTCGCCACCGCTGATGATCATGTCCTTCTTGCG
>WNFR01005771.1_pt1 | contig 12673 bp, 9 predicted proteins | sample 5400221 | NCBI WGS metagenome assembly WNFR01 (sample SAMN13153357, study PRJNA577476) | soil metagenome | isolation source: 40 cm soil under Madrone tree | place: USA:California | collected 2016-06-14 | reverse complement strand
CTCCAGATAATGACCGCCACCCCAACGATCACCCATCGCGACAGCCGATCGGCGATCAGCCCGAGCAGCGGCGCGCTGCACATGTAAGTTACGAAAAACGCCGATCCGAGCAGACCGGTCGCGCGCATCGCATCCGGATCATTTGGCGCGAAGAACGCCGCGCGAATATCCGGTTCGACTGCCGCCAGGACCTGACGGTCCATATAGTTGAACAAATTAATCGCCAGCAAGAGAAGCAGCGCGCTGCGGGCGCCGGAGGGAGAACGGCCACTATTTTGCATTCGAGAGTTGCCGATTGCAGACGACCGAGCGCTAATTGTAAATCATAAACAATGGCCAAAATCTCTAGCGCCGAACGCCTGCTTTATTTGTTCGGCCGCGCTCTCGCGCGCTGTTTTTACCGAGTAAAAGCACACGGACTGGATAACCTCCCGCCCGGCGGGAGTTTACTTCTCCCCAACCACATCACCTGGGTCGATGCGATCGTTCTTCAGCTCGCCTGCCCTCGCCCGATTCGATACATCATCGATCAGGAATTTTATCACAAGCCGCTGCTCCGTCCGCTTCTGCGCATGGGCGGCTGCATTCCGATCGACATCCGCCATGCGCGCTCTGCCATTCGGGCGGCAACGGAAAAACTCAATGCCGGCGAGGTCGTTTGTCTTTTTCCTGAAGGCCAACTCACCCGCTCGGGAACGTTGTTACGATTGCGACGCGGCTACGAGCTGATTGCTCAGCACGCGAACGCCCCAGTCGTTCCGGTTTGGCTGGATCGGCTGTGGGGCTCGATCTTTTCATTTCAAGGCGGAAAATTCTTCACCAAGTTTCCGAAAGAAATTCCTTATCGCGTCGGCGTCGCGTTCGGCAAACCACTTGAACCGCAAAAAGCTGATATCGCGACGGTGCGCGAGGAACTGCTCAAGCTCGGCGAGTTCTGTTACAGTCGCAGACGCGCGTTAGATCGACATCTCGCCGAGGACTGCATTCGCGGGTTGAAGCGCAGGCGCTTTTCCACCGCGGTTGTTGACGGTATCGATCATTCCGAACTGAGTCGTGCCAAACTGCTCGGCGCCGCAGCCGCACTGAGCCGTTTTCTCCGCAAACAATTTCCCGATCCGCGCATTGGAATCGTTCTTCCCGCGAGTAAAGGCTCGGTCGTTGCAAATCTCGCCGTAGCCCTCGCTGGAAAAGTCCCGGTCAATTTGAATTTCACAATGGGGCGCGCGGCGAACGAATTTTGCCGCGACCGCGCCGCGCTGCGCGTGGCGATTTCCGCAACCGCGTTCATGGAGCGCATCAAAGATTTTCCATGGCCGCAGCGCGTTCTCAAACTGGACGAGCTCATGCCGCAGTTGAAGAAACAAATCCTGTTTTGGTGGATGATGTCGATCTTTTGTCCCGGAATTATTCTGCGCCGCGTTTTGGGAATTCCGAAAATGGGCGGCCACGCGGAGGCCATCTTACTTTTCACGAGTGGAAGCACCGGTGATCCCAAGGGCGTCGTCCTCAGTCATCGCAACATCGTCGGGAACGTGTCCCAGTTCCGCGAATTGCTCGACGCTAAAAGAGAAGACGGCATTCTCGCCTCGCTTCCATTCTTCCACAGCTTCGGCTGCACCGTGACGCTTTGGTATCCGCTGATCGAAGGCGTCCGCATCGTTACCTATCCGAATCCGCTGGAAGTCGCAAAGAACGCGGCCTTAATCGACAAATATAAGCTAACGCTGCTGTTGGCGACGCCGACGTTTTTGCGCGGTTATTTGCGCAAGGCCGAACCGCAACAGCTTCGCAGCTTGCGTTTGATGATCACCGGCGCGGAAAAACTTCCCCAGGATCTCGCAAAAACATTCGAGGAACGATTCAAACAAAGGGTCTTCGAAGGCTACGGATTAACCGAGACGTCTCCGGTTGTCAGCGTGAACTTGCCGGAACCAAAACCGAAACGCGGCGAGCAAGTTCAACCCTCGAGCCGTGTCGGTTCGGTCGGCAAGATGGCTCCGGGCATCGCAGCCGAAATCCGCAATCCCGAGAGCGACCAAAAACTCTCCCTCCACGAAACCGGAATGATCTGGTTTCGCGGGGTCAACATTTTCGAGGGGTATCTGGACGATCCGCAGCGCACTGCGGACGTGTTGCACGATGGTTGGCTGAAAACGGGCGACATAGGCCGGTTCGACGAGGACGGATTTCTTTACATTGAAGGGCGGCTGTCGCGGTTCTCAAAGATTGGCGGCGAAATGGTGCCGCACGAATCGATCGAACACAAGATCGTCGATCTGCTCGGCCTCGCCGGAAGAGACGAGCGGTTGATCGCGATCATGGGAGTTCAAGATGAGGCCAAGGGCGAGGCGCTCATCCTTTTGACCGCGACCGATGTCGATCTTGCGCAGCTGCGCGACAAACTTCGCGACGGGGGTGTTCCGAATCTGTGGATTCCGAAGAGAGTTTGCCGGGTTGAGGCGATTCCAGTGATGGCGTCCGGCAAACTCGACCTCCGAAAATGTCAGGACCTCGCCGCCGAGGCTAAAATCGACTGAGCATGCGCGATATTTTCCATTCCATCGCGAACCGGGCCGCGGCGTTGTTCATGAAGTTACTGTTCGGCTATTCGTCGCGTATCTACGTGATCGGACGCGAGAATGCGGCACGCGCTGGCGGATTCCTGCTCGCCTCGAATCACATCAGTCATTTCGATCCCTTCATCATCTCGTCGGTTGTGCGTCGAAAGATTGACTGGATGGCGATGGCGGAATTTTTCCCGCTACCGGTCGTCGGACTGTTTTTGCGCGCTGTGGATGCGTTTGCGGCAGAACGAGATCGAGCGGACCGCAAAACGATTCGGACGGCGATCGAGCGCTTGAAAGACGGTCGCGTCGTCGGCGTTTTTCCCGAAGGCGGAATTCGCGATGGCGCCAAATCGTTGCTCGAAGGCGCACCGGTCCGCGCAGGCGCATCGACGCTCGCGCACATTGCCCAGGTTCCAATCGTTCCGTGCGTCATTCTCGGAAGCGATCGTCTTTATGCGAAACGGAGTTGGCTGCCGATGCGGCGCACTCCCGTTTGGATTGGCTTCGGGAACACGATCTCGAACTTTCCCGACCTGGAAAAATCAGTCGCGCGCGATCGAATCGGAACCGAGCTCGGTGCGGCGTTTCAAAAAATTTACGCCGAACTGCGCGAGAGATTTCAGCTCACCGCCGACGATCTCCCCCACCCGCCGCGCGAACGGATGGGCGCGCAGCCTAAAAAGTCTCGACAACCGCTGCGTCGAGCCAGAGCGAGCGCGGTCGACTTCGGGATGTGCGCGATGATGAACTTGTTGCAAGCGCGTCATCGGTTGAATGGGCGCAGTTTGGAGGAGATGGAGCGATACGTCGCCGCCTGCGAGAAATTAACGCCTCGCGAATATTACGCGGCTTCGCACGATGTCGATCTTGCGCGGGCAATTGCGAAGGGAAACGCAGCGACTGTCACCTGGCCAAGTCCAATCCGGACTGCGTTCGAGCGCAACAACGTTGCGCGTGCTGAATTTTTTCCGAGCGCGCATTCACGAACTGCACCTACCGTGTTCATGCTACACGCCCTGATGTCGGCGGCGAATCTCGGCTATCGTCGCTGGGCGAAACATTTCAACGAGCTTGGTTGGAACGCATGCTTTGTCCATTTGCCCTATCATTACTCGCGCGTGCCGCGCGGTTATTGGAACGGCGAGCTCGCGATCACCGCCGACTTAATTCGAAACGCCGAAGGCTTGCGACAAGGAGTAATGGAAGTCCGGCAACTGATGGCCGCGCTGCGCGAGCACGGATGCCGCGAATTTGGAATTCTCGGAACGAGTTACGGCGCGTGGATCGGCGCGTTGCTCGCATCGGTGGAAAGCGACCTGCGTTTTCTCGCCTTGATGGCACCAATCGTGAATGTCGAACACGCGATCTGGCAAAATCCCGCGACGCGCTCGATGCGCCGCGAATTGCATCGGGCGAAAATCGCGCCGGAGCTGGTGGCGCGGCATTTTCATTTGAGTTCGCCGTCGCATACCGATCCGTTGTGCGATCCCGCGCGCGTGCTCTTCGTTCTCGGCGAATTCGATTTAATTGCGCGACCGAGCGACATCGAAACGCTTCATCAAAAATGGTCTGAATCTGAACTGCTCCGCGTGCCGCAAGGTCATTTCGGTTATCGCATGATGCGCGACACCGTCGCGCGACTGAAAGCGCGCGGATTGTAGCTCAAGCGAGACCGAGAAATTCCAAACTTGGCGCGAGATCACGGAAGGCTGCTTCGGCAAGGACGTTGTGGCCTTTTGCGGAAGCATGCCATCCATCGACGGCATGAAGTAGTTCGGCGCGGCTCAAATCTGCCGTCGCTAGCGCGTCCGAGTATCTCAGCTGCACGTCCCCTTCTCCACGAAGTTCCGAATTCAAATCCGCAACCAAACTGCGGAGTTGATCGTTCACCATCGCGGCGAGACGAATCACGTTCGCGCGCAGTTCAGGCCGAAACGAGTTCAGATATTGGTAAGTCGTTTCGAGATGCGGAAACAACGTTGCATCTTCGGCGCGTAATCGTTCGGCTTGTTCGCGACCTTTGAAGTAGCTTTTAAAGTTGATCAAACCGAAAACGACGATCGCCACCGGGTGATTTTGCCGGCGCGCGTGTTCGATGAGGCGCCGCAGGTGGCGCTCGAACTTTTTTCGGAGATAGCGGCTTTGTCGCGGCAAATGCGCTTCGGGTTGCGCGAGTTCATCAGGCTGACACCACCACGCCCAATCAACGTTGTTGTGTCCAATTGAAATCAAAACTAAATCGGGAAAGCGATTCGCGGCGAGTAGTTGATTGATCTGACCGGAAAAATTACGCGTGCCCATAATTCGCCGGAAAAGTGTTTCGCGTTCGCGCTCGGCGTCGATGAGCGCGCCGACGCCAGCGCAATGAATCGCTACGAACGGCGCCAATTTGTCCAAACGTCGAGAAACGCTCCGAATCTCGCCGCTCGGATCGACATCGAGAAACCAATTATGGTGATGGCGCCTGCGCGATCGCGAGAGCGTGCCCCATCGCGTAGTGACATGAATCCCGGTGCAAACGCTGTCGCCAATCATCGCGATGTGCGGCAAACGAGAGATCAGCTCAGCGCGAGAAATCGCGCCGCGACGATATTCCAGATAGTCAGAATGATACTGCGAACTCGGGTCGCTGATTCGCTCGAGAAAATCCGCGCTGACGAATTTCATCCAGCCACTGATGTTAATCCAACCACGCTTTTCTCCAGAGAAGGTCGCGCAGTTGTTCGTTATCGGCGGACAACGCCGGCAGCCATTCGCCGACCACCTCGCGTTTCCACCACGCTTTTTCTCCGAGGGGCGCAAACTGATATCGATACAAGCGCGCGCGAACGTAATGCGGCGGCGCATTTGGAAACGGATTATTGGCCAGCAACGACAGTGTGTTTTTGTCGTTGTGCAGAAGCTTCCAGACGAAATGAAACGTCCACGGATATTCGGCCGGCGTGGACATGGCCGCGAACCAGATTTGCCAGTCGATTCGTGGCTGATACGGCGCGATGAACGGCGGACGACGGTTCGGATCGCCGGGTTTGGCAACAAACTCGTATTCTTTCCATTTCGTGTCGCCGGTGATCACAGCGTCTTCAGTTCCTTCGAATACAATCTCATCGCGTTCGCGGCCGACGGTTCCGAATGCGCCATAGGTGTTCACGAGATCGAGCGGATCGAACGAGTAATTCATCAACTGTCGTCCGCCGACGAGATTCATCACTGTCGGAATGCTTAGCCACACGACGAGCACAGCGAACGCGACAGTGACAACGTTGCGAACACGCGATGGCTGAGATTGTGCGGCGGCTTCTTCGGCGCGCCGGACGAGCGACTTCGGCAAAACACGACGCAGCAACGCGTCATCAAAGCAGGCCACAAATGGAATGATCGTGAGATAATTTAGAAACGAAAGATTGCCGCTGATGATTAGAATCACTTGGAACAGAACCAACAACACGCCGGCGATGTGACGTGCTGTTCGCGGGCCGAACGAGAACCAGGGCACGACCAATTCAACGAAGTGGTTCCAAAGCACTTCGACGTTGTGGAGCCAATTCGGCAGAAAGTGCAGATAGCGACTGATTGGATTCGGAATCGGCTGCGTTTCGTAGTGATAGTACATGCAGGTCAGATCGTGCCAGCAATCATCGCCGCGCAGTTTGATCAAGCCGGCGCCGACCATAATCCGGAATCCGAGCCACCGAAAAAGCCACATCACTAAAATCGGCGGACGCGATTTCGGAAACGGTCGCGGATCGATCAGCGGGCAGAGAAAGATCGACAGGAAACCGGTTTCGAGCAGTTGGATCTCCCAACCGTAGCCGTACCAAACATTGCCGATGTGGACGATCGACATGTAAATGATCCAGAGCAGCGCGAGGAGAATTGCGTTCGCATAACCGCAGAAGACGATCAGCGATAAGGCGAGGCCCACCCAGGCGAAGATCGACAATCCAAGATCGGACACGCCGAACCAGAACAGCGTCGGCATATGCAACATGGCTACGTGCCGTGAGCCGTAATAACCATGTACACGCGAAAGATAATCGTGGGCCGGCGTTAAACCCGTTGCTCCGATCAACGGCACTAGCTGATTCACCGCGATAATGAACGCGATCACGTAAACGAACCCGAGCAAGCGCAGAATGACAAACCGCGTCAGCCAGTAATCGTTGCCGCGTGCGAAAAATTTCTCGATCTCGTCATTCATCTTTGCTCGTCACGTTGACACTTTAGATGATGCGATTCAATTTGGCTGCCTTCACGCCAGGGTAGCTCAGCGGTAGAGCAGGGGACTCATAAGCCCTTGGTCGGGAGTTCGATTCTCCCCCCTGGCACTCCCCTACTCCTTCTTCTTCGAGACGTAGGGCGCGATATCTTTTTCGCTTCCGCGCAACGCGGCCATGAAACACACGCCGCCTTCTTCTCTCACCACGCCGGTCCAGCGGTCTTGATCGACATAACGCCAAGCGGTGAAATGTTTGGCCGCGCCGGTCTTCGGATCGCGCTCCGCCGGAAACATGAAGAACTGCATTTTCTTCTCAACGACCCAAACCTGAGCGACGCGCTGACCTTCTTCATCGTCGAAAACGCGAACGCCGAGCGTTTTCAGATCCGCAAACTCCGGCGGCACGTCGTAATGCGCGAGACGATGTTTCATGAAAAAGAAATCACCGAGCGCGCCGGCAGTCGTTTTCAACGGATCGAGCATCATCGGTTTGTTGGAGCTCGCGGTGGTCAACAATCGCCGGGCGGTCGGTTCGCCAGGAAAACGGTTCAAGCGATCGATCAGCTGGAAAACCAAAATGACGGCGATGACAATCGCCGCGATACCGGTCGCGAGAAACACCGGGTTCTGCGCGTATTTTTTCCAACCCGGTCGCCGAGGAGCGATGAACGTTTCGGTCGGCACCCACTCGATAATTTCTTTCGGAATTGGCACCGCTTGCACCAGCGCAGCCGCGGCCTTGTCGAAATTCTGCTGGGTCGCGAACGCCGGCGTCTTGCGCCCGTGATGCACGGCTGTTCGCAAAGGGCGAGCGTCTACGTGCTCCTCACGAATCGGCGCGCAATGCAGCATCATTCTGTCGCGCCGCGATAATTGAACGGTAGCGCTCATGGTTGCGTCGCTGGAACAACAGCGTCCAGCCATGCTTGAAATTGACGGCGACCGTTGCAGAGCAACTTCGATAGCTCCGGCGCCTTCAATTCCGTGACCGACAACAAATCGCAATGACTGAATTCATCGAGATAGAAAAGCGCGAGCGCGGTGCGTTGCGGCTCCGGTGCGCCGGCAATCCAGACCGCGAATTGCTGCGGCTCCAGCTTTTCCATTTGTGATGGTGCCCATTCCGCCAGCTCATCCTGTTCAAGATCGACATCTTCCGGTTGCAAACCGGCTTCGCTTACCTCGAGACAACGCCAACGAGCGTTTCGAAAAAACCAGAGACGATCACGCGGCGGTTCACCGTTTGCTGCGACCTGCGCCGCTTCGCGTAGAGTCGCGTGAAAAATTTCCTGCGCTTTCGCAGCCTCAGCCAGCATCAGAAAACAAAAGCGATAGAGCTGGAGGAGATCTTGTTTTGCTTCGTCGGCCACCGGACTTCTTTCCGGCGGCAATGTTACGCGCCTCGTATAGATCGCAAGGACGATGTGAGGCTAGTCCGGCTCGGACCTTAGACCATTTTTTTGAGCCGGCGCGCGACCTCCTCCGCGTTCTCGCGACTGTTGAATGCGGAGATGCGAATGTAACCTTCGCCTTGCGCGCCGAATCCCGCGCCGGGGGTGATGACCACGTTAATTTCGTTGAGCATCCGATCGAACATTTGCCAGCTCGTTAGGCCTTTTGGCGTGCTCACCCAAACGTATGGCGCGTTCTCGCCGCCAAAAACTTTCAGACCGATTCCCTCGCACGCTGCGCGCAAGATCTTCGCGTTGCCCATATAATGGTCGATCAACGCGCGGCATTGTTTGCGGCCTTCGTCCGAATACAACGCTTCCGCCGCGCGCTGCACGGGATAACTGACGCTGTTCGATTTCGTGCTCCAACGCCGATGCCAAAGCGGATGCAGCGACAACTTCTTTCCGGAATCAGTCTTGGCCAAAACCGTCTTCGGCAAGACGGTATAACCGCAACGCACGCCGGTGAATCCACCGATCTTCGAATAGCTCCGGAACTCAATCGCACATTCACGTCCGCCGTCGATCTCATAGATCGAATGCGGAATTTTCGGATCAGAGATGTAAGCCTCGTAGGCGGCGTCGAACAAAATCAACGCATCGTGCTGACGCGCGTAATCGATCCAGCGCGCGAGCTGGTCGCGCGTCGCCACTGCGCCGGTGGGATTGTTCGGGAAACAAAGATAAACAAGATCGACATGTTCTTTCGGCGGCTCGGGAACGAATTTGTTTTCGGCAGTGCCCGGCAAATAAACGATGCCTTCGTAGCTGCCGTCTTTGCGCGCGGGGCCGGTGTGGCCGGCCATCACGTTCGTGTCGACGTAAACCGGGTAGACCGGGTCAGGCACGGCGAATTTGTTTTGGTCGCCGAGAATATCGAGAATGAACCCGCAATCGCACTTCGAGCCGTCCGAAACGAAGATCTCGTCATCGGCGATGTCGATCTTGCGAGCGCGAAAGTCTTTTTGGGCAATTGTCGATCTTAGAAACTCGTAACCCTGCTCGGGACCGTAACCGCGAAAGGTTTCGCGATGTCCCAGTTCGTCGGCTGCGCGTTTCATCGCGTCGATCGCCGCTTGCGGCAAGGGCTCGGTCACATCGCCGATGCCGCAACGGATCAAACGCTTTGCCGCGTCAGGATTTTTTTCGCAAAACTCGCGGACTCGCCGGGCGATCTCAGGAAAGAGATAGCCGGCCTGAAGCTTGAGATAATTTTCGTTTAGGTAAGCCACGCGGCGCTGCGGCTAGTAATTTTTGGCCACAGCGTCCCAATTCACCACGTTCCACCACGCCTTGATGTAATCGGGCCGGCGGTTTTGGTAATTGAGATAGTAAGCGTGCTCCCAAACGTCGACGCCAAGAATCGGCGTGCCTTCTGCGCCGGCAATCGCCTTGCCCATCAACGGGCTGTCCTGGTTCGCTGTCGAAACGATCTCGAGTTTGCCGTTTGGATTTTTGATCAGCCACGCCCAGCCGCTGCCGAATCGTTTCACCCCGGCATCAGCAAATTTCTCTTTGAATTGATCGAAGCCGCCGAAAGTGGACTTGATATCGTCGGCGAGTTTGCCTTTCGGTTCACCGCCCGCTTTCGGGCCCATAATTTTCCAGAAGAAGGAATGGTTCGCGTGGCCGCCGCCGTTGTTCCGCACCGCGGCGCGGATGTCTTCCGGCACCGAATTCAAATCGCGAATCAAATCTTCGACCGACTTCTTTTCCAAATCGGCTTTGCCTTTGATCGCATTGTTCACGTTCGTGATGTAAGCCTGATGGTGCTTGGTGTAATGGATCTCCATCGTACGCGCGTCGATATGCGGTTCGAGCGCGTTGTAGTCGTAAGGTAATTTCGGTAATTCGTAAGCCATACAAACACGTTAGACCGCGCCGATTGGCGGTCAATTGTTAGCCGCGACGAAGATGTCGATCTTTGGAGGGACACGCGCTGTCGTGTCCCAATTTCTACGTCCCGGCAGCACGCCGGCGTCGGCGCTTCATGAACAACGCGATAGCCAGGACGACTAGCCAAACTGCGACAAAAGACAGAATCGTCGCCCACATTATCATCGAAGGTGCGTAATCCGGACCGGTTGAAAGCGCGTGTCTCCAAATGAAAAGATATTTCAGGTCGTTGCCCATTATTGCGAAATACCAAGCGAGGTGAATTGCGAGAAAACTCGCGGCCAGAAAGAATATGATCCTTAATGACTTAGGAAGCGACTTAATCATCATCCGTTCAGATAACTTCTTTAAAGCGCCGACGGCGCGGCGCCGTCGAAATTATTTCGCCTGACAAAATCCCGGCTGGGTGATCAAGCCCTTGCGGTAATTCACGTAAGTCGCGAGGGCGAGAAGCGGGAAATTTTGGCGGTACATGTCGTACTTCAAATAGAATACGCCCGGAAAACCGGTCCCGGTGATTTCCGGTTCGTCCCAGGAACCGTCCGCTTTCTGCGTGCTCAAAAGAAAACGCAGACCGCGTTGGATGCTTGGACGATTGAGATCGCCGCAGGCACAAATGCCCATGATCGCCCACGCGGTTTGCGACGCCGTGCTCTTGCCGATTCCTTTCGTCGCCGGATTTTCGTAGGTCGCGCACGTTTCGCCCCAGCCGCCGTCGTCATTCTGGCAGCTCTCGAGCCAATCGCGTCCGCGCAAAATCCAATCTTGTGTCATGTCGAAATTGATCGCACGCAATCCGCGGAGCACTTGCCATGTTCCGTAAATGTAATTCACGCCCCAGCGTCCGTACCATGAGCCGTCCGACTCTTGGGTTTCGATCAAGTAATGGATCGCGTCGCGAACGCTGCGGACTTTCGGATTGAAATTGATGTAGCCGAGCAACTCGAGCGTCCGCGCGGTCAGATCGCTGCAGGTTGGATCGAGAATCGCGTTGTGATCCGCGAACGGCATGTCTTCGAGCCATGGAGTCGTCACCTCCTTGTCGAATGCGGCCCAACCGCCGTCGCGACATTGGAAACTCATTTGCCAATCGAGCGCGCGCCGAAATGTTTTCTCAAGTTCGACGGCGTTGTCCGGCTTCGCGAGGCGCAACGCCATTAACACCATCGCGGTGTCGTCGACGTCGGGGTAGTAAACGTTGTTGTATTCGAACGCCCAACCGCTCGCTTCGCGGTGAGAATTATTGCTGGTCCAATCGCCTTTGATCCGCACTTCCTTGTCGAGCAACCATTTCGCGGCCCGGCGCAGCGCGGGATCGTCCGCCGGCAGACCGGATTCGGCGAGCGCGATTAGATTGATTGCCGTGTCCCAAATCGGTGAAAGGCACGGCTGGATCCGGAAATCTTCCGGATCATCGACAAACAATCCGGCAAAATCCTTGGCCGCTTTCTTGTAAACCGGATGGTCCTTCGGGTAACCGAGAACGCGAAGCGCGATCAAACAGTTGAGCATGGCCGGATAAACCGCGGCGAGTCCGTCGCTCCCCTCGCCGATTCGCTCGAGCATCCAACGCTCGGCTTCCTCGAGAGCGCGTTTCCGCATCGACCGAATTTGAAAGGGATGCAAGATTTTCAAAACGTCGGTGACGCGGAGAAAGAAATTGCGCCACGTCCAGAATGTTTCGCTGCGCGGCAATCGCAGATCGCTCTGTTCGGTGCCGATCGGGTAAAGCTCGTGCAATTGTTTGTCGCCCGGTAGCGTCCGTGTCGGCTTGAAATGGTTGATGATCGCGAGAGGAATCAGCATTGCGCGACTCCAGGACGACATTTTGTAGATGTGGAACGGCGCCCACGTCGGCAGCAGAATCATTTCCACCGGAATCGTCGGCAGATATTTCCACGGGAACTGTCCGAGCAGCGCGAGATAAAGTTTGCTGAACGTGTTCATCCGCGGAACGCCGCCGAGACGCAGAATGCACTCGCGCGCTTTGCGCATGAACGGCAGATCGGGCGAATAGCCCGCTAGCTTGAGCGCGAAATAACCTTTGACCGATGCATTGATCTCGCTCGGCCCGCCAAAATAAATGTTCCAGCCGCCGTCGTGCAGTTGGCGTTTCAAAATGTGTTGGGCGGAGCGTTCCTGGAGATTGAAGTCGACTTCGCCGAGCCAGTGCATAAACAGCACGAAGTCGGAGCAGAGCGTGCTATCAACGACCAACTCTCCGCACCAGTGGCCATCTTCACGTTGCTGACGCAGCAGGTTCTGCTGCGATCGCGCGATCGCGTCCGCAATCGCGGGATCGCTGGCGGAGTAAACTCCTTCGCGCTCCCGTGCGCTTCGCAATGCAATAACGTTTGGTGTCGAACTCATTGAGATTGTCGATCTTACAGGCTCGATCGAGCGATGTCGATGTTACGAAGCCTGAGCAGATTTCTGAGCGTTCTTGCCAGTGAGGTGTCCGTTCCCGATCGTGACGCCATTGAAGGCAACGGTCTCGCTGCCGCGTCCGGTCGGCTTCGGTTTCGCGCCGAAATTGAATT
>WNFR01005769.1_pt1 | contig 12675 bp, 12 predicted proteins | sample 5400221 | NCBI WGS metagenome assembly WNFR01 (sample SAMN13153357, study PRJNA577476) | soil metagenome | isolation source: 40 cm soil under Madrone tree | place: USA:California | collected 2016-06-14 | reverse complement strand
CGCGAACTATCTCACGGGAGAAGATCTCGACCAGAGCTATGCCAGTGTTGACGAACCCACCAGATCAAAGATCCGACAGATAAAAGATCAAATCATCAGTCGTGCCGACGAGAAGATGCTGAACGATGATACTCTACGGGAAACGATTGTCTACACGCACAGGATGAAAACCGTGCTCTCCTTCGCAAAGAAAGGCCCTCAATATTTGAAAAGCGCCGAGAAACACAGAAGTGAACAGATCTTGCTGAGGTATGGAGCCCAATTCCCGCAAGAGGTTACTCCAAAGATTTATGATCAACTGTTCTCTCGCTTCGCTCAAGCGAAGCAGCGATTTATTTCTGGTGCCAGGCACTAAGGGTCTTGTCAATCAGGTTGAGTCCAACACCTGGTTGGGCAACGTTGCGTCTCCGTTATGAGCACATATTTCAATACACTCGACATTGCCGAAGGACAGGTTCATGTTCTGACCAAGACTCGTTGGATGGGAATTGTTCCGATGCCTCACACAAGCGTGACGCCGCGCAGTCCCGGTAACCTGAAACGTCTGGGCACGTTTGTTAGGTGGACGACGAGCGACCCATCGATGCTCGCCACGCTACATGTTGCCATCGTGCGTTTAGTCCACGAGGTCGGTATTTCCGGCCTGGTTGAGGTTGCTAATAGCGTGAAGGCGACGACGCAGGTTGCCAGGACCTTCGGTGGAGACTGGCGCGATATTATCAAGCAAGCAGAGCACGACGGCGTTGCTTTTCCGGTGCCTGACGATATTCTGAAGTACATCAAGAGTTTCACGTAGACCAAATGATGAGGGAACCAGGCTAATGACCTTACGAAGATCTCTCTTCGCTGGAGCAACTGATTATCGAGGGGCAGAACTCTCAGATATTCTCACTCATCTGGAAGCTTGGCGCAGAAACACGCAAGACACGATTGATCTCCTTCTCGCTCTCAAGCCCAAAGTTGAAGAGCATCGAGATCAACTCGATGACCCAAACGATATAATAAACTTCATCGAAAGTTTTCTGGGATTGCTACAGCGATATATCAAAGATTTCACAAGACTGTTGGCAGAGATGCCGAAATCTGTCCATCAGAGACATGTGGAAATCGTTGTCCAGCTCGCCGAGCTAGGTGAAACCGCTGATCAGAGATGCGTCAGCTTTAAAACAGCCCATATAGGGCGGGCCCTCAAGAACGAGAGCTTCAGATGGCTGCTTGATGAGACATATGGGGACGCACGTGACCAAGCGGTTGATTATGAGGATCTCTTCAATGTTGCAAGCCGGCTGAAGACTTTTTTGGGTACAAGCTCTGAACCCAATAAGATTTCAATTGAGGACATCGATGTCTTGGAACTCAAACCTAACTTCTTTGGACTCGGATTGAATCTGAATCATTTAATCAAGCGCTTCGGCTTATGGTTGAAGATGAAGAGGTCTCCGTAGCTGCAGTCCAACACTCATTGCACCGGAGCGCGGGACAGCGCGCTTGTCCAACCTATCTATTCGGTACAGAACCGGGGAGCGGTAGCGACCGGTTCAAACACTCAACCTTAAAACCGCGCTCTTTCGCCCGCTAAAGCGGGCCCAGGATCTTTATGAGACGCGATCCCCGGGTTACGCTCGCTGCGCTCGCTCACCCGGGGCTACTATTTGCCGCCGCTCCGCGGCTCGTTGATGGCTAGATCTAAGTTGAGTTTATGACCGGCTGCTTCAGTCAAGCCGGCTCTGAATCACTCAACCGTAACCGACTTCGCCAGATTCCGCGGTTGATCCACATCGCAGCCGCGGCGCACGGCGATGTGATAAGCCAGCAGTTGCAGCGGAATGACCGAAAGGATTGGTGAGAGCAGATCGCTGGAAGAGGGAATCTCGATCACGTGATCGGACACAACTGAAGACATTGAATCTCCCTCAGTCAAAACGGAAATGACAATACCCTCGCGCGCCTTCACCTCGACGATATTCGAATGCGTTTTTTCATAGCGCAGTTCGGAAGCGCGATTGCCGGCCTCGCGGGTGTTGATGAACATCACCGGCAGCCTCTCATCGATTAAAGCATTCGGACCGTGCTTCATCTCGCCGGCAGGGTAACCTTCAGCGTGAATGTAGGAAATCTCCTTCAGTTTGAGTGCACCTTCGAGCGAGACCGGAAAATTGATGCCGCGTCCGAGGTAGAGAAAGTCAGTGGAGCGAAAGAATTCCTTTGATAGCTCCTCGATGGCGTCCGAATCGTTTAGCAGGTGCTCCATCTTCACCGGCAGTTCCGCGAGTTGCTGCGCGTGGGCTCGGCTTTGGTCGGCGCTAAGCGTTCCCCTTAATTGACCGAGATATAACCCGAGCAGATAAAGCGCGATCATCTGCGCCGTGAAAGCCTTGGTTGACGCGACCCCGATTTCCGGGCCGGCGTGAGTCAGGAGTGTGCCGTCTGCTTCACGTGTGATCATCGAGCCCTGAACATTGCAAATTGAGAGTACTCTTCCGCCGCGCTCCTTCACTTCGCGCATGGCCGCGATCGTGTCGGCGGTTTCACCTGACTGTGAAATCACCAGTAGCAGAGTGTTTTCGTCCAGCACCGGATCCCGATAGCGAAACTCAGACGCGTAATCAACCTCGACGCTGAGCCGCGCGAGTTCTTCAATCATGTATTTCCCAGCCAGTCCTGCGTGCCAGGACGTGCCACAGGCCGCGACCTTAATCGAGGTGAAGCTCCGGAAATCTGCTTCCGTGATGTTCTTCATCTCGTCGAGAAAGACCCGGCCGGTGTCGAGCGAGATCCGGCCTTCCACGGTTTCGCGGACCGCGCGTGGCTGCTCGTAAATCTCTTTGAGCATAAAGTGCTTGAAGCCGCCCTTTTCCGCCTGGATCGGATCCCAGGTGATCCTTTGCATTTGCGGCTCGACCTGAGTGCCCGCGAAGTCGGTCACGCGGACAGAGTCTTTGGTCATGACGGCGATTTCGCCATCACCGAGAAAGAAAACATCGCGCGTGTGTTCCAGAATCGCGGGAATATCCGAAGCGACAAAGTATTCGCCGTCGCCAACGCCGATTACTACCGGAGGTCCCAGGCGGGCCGAAATGACAGTATCGGGCTCATCAGCAGAGAGCATCGAAAGCGCAAAAATCCCCCGCAGCTCGCCCACCGTCTGGCGGACTGCCTGTTCAAAATTATGGCCCTGCTTGAGATGCTCTTCAACCAGGTGCGCTACGACTTCGGTGTCGGTTTCAGTGACGAAGTTATGGTCTTTCTTGCGCAGATCGTCTTTTAATTCCAGGTAGTTCTCGATAATTCCATTGTGCACGACGACGACTCGGCCGGTGCAATCGCGGTGAGGGTGTGCGTTTTCTTCAGTGGGCCGGCCATGCGTGGCCCAGCGCGTGTGACCGACACCATAGGTGCCGTCGAGTGGCTTTTGCCTCAACACTTCTTCGAGGTTGCGCAGCTTTCCTTCGGCGCGCCGAATCTTGAGCTGATGGCTTTCGTCAACTACAGCTATGCCTGCCGAGTCATAGCCGCGGTACTCGAGCTTGCGCAGACCGTCGATTATTAACGGCACGACCTGTTTGTTTCCGACGTATCCGACTATTCCACACATGGCAGTGAGCGGTGAGCAGTTAGCAGTGAGCCGATAAGCGGCGCATCACGTCTCGCGCGCTTGCGACATTCACTTCCTCGTCGCTTTAGGTTTTTCCTTCATTGAGCTTTTTTTTGACTTTGGCCGGAACGCCGGCAACCAGCGTGTGCGGCGGCACGTCTTCGGTGACTACTGAGCCGGCAGCCGTCACGGAGCCGTCGCCAACCTGCACCGGGGCGACGAGCATTGTATCTGAGCCGATTCGCACATGGCTGCCGATCACGGTGGGATGTTTATCCTTACCGTCATAATTGCAGGTCACCGTTCCGGCCCCGATGTTAGTGTCTTCGCCAATTGTAGCGTCACCCAGATAGGTGAGATGCATCGACTTGGTGCCGCGGCCAATTTGCGATTTTTTAACTTCCACAAAGTTTCCCACCACGGCGCGCTCTTCCATGCGGGCGTTCATACGCAGGTGAGCGAACGGTCCGACCGCACAGTCATCGGCAATTTCGGAATCAACTATCACACAATGATCTTTGATCGTCACCCGATTGCCGAGGCGCGAATCAGTGATGCGCGAGCCCTGTTGAATTTCGCATCCTTCGCCGATGACCGACTTGCCTTCGATATGGACGTCCGGATGAATTATGGAATCGCGGCCAACCTGAGCTTCGCTACTGATATAGGAGTGCGACGGATCTATGAAAGTAACCCCGCCATCCGACATTAAGCGCCGGACAGCATTGCGGCGCAGTAGATTCTCGAACTCAGCAAGTTCCGCACGTGTGTTCACTCCTGAAACTTCACGCGCGTCGTGGTGCTGATAGAGAGTCACTTGCTCTCCGTCATCTCGCAGGATTCCGGGGACGTCGGTGAGATAGTATTCACCCTGGCTATTGTTCGGTCCGACCCGCTCCAGTGCGCTAAAAAGCTTTTCACTATCAAAGCAGTAGATGCCAGCGTTTATTTCCCGGATCTGCCGTTCATCCTCGGTCGCATCCTTCTGCTCGACGATCTTCAGGAAGTTGGCGGACTCGTCACGCACGATACGTCCGTACCCGGTGGGATTTTCCAGGCGAACGGAAAGTATCGTACAGGATGCCTGGTTGGCAAGATGCTCTTCGATCAATGCCCGCAAAGTTTCGAAGCGAACCAGGGGTACGTCGCCTGAAAGAATCAGCACAGTTGATTTCGCACCTGCCAACGCTTCGCGCGCGGTCATGACCGCGTCGCCGGTGCCGCGCTGCTCAGTTTGGTCGACGAAAGTTGCCTGACCGTTACCCAGCTCTTTTTCGACCGCGGCCCGTACTCTGTCGGCCTGATGCCCAACTATGACGTACGTCCCGCGCGGTTCCAACAGCGTAGCGATGCGGCAGACGTGCGCTATGATCGGGCGCCCCTGAAGCTTATGCAGGACCTTCGCAACGCGCGATTTCATGCGTGTGCCGAGGCCGGCAGCGAGGATGAGAATATCCAGGGTCGTTGGTGGGCCTGTCTGAGTTGGCTGTCCGGTCATTCGCGTTGTCTTTTTCGGGGCGGGCTAGGATTCGATGCCCGCCAGAGGTCGTGAACGTGCGCTCCCGGCACAGGTAATCACGACGCGCGCCAGACGTTCAGAATCATGACGCACCATCTCACCCTGATCGAGCAGATCGGTGCGGACAAATTCGATCTCAGGGCCGAAGTCACTGGCATCGATTTCGTCGTCCAACCCCACCTGGTATGCCCCATCAGCACGATACACCTCAGCCTGGCTGGCGCTAATCGGACAATTATTAAGTACCACGTAATCAAAGTGGATTTGTGGTGCGTACTTAGTTACTGCTTCCAGATGCCGGCGCACGTCATAGCCGTCAGTCTCGCCCGGTTGGGTCATTAAGTTTGCAATAAAAACCTTCGTTGCGTTTGACCTGCCGATGGCTTCGGCAACCCACGCCACGATCAAATTTGGAATGATACTAGTATACAAAGATCCGGGGCCGACAGTAATTACGTCGGCGGCGCGAATCGCAGCCATTGTCTGTGGCAGGGGCAGGCACTGCTCGGGCTCGAGTCGCAGCCGCTTGATCGGGGAACAGGCCGCGGTAATTTGCGTCTCGCCGTGCACGACGCGCCCGTCTTCCAGCTCAGCGACCAACCGCACATCATTGATTGTCGCAGGAAATATGTGCCCCTTGCTGGCCAGAACTTCGGATGATAGCCGCACGGCTTCAACAAAATCCCCGGTAACGTCAGCCAGCGCTGCGAGAAATAAGTTTCCGAAACTGTGCCCGGCCAGGTCTCCTGTTCCGCGAAATCGATAACGAAATAAACGAGAGAGGAGGTTGGAATCCTCTGATAACGCAATCATGCAGTTGCGAATGTCTCCCGGTGGCAGGATCTGCAATTCATCACGCAGGCGGCCCGAACTCCCGCCATCATCAGACACCGTTACCATCGCGGACAGAGAATCGAGCCAAAGGCCATTACCGCGTTCACCTACAAAACGCTTCAGCCCGCCCAGCAAAGTTGACAGACCAGTGCCACCGCCGATAGCGACTAGCTTCAGGCCCCCCTTCGCATCTGGATTCTGCAAGTATTTGCTCCGGTGTGATCCTGCGGTGATTACTAAGAAAGAAATAATACCTGAAAGCGAAATGCTTTCAAAACGACGGACTTAAGCGACGGCGGCATTCCTTGCTATGGGCAGGGCGACGATAAGAACTAGTCGCGAGCAGCAAAGACTAATTGATCGAATTCGGGATCGCTGCGCAAAGGACTAAGATCCAGATCGCGTTGAGCGCGGATACGCAGAGTAGGTTGGATATCCAGGGCCCGCCGCAAAGATTTGAGTGCGGTGTCGATCGCTCCCAAACGTGCACGGCTCGCAGCCAGCCCGTAATGAATATGAGCCGCTTCAGGCTCGCGCCTTAGGGCCCGCTCGAAGAGTTCCTGCGCGGCAACATACTCTCCTCGATTCAGCTCGATCACGCCGCGATCGTAAAGTGAGTCAGCGTCCCTGGGCAAAACCAGTTCGGTGCGCAAACGCGCTTCCGCGACAGCGAGATAAGTGCGCGCCCGAGCAGCAACTTCAGACACCATAGGATAACTTTCCACCAAGGAGCGAAATTGATTTCGCGCTTCAGTAAAACGACCGCGAGCAAACTCTTTGTGTGCAGCTTCAAAAGCCCGAAGCGCCGCGGCTTCGTCATGAGTCAGTTGAGGTGGCGGCAGTGAGGGGACCGGTTTCTTAAACACTACCGGTGCTCTGGTCACGGCTGGCTTTATCTTTGATTTACTCGTGACTGCTTTTTTCTGACGGCTAACGGCAATACGCGAAGTTGTCTTTGCGGCATTCCTGGGTTTGGTCCGGGGTTTCGCGGCGTGTCGTTTCGCCGCAGTTGCCAGCGACTTGAGTTTTGGTTTAGCAGTGCGCAGCTTAGCAGCTTTTCTTGCTCGCGCTTTTCCTGCCGGCGAACGTTTGGTGGCCGGTTTGAGACGGGTTGACTTACCCGCAACGACACGCTTGCGAGATGATGCCGCCGCTGATGAATGGCGCGAGGAAGAGCGCGATGTAAGTTTCTTCGCACTCTTGGCGATGGGACTGCTCATGCGCAAAACCCTCGATTCAAAGACGATTCACCATAAAGATCGCCGCAAAAACAAGCCGAGAGCTTAACATAGCTGCTGGCCTAATTCAACGAAAGAGTAGGGTTTGCGGCTCCAGATAGATGCGCTGTTCAACGATTACAGTCAACGATGGCCCGAGGATAACACTTGATGGCTTGGGAAGTGCCGTGTTAATGTGACTTGTGAGGTTCGGCGACCCGCGCTGTTGAAGCGCCGACCTTCGACGATTTTCGGATGCGCTTCCAGCGTCGGCGCAGGAAACGCCGTTACGTTTTGGCTCCGAATCATAGGTTCTGGAGTTTCTGTGAACAAGTTCTAGCCTGCCTCCTCGCTGTTTTGGTTTCAAAGCCCAGTCGAACTTTCAAATGTCTAACAGTCCAATCCTGATCCGCGAACAGCGCTATCACCAGATTAAGGCGGTGCTCGCACGTCTACGGCTGGACGCTTCTGCGCGCCTGGTGGTGTTAGTCGACAAGGATGGTCAACAGATCGCCGTCCACGGGGAACTGGGAGAGTTGGACACGACGAGCCTTGCCTCTTTGGCGGCGGGAAACGTCGCCGCCACCGGTGGCATGGCCAAGCTGATTGGGGAGAGAGAGTTTCCTACGCTGTCCCACGAAGGCGAGCGAGAGAGCATCCATATCAGCGTGATTGGGCGTGTCTTATTGTTGGTGGTGTTTGACGACCGGTCGAGCCTGGGCCTGGTCAAGCTTCGTTCCAAGCAAATATCTCAGGAATTGGCAACGGCTTTTGCCGAAATCGAACGTGACTCGCAGTTGGCGGCTTCGGATAATTCCCTCCCATTCTCCGAAATTACCGACGAGGAGATCGACAGTCTTTTTTCAAACCGCTAAGCGAACTGAAGTCACCCTTCAGTCGCCCGATAACTACCGACCGAGCCCCTATGACATTCATTAACTACGCATCACGAGAGATCAACTGCAAGATCGTCTACTACGGACCTGGGCTCTGTGGCAAGACGACGAATCTTCAGCATATTTATGATTCGACCGCGCCGCAGGCGAGGGGCAAGCTAATTAGCCTGGCGACAGAAACCGATCGCACTTTGTTCTTCGATTTCATGCCGCTGGAGTTAGGAACGGTGCGCGGCTTCAAAACCCGATTTCACCTTTACACCGTTCCCGGTCAGGTGTTCTATGAAGCATCACGCAAGCTGATTCTCAAGGGCGTCGATGGCGTTGTATTCGTGGCCGATTCGCAGGAAGAGCGCATGGACGCCAACCTGGAATCTCTCTATAACCTGGAAGAGAACTTGAGGACTTACGGCTACGAACTGATGAAGCTTCCGTATGTGCTGCAACTGAATAAGCGTGATCTCCCGAACGTGATTCCTGCGCCCGACTTAACGGCCGAACTTCAAAGAAAAGGCGAACCTGTTATCGAGGCTGTAGCTTCGACGGGCGCTGGAGTGTTTGACACTCTAAAAGCCGTGGCAAAGCAGGTATTAACTGAATTGCGCCGAAGCTAAGGTCAGCGTGGCAGGAAAGAACGGTCACCCGATCGACTTAATCATCAAGAGGCCATCGCCGCCGTTCGAGTAGTACTTCGGCAATCTCTGAGTCACCGAGTAGCCCAGGCTCAGGTAAAGTTTCTGCGCTGAAACATTACTGGCGCGCACTTCCAGCCGGACGATCCTCACGTCCCGACGGCGAAATCCATCTTCGATTCTTTCCATTAAGCAGCTGGCTAAACGACGACGCCGGTGCTCGGGCGCAATTCCAATGGTTGTGATATGTCCGGTATGATCGGGCTCGAGCAGTCCGATTACAAAGCCGGCCATGGCGCTGTTCTGGGTGACTATCCGGTAAGAAACAGACTCAGTCGCGGTGAGCAGATATTCGAAGGTGTCGCGACTGTATGCTTCACCATCAACAAAACAACGCTGATCCAAACGCCAGCACTCGTCGATTTGCGAAATGGTGAGCGGCCGAAGGTCGTACCGCGCATTGATGGGCGGAACCAACGCGATACTGGGCTGGCTTGGTGTGTCTGGCGTCTGGCGGCTGTTAAGCCACCACCGTGGACGAAATTTCTTGAGAACTGCCATAACGCGATTAGTAGTCCGCCGAGACCTGAAAGTACGTGGCGGAGATTATAGCCTGTTACCCACGCCCGTTTACAAGTGTGATCTTGCCACGGCCCGCCGGTCAATGGATAAGCATACAGTCACCATAGCTGTAAAAGCGATAGCCTTCTCTGACGGCGTGGCGGTACGCATCGAGGATTAAGTCACGACCAGCGAACGCACTTACCAGGATCAAGAGAGATGAGCGAGGCAGATGAAAATTGGTGAGCAACGCGTCCACCGCGCGAAATTCGTGACCCGGAACTATAGTGAGATCAGCGACCCCAGAGCGCATCTCGGTCCAGCGGTTTGTGTTGGTCGCAGATTCAAGCGCCCGTGTGGTGGTTGTCCCCACGGCGATTACGCGCCCGCCATGCCGGCGCGTATCGTTGATCGCTTCCGCGGCTTCGCGCGTAATGGTTGACCATTCGGGGGCGACTCGATGACGCTGGACCTCGTCGGTGCGCACCGGCTCAAAGGTGCCATAGCCTACGTGCAAAGTAATTTCAGTGATCGAAACACCGCGGGCTTTAACTTCCCGCAGAACGCGGGGAGTAAAATGCAGCCCGGCAGTGGGGGCCGCAATTGCTCCTCTCTGGCTGGCGTAAATTGTCTGATAGCGCTCCTTGTCGTTGGCATTGCCAACCCCACCGCGCTTGATGTAGGGAGGCAGCGGCGTTTCACCGAGATCATCGATGACTCTGTCTAAAGCCTCGCTGGATTCAAATCTGACCACACGCATTCCGTTATCCAACAACTCGAGAACTTCGGCGCGGAGTCTGAATCCGCCAAAGATGATTCGCGAGCCTTTGCGCAACCGTCGCGCCGGGCGCGCCAGCGCCTCCCAAACGTTCGGCCCGATTTCCCGGATCAGCAGCAATTCCGCTGCGCCACCCGAAGGCGAGCGCTCGCCGGCGAGTCGCGCCGGGAACACCCGCGTGTTGTTGAGGACGAGAGCGTCGTTCGCATTCAAGTATTCCGGCAGCAGATTGAACTGGGAATCGGACCACGTCCGGGACACGCGATCGACTATCAACATTCTTGAGGCCGCGCGCTCAGCCAATGGTTGCTGAGCAATCAACGCCGGCGGAAGTTCGTAATCAAAATCCGAAATTTGCATGCCGAGTCGCGACTTGCGGCGGAAAGCGCTGAATCAGGAAAAGGAAGCGGAAGGAACGTTAATGACGGGTGCCTCCAGCGGGTGCTCCATGTGTTCGCGATGGAAGACGCCGGTCAGTTGGGCTCCAAACAGCAAGACCAGGCTCGAGACATAGCCCCAGGTCAGGACCGCCACTACGGCGCCGACGGATCCATAAATCTGATCGTAATGAAAATAATTCAAGCTCCAGGCAAAGACATATTTCGCTGCTTCCCACAGGAGGCTGCCAATCAACGCTCCCGGAATTGTGTCGCGGACGGTTACATGGGCGTTGGGCATAAAGCGGTAAACAGCTGCGAAAAGCGTGAAAGTGACTAACAAGCTAACCAGCGCAAATACAATTTGCCAGAACACGCTGCCGACCGAAGCCAGCAGCCGGTAGTTTTCCAGTTGTCTCGGTGACAGTCGTTCGGCGATCTCCTGTAGCGCTACCAGAATGGAAGTAACAAACACTGAGAGTGACAGCAGAACGCCGACGCTTCCCACCATAGCTAGCGTCAGGGCGCGACCGTGAAGAAACGTGCGCGGCGTCGTCCCCCAAATGCGGTTCAAAGCACGCTCAACCACGGCGAACACCCAGGACCCGGCCCACAGCACTATCACCGCGCAGGAAATGATTACCCCGGTGCTGATGTTCGATAGCGATTTAATTGTGTCATGCAAAAACTTGCCGGAACCGGGATAGACCTGAACGACGTGAGTGATCATCTCGTTGCCGGCGGCAATCTGATTGCTCAGGGCCAGCAGCAGCAACAGCGCCGGGAACAAGGTCAGCAATCCGAAGTAACTCATCGCCGCGGCTGACGTAAACAAATCGTTCTCATGAAATTGCTGAATGGCATGCGAAAGCATTCGCCCCCAGGGCGAACGATTGCGGACTCCAAAGGATTGGCGTGAGATGCGCTTCATGCTGAAATCCGTACTTTGACCTTCGTGCTTTGTACTTCGATCGCTTTATTACAGGCTCGTTCCGAAAAGCACAAAGTGCAAAGCACAAAGTACGCTATACAGAATCAAACAGGCTCGACCGTTGTTGTCCGCTGTTGATTCCGAAATGTTGATAAGCAAGTTGCGTTGCCATGCGGCCCCGCGGCGTGCGATTGAGGAAGCCAATCTGAATTAAGTATGGCTCGATGATTTCTTCGATTGAATCCTTTTCTTCGTGAATCGCCGCAGACAAGGTGCCAACTCCCACCGGCCCGCCTTCAAACTTTTCAATAATGGTCAATAACAGCTTTCGATCCATCTCGTCGAGACCGTATGTGTCAACTTCCATGCGATTGAGCGCATCGTTGGCCACTGCATGGGTAATGCGGCCATCGTAATCAACCTCCGCATAGTCGCGGACCCGGCGCAGTAGACGATTTACAATTCGCGGAGTGCCGCGCGCGCGCCGCGCAATTTCCAGCGCGCCGCCTTCGTCAATTTCAACCCCCAGGATGCGCGCCGAACGTTTGCAAATTGTTTCCAAATCTTCGCGTGGATAAAAGTCCAAATGAAATCCGATTCCAAACCGGCCGCGCAAGGGCGCAGTGATTAGCCCGGCTCTGGTAGTGGCCCCAACCAGAGTGAACTTCGGCAGCTCCAACTTAATCGAACGCGCTCCCGGACCCTGTCCGATAAGCAGGTCGAGACTGAAATCTTCCATTGCCGGATACAGTTTTTCTTCAAGCTGCGGCATCAGGCGATGGATTTCATCGATGAAGAGTACGTCGCCTTCCTGAAGGTTAGTCAGCAAGGCGGCGATGTCTCCGGTCTTTTCAATAGCCGGGCCGGATGTGGAACGGAGTTGCGCGCCCATTTCATTCGCGATGATGTGGGCCAAAGTCGTCTTCCCCAGCCCCGGCGGTCCGGTCAAGAGCACATGATCGAGCGCTTCGCGTCGCTGCACCGCGGCCTTGATATAGACGCGCAGATTTTCTTTGGCTTTGGTTTGCCCGATGTATTCGGTCAGGTGTGTCGGGCGGAGAGATAGATCGAATTGACGATCTTCATCTGTGGGGATGGCGCTTAACGCCTCGGCTGCTCTGGTTGCTTTTGCCATGGACGGCTTGAATTGTGAATGCGAACCGAGGGTAAGGTCAACTCTCTGTGAACCTCTGTGGGATCTCTGTGCGCCTCTGTGGTGACGAATCGTTTATTAACCACAGAGAGACAGAGCACTACAGAGATCCACAGCGCGGCTCACGCCGCAACCAAAATAAGCAACGCTCCATGACTCACTTTTGGCATTATATGTTTGCG
>WNFR01005768.1_pt1 | contig 12675 bp, 9 predicted proteins | sample 5400221 | NCBI WGS metagenome assembly WNFR01 (sample SAMN13153357, study PRJNA577476) | soil metagenome | isolation source: 40 cm soil under Madrone tree | place: USA:California | collected 2016-06-14 | reverse complement strand
ATCTCTCGATTCAATGCCTGCGCGGCATGGCTGCCCTGTTCGTTGCACTCTTTCACGCTTCGACCCTCGCCGCCAACCATTTCGGCGATTCCGGCTGGGCGGCGGCTTTCGATGGTCGTTTCGGTCTCATCGGCGTCGCTGTCTTTTTTGCGATTTCCGGCCTGCTCATGGCGGATCTCATCCAGCGAACCGACCCGTGGCGATTCCTCTCACATCGGATCGTGCGGATTTATCCGGCCTACCTGCTCGCCGTTTCGGTGTCGGTGCCAATCATCGGGTTCCTGGGCATCCAAAAGTTTGGGCCACACGTGTTCTCGCTGATGCTCGTCCCGGTCGGCCATCGCACATACTACTTGGGCGTCGAGTGGACCCTCGTCTTTGAGTGCACATACTACGTCGCGCTGTTCTTGATTGCGCTGATCGGCTGGCGGCGCCACCTGAACAGGATTGCGTTCGTCTGGATCGCGGTGATCCTGGCCGCGCCGCTCTTCATCGGGTGGAGCGACAACGTCTTTTATCCTTTTTATTCGATCTGGCTCTCTCCCGCTAACGCCGCCTTCGCCGGCGGGCTGCTTATCCCGTGGATCGCCAGCAGGATGCGAATCCCGCTCGGCACAGGACTCCTCGCCCTGTGCGTTCTCATGGTCGCTGTGCCCGCAAATCCGATGGTCGCCCGCTGGGCTGCCGGGGCCGTGGCGACTTTGCTGGTGCTGGATGCGGTGCGAATGAAGATGCCGCAGCGCGCGATGCTCGGCTTACCCAAATTGGGGGATTGGAGCTACGCGCTCTACCTCTGTCATGTGCCCTGCATTTTTATCGTGTACCATTTCTGGCCGTCATCCTCGGGCGTCGGCGCCGCCTGGTTCTCCGCAATCGCTGCCGCACTCATCGTATCGGCTGGATTCGGAATGCTCGATGTGCGGATGTATCGGCATCTCAAGGACGCGGCCGATCACGCTGACGAGGAATACCGTCGGCGCAGGGTCAACATCTATGTCGGGGCGTTCGTCGCCGCTTCATTGATCGGCGTGGTTATAGTCTAACAGGGGCTGCGAGCACACGCGTCCCACCGTGCGCGTCGAGAGCGGCCAATCGGGGTCTTGCCTCACTGATGCGACCCACGAGGCCGCTCTCGGCGTGCCGTTCGTGTTTGGCCGCTATGCCGGCGCCCGAGCGGTTGCGACGGCAATTGTCGCGGCATTCTGACCCGGTGGAATCATGTGTTACCTCCGTTCCAGAGTGCAAACATAAATGAAGGCGGCGTCGGGCTGTTTGTCAAGAGGCGCCACTTTGTCAGCACTGTTGCTTTTGCGGGTCCGCCCCCGAATATTGGCGCGCCCGGCGGCATGCCGGCTTTTTCAGATTGGTGGAGGTCCAAGTTGGGTACGCAAATTTCGCTGACCGCTTCCGACGGTTTCAAGCTTGGCGGTTATCGCGCCGATCCGCCCGGCAGTCCGAAGGGCGGGCTGGTGGTGATCCAGGAGATCTTCGGCGTCAATCATCACATCCGCAGTGTCTGCGATCGTTTTGCGGCGCTGGGTTACGCTTCCGTAGCCCCGGCAGTGTTCGACCGCATGTCGCCCGATTTCGAATGCGGTTATTCACCTGCCGAGGTTGAAAACGCCCGCACCTTCATTGCGAAGATCGACTGGGCCGCCATGATGCGCGATACGGCGGTCGCGATCGATGCGGTCAAAGGCGCAGGCCCGGTCGCCATCGTGGGCTATTGCATGGGCGGCAGCGTCGCGTTTTTGGCGGCCTGCGATCTTGACGGTTTGTCCTGCGCGATCGGTTACTACGGCGGCGCCATCGCGAGGAATGCCGATAAAAAGCCGAAGGTTCCGACGCTCCTGCATTTCGGCGACCAGGATCATTCGATCCCGCTGAGCGATGTCGCGATCGTCAAAGAGAAGCGTCCGGATGTAGAAGTTCATGTCTACCATGCCGGCCACGGCTTCTCCTGCGACGAGCGCGGCAGCTACAACGAAGCCGCCCACAAGGAGGCGCTCGGGCGCACGCTCGCCTGGCTGACCAAGTACGTGGGGTGATTTGGGGCGGGCGTCTTGTCCTAATCCTACGGGGGATGGCCTCGCCCATGCCCCCGCAAGCAGGGGGAGGGAGGGGGCTTGCTTGTACGCAAGGCGTATTCCACCAGCAAGCCCTGCGCCTTGTCGGCCGAGAGCGCGACGTTGTGCGGCCATTCCCAGCGCAGGCGGGCGCTATCGATCTCGCCTCTGTGGCGGGTCATTCCGTAGGCGGATTGTGTGGGGTGATCGCACCGATCGCCGTCAAGGCGGCGTCGAGCTTCGCGTCCATGCCGTCGAGCCTCGTGCGAATCTCCCGCACGTCCTGCGTCAGCGCGTTCAGACGCGTGCCGTGATTGTTGAGCGCGGCGTTGACCAGGAGTCGCCCGCCAGATGGGTGATCTGCGCTTTCATGGTGGCGAGGTCGCCGCTGTTCCGGCCCGTCTTCGTCAGGATGTGGCGCGTGACGGTCTTCTCTCCCTCCGTCTCGCTTTCCAGCGTGCGCATCCAGCGCTCGAACTCTTGTCTGCTCAAAGCAGCGGGTTCGTCGATCATTTAGCCCCTTTTGTCCTTTTTGCCGGCCCTGCGGCGACAACCCTATTTTTAGCAGGAAAAGGCTTAGCCGGAAAATGCCGGAGGCCCGTGGCAGCCGCTCTCCTCACACCGTTGCGGCGCCGACCCCGGTGCCCACTGGACAGCTGACGCCGGTGCCGCCGAGGCCGCAATAGCCGGATGGGTTTTTGGCAAGATACTGCTGATGATAGTCCTCGGCAAAATAGAATTCGGGGGCGGTAACAATCTCGGTCGTGATCGCGCCGTAGCCCCGCGCCGCAATCGCCCTTTCATACATCGCCTTCGAGGCCCCGGCGGCGGCACGCTGCGCCGGCGAGTTCACGTAGATGCCGGATCGGTATTGGGTGCCCACATCATTGCCTTGCCGCATGCCCTGGGTAGGGTCATGACTCTCCCAGAAGGTCTTCAGCAACGTCTCGTAGGAAATCTTTTCTGGGTCGAACACCACCAGCACCACCTCATTGTGGCCGGTCTGGCCCGTGCAGACTTCCTGATAGGTGGGATTTGGCGTGAGCCCGCCCGCATAGCCGACCGCGGTGATGTGAATCCCGTCGCCCAGCTCCCAGAACTTGCGTTCGGCGCCCCAGAAGCATCCCAAGCCGAAAATCGCGGTCTCAAAGCCCTGCGGATATGGCCCCTTGAGCGGGCGGCCGTTGACGAAATGGCGCGACGCCGTGGGGATCGGTTCCTTGCGGCCCGGCAGCGCCGTGGCGGCGCTTGGCATCTCAAGCTTTTTCTTGAACGTGAACATCTTGATCTCCTCGTCGATCTCGCGACGGATCGGTATGCCACATATAAGCTCCGGAGGGCGGTTTCGCATGCCTTCGGGATCACAGACCGCAGCCGGGGAACGCCGGCGTCCCGGCGGCTCCATCCGACCGTTCGCCGCAAGACGGGTAGCCCGGATGGAGCGCAGCGTAATCCGGGAACGGTCTTGCCGGTGAAACCGGCGGCCCCGGATTACGCTGCGCTCCATCCGGGCTACGATTCTGGCTGGGGACAGCGGGCCGGACGCCCGCGCTCCGGCTTAGCGACCGTAGCCGATCAGCGGCTTTTTCCGGCGGCCCAATAGTATCAAGATTGCCCCAATTATGCCCAAAACCACCACGGCGGGCGCATCGAGAACTGTCGTGACCACCGGGTCCCACAGCCAGGGCGGGGCATTCTTCTCGATCGACGGCTGGAGCTGTTGCAGGCTTGCCGTATGCACAAGCGACCAGATTTCATCCACTTTGGAGTACAGAAGCACATTGGCGGCGATCGATCTGGTGCCGTCGTAAACGAGGAAAATAAAGGCCGCAGCGAGGAACAGCAGGCCGAGCGTCCGTAACAGGAAGCGGATCATGGCAGGCCATCATCTTTTGGGTGTGAATGCAGTCTTCAATTCCGCCCTCCGATTACCCCGCGCCGACCCAACGTTCAACTCATGCCAAATCGGCAAGGTTCAACTCATGGCGGATCAAAGGTGCGAGAGGCCCAGCCGGCGCGCTCCGACGATTGGTCCGGCAACGTCAATCGCTGAGGATTTGCCGCTTCGCCGAGGTGGGGTCATCGGGCGCCGACTCGCGCAACTGTGGCGATTCCATGCAATATCGAATCGATACGCCTTGAGCAGACATGGGAGCTTCCGCTAAGTTCCGCCGCTGCCGTTAAGGCTGGCATTTGGGAGATACAATGGCTGGAAAATTCCGCGGCCGCAGCAATCGGCCGACGTTTACCGATCAAGAAGCTTTGCTCTTCCACAGTCAGGGCCGTCCCGGCAAGCTGGAAGTGGTGGCAACCAAGCCGATGGCGACGCAGCGCGATCTGTCGCTCGCCTATTCTCCCGGCGTCGCCGTGCCGGTGCTCGCGATCGCCCAAAACGAGGCGGTGGCATACGACTACACCACCAAGGGCAATTTCGTCGCCGTCATCACCAATGGCACCGCCATTCTCGGGCTCGGCAATCTGGGCGCCATCGCCGCCAAGCCGGTGATGGAAGGCAAGGCCGTGCTGTTCAAGCGCTTTGCCGACATCGACTCGATCGACCTCGAAGTGTCGTCGGAGGACCCCGACGAGATCATCAACTGCGTCAAGCTCTTGGGCAAGAGCTGGGGCGGCATCAATCTCGAGGACATCAAGGCGCCCGAGTGCTTTATCATCGAGCAGCGGTTGCGCGAATTGCTCGATATCCCGGTGTTCCACGACGACCAGCACGGGACCGCCATCATCGCGTCCGCCGGCTTGCTCAATGCCCTCGATCTCACCGCTCGCGATATCTCCAACACCAGGCTCGTCTGCAACGGCGCGGGGGCCGCCGGCATTGCCTCCCTGGAGCTTCTGCGCGCGATCGGGTTTCGGCCCGAGAACCTGACTTTGTGCGACACCAAAGGCGTGATCTACGAGGGCCGCACCGACGGCATGAACCAGTGGAAATCCGCCTTCGCGGTCAAAACCAAAGCGCGTACGCTCGCCGACGCGATGGAGGGCGCCGACGTTTTTTATGGCCTGTCGGCGAAGGGCGCCGTCACCAAGGACATGGTCAGATCGATGGCGGCAAAGCCGATCATTTTCGCCATGGCCAATCCGGATCCGGAAATCACCGTCGAGGAGGTCGAGGAGATTCGCGACGATGCCATCATGGCGACGGGGCGGTCCGACTATCCGAACCAGATCAACAATGTGCTCGGATTTCCGTATATCTTCCGCGGCGCGCTTGATGTGCGCGCCACCACCATCAACATGGAGATGAAGATCGCCGCCTCCCGGGCGCTGGCCGATCTTGCCCGCGAGGATGTGCCGGACGACGTCGCCGCCGCCTATGGGGCGCGACCGAAATACGGTCCTGATTACATCATCCCGGTGCCGTTCGATCCGCGCCTGATCTTCGCTGTGCCGCCGGCGGTTGCCAAGGCCGCCATGGATACGGGCGCCGCCCGCAAGCCAATCGTTGACATGGACGCCTATCGCGAGCAGTTGCGGTCGCGGCGCGATCCGGTGGCGGGACTGCTGTCAAGCATTTTTACCCGGCTGCGGCGGGAGCCGAAGCGCGTCGTGTTCGCGGAGGGGGAGGAGGAACAGGTCATCCGCGCCGCCGCGAGCTTCGTACACCAGGGACTTGGCACCGCCATTCTGGTCGGCCGCACGGAGCGCGTGCTCGAAACCGCCAAGAACACCGGCATTGAACTCGGCGACGGGATCGAGATTCAAAATGCGCGGGTGTCGAAACGGACCGCCAGATATGCGGCATATCTCTACGAGCGCCTGCAACGCCGGGGCTATCTCCAGCGCGATTGCCAACGTTTCATCAACCAGGACCGCATCCATTTCGCCACCTGCATGGTTGCGCTCGGCGATGCGGATGCGACGGTTGCCGGCGTGACCCGGAACTTCTCCAGCGTGCTCGAGGATGTGTTCCATTGCATCGACGCCAAGCCCGGGCACCGGGTGATGGGGGTCTCGCTGCTGCTCGCGCGAGGGCGCACCATTGTGGTTGCCGACACCGCGGTGACCGAGATGCCGACCGCGGAGGAGATCGCCGCCATAGCGGTCGAGGCGGCGGGCGTGACGCGCAAGCTCGGCTATGTTCCGCGTCTGGCATTGCTCGCGTTTGCGACTTTCGGGAACCCGCCGGGCGACCGCGCTGCGCGGGTGCAGGAGGCGGTGCGTATCCTCGACCGCCAGCGCGTCGATTTCGAATATGACGGCGAAATGGGGGCAGACGTCGCCCTCAACCCGGACCTGATGGCCGCCTACCCATTTTGCCGCCTGTCGGGCCCTGCCAACGTGCTGATCATGCCGGCATTCCACTCGGCGGCGATCTCGACCAAAATGGTCCAGGAGCTTGGCGGCGCCACCGTGATCGGGCCGCTGCTGGTCGGCCTCGACCGTTCGGTGCAGATCGTTGGCCTGTCCACAAAGGATACCGATCTCGTCAACATGGCGGCGCTCGCGGCCTACGGCATCAGCGGCTGACGTTGACCAACTTTGCCAACATCGCGGAGACCGATATGAAAGAGTCCAAGCTGGGCGGCGTGATTGCGGCGGTGGCGACCGCCTGCGACGGCGCCGGCGAGCCCGACTGCGCGCGCTCGATCGCCCTTGCCCGTTTCCTTCTCGACCATGGCTGCGACGGGCTCAATGTGCTCGGCACCACCGGCGAGGCCACATCCTATGCGCTGGCCCAGCGCCAGGCCGTCATGAACGCCTATCGGGAGGCCGGTTTGCCGCTCGACCGCATGATGGTGGGCACGGGGGCCGCCGCGGTTGCGGATTCCGTGGCATTGACCCGGCACGCCGCCGACCTTGGCTTCGGCGGCGCGCTGGTGTTGCCGCCCTTCTACTATAAAGGCGTGCCCGATGACGGGTTGGCGTCCTATGTGGCAGCCATCGTAGAGGCGACGGCGGATCGGCCGATCCCGCTCTACCTCTATCATTACCCGCAATTGTCCGGCGTGCCGTGGCACATCAAGCTCATTCGCCGGCTGCTGACCGCCCATGGCGGCCGCATCGTGGGCTTGAAGGATTCCTCCGGCGAGATGGCCTATGCGCGGGAGGCAGCGGCGATCGACCCGAATTTCCGGGTGTTTCCTTCGACCGAAGCCGTTTTGCTGGAGGCGCGCGGTGGGGCGTTCGCCGGCTGCATCTCGGCGACCGCCAACGTCAATTCGGACCTGTGCACCAGGGCCTACCATGACGGCGATGCGGCTGCGCTGGACGCGGCGGTGGCGATCCGAAAGCTGTTCGAGGGCCGCGCCTTGGTTCCGGGCGTGAAGGCGCTCCTTGGCCACATCCATGACGATGCCACGTGGGCGCAGGTCATGCCGCCGCTCGCCGTGTTTCCTGCCGCCGACCGCGCCGCCGTCGTTTCAGGCTATGATCAGGTGCGGGCTAAGCGGGTGGCGTGAACGTCCGTTCGCAGCACGCTGCCGGCAGGGTGCCGGCCGGAAGGGCGCGATTCGGCAGGAATGTAGTCGTCTTGGCGTTGACGCCCCTTCGCTACCCCGCTATAAGCGGCGCCATTCCGGCGGCGATCTCGCCGCCGTCGCTTTTTTTGCGCGGGCGATAACGCCGCGTTATTCGCAATCACGGATGCAAATCCGGGGACGGATCGATGGCCAACACCAAATCGGCCAAAAAGGCCACGCGCAAGATTGCGCGGCGCACCGAAGTGAATAAAGCCCGCCGCTCGCGCATGCGCACGTCGTTGCGTCATGTCGAGGACGCGATCGCGAGCGGTAACAAGGTTGCCGCGAAGGCGGCGCTGGTGGCGGCTGAGCCCACGCTCATGCGGGCCGCTCGCACCGGCATCGTCCACAAGAAATCGGCGAGCCGTAAGGTATCCCGACTGACCCATCGGATCGCGAAGCTCGGCGACTAAAGCGGATTTCTGCTGATAGATCGGCCACCTGCCCTCCCGCAAAAATTGCGTCTGCGGAGCAAGGGCGGATTGAAATCGCGGCGCGCAACACTGCGCAGACGTTCGATTTGGGCCGCGTTGATCTCAGCTCCGATTTGTTCCAGCCCCTACATTGTGGTCATATATCTTCCATCATAATGTGGCTAGAATGCCACAATAGGTTAATAAAAACGTCACGAATGCTTCGTGCGCCCATTTTGTGCTTGCCACACTTTTGCAATTTGCCCCGGATTTTGCCTGACCTATCCGTGGGTTACCCCATTAAAACGGACACAAAAATCTGCGTAGTGACAAAGCCTTAAGTCGTATGCGCGAGGCTGGGGTTGAGAAATGGCCGCCGCGCCGAACCGACGCGCGAAAATTCTCTTTACCATAATTTGACAGCTGAGCGTCCAGACAAATCTGGGGAAAATCGAATTAGAAACGGAAATTCAATCATTTGCAAGTTGTCGCATGCGGACGCGGTGGCTGCGGGCGTTAACGAATCGGGCTGTCACCTGTCGTCGGTTCGGCGTTGCGCGATGGACTGGATTGCGAGGGGGGGGCTGGCGGTCTATGTTTTGGCCGCTGCGCTGAGGGCAGCATTCAGTGACGCATACGTTGGCGTTCGCAGTGTATGAATTTCAGTCGGCTTCTCCTTGGGATGCGTAATTTAACCCCGAGAGTGTGAGCAGCCAAACTGTCAATCTACGCAGGCATGGCGTCCTATGCTCGCGATTGCGGTTTGGCGGTCCGAAATAATCAGAATGCGAGGCATGCGCAGCTTTGCACATGCGTTGCATAACCTGGATGCAGGGGGCATCATGAATACGACCCGACCAATGTTTGCGTGCGCATGTCAAACTCGGCGCCAGATCGGGCGCCAAACCCGGCCCCAAACCCGGCCCTCATTAGAGTTTCGCAGAGGTCGAACAGAGCCGGTGTCGTTACACCCTCTTGCTTGTGCCTGACGGTGGCGCGAGGAGTGGGTGTCATCGGTCGTTAGCTGACCGTTTCACTCCTTTCATATCCGGCTGAGTCCCTCTCGCCTTCAACCGGCGGCGTCCCTTTGCGCCTTGCGTAGGCGCGGAGCCGTCTCCGTTTAACCAATCGTCGCGTCTCCGACAGACGCCGAAATTCTTGTGGGAAAAGCTGAAATGTCCGAGATTTCCGATGAATGCTGGACACGCGTTAAAGGGCGTCTTCGTGCGGAGGTTGGAGAGGCTGTCTATAGCAGCTGGTTCGCCCGCATGGAGCTCGAAAGCGTCGAGGCCAATACCGCGCGTATTTCCGTGCCAACTCTATTCTTGAAGAGCTGGATTCAATCCCATTATGCGGAGCGACTGCTCACCTGTTGGCAGTCCGAACGCCCGGCGGTGACACGGATCGATTTGTCCGTTCGCACGGCAGCGATCCGGACCGCTCAGCCCTTCGCAGTCACCCCCCCGGCGGTGGTCCCCCATTTGGAAAAGCGCGAGACCGGCCATTTTCGACACGACATCAAATCCATTTCCCCGTCCAGCCAGGTGGCCCAGGACAGCCGAGGCGGCTCGCCGCTCGATCCGAGACTGACGTTTGAATCGTTCGTGGTGGGGCGGTCCAATACTCTTGCTCACGCTGCATCAAAGCAAGTGGCGACGGCGCGGCGCGGCGATCCGGTGATGTTCAATCCGCTCTACATACATTCCGGCGTGGGCCTGGGCAAAACTCACCTGCTTCAGGCTGTGGCGCTGAAGATCAACAGTTTGGGCGAGCGTAAGGCGCTCTACCTTACGGCCGAACGGTTCATGTACGGCTTTGCGTCCGCGCTGCGCAGTCAGACCGCGCTCGCCTTCAAGGATGCCTTGCGCGGCATCGACGTTCTTGTGGTCGACGATTTGCAATTTCTTCAAGGCAAGAACAGCCAAGCGGAATTCTCCCACACCCTCAATTCGCTCATCGATGGCGGCCACCAGGTCGTCGTAGCGGCAGACCGGCCTCCAACCGAGATGGAAAGCCTTGACGAGCGCATTCGCTCGCGCCTCGCCGGCGGCTTGGCCGTCGAGATCGGCCTGCTTGGCGAAGAACTGCGGCTAGAGATTCTGTCCGCCCGCGTGCAGGCCGCGCGTGCGCATCATCCGGGCTTCGATGTGCCGGCGCAGGTTCTCGGCTATATCGCCCGCACCGTGACCCATAATGGGCGCGATCTGGAGGGCGCGCTGAACCGTTTGCTTGCCCATAGCAAGCTGACCGGCCAGCCGATCACAATGGAACTCGCCGAACGCGAGTTGCGCGATCTGGTACGTCCCGCGGAGCTTAAGCGGGTGCGGATCGAGGAGATCCAACGCATTGTCGCCCGTCACTACAACGTCAGCCGCAGCGACTTGTTGTCGTCGCGGCGCACCGCCAACGTGGTGCGCCCGCGTCAAATCGCAATGTACCTTGCCAAGACCCTGACGCTGCGCTCGTTGCCGGAAATCGGTCGCCGTTTTGGCGGACGAGACCACACAACCGTTCTACACGCGGTGCGCAAGATCGAATCGCTGATAGGCGTCGACAACACCCTCGCCGCCGAAATCGAGGCATTGAAAAGCCAATTGCAGGAGTGACGGCCTGCACCCACCCTACTTACCCCCGCGTGCAGGGGAGGGTGGGGTGGGAGCGCCCTGAACCCGGTTCGGTCCGGGTGCCGGGGCGGTCGTGCTGTCCCCACTTAGAGCGGATAGCGATCATGTTGAGGCGCTTAGCATTTCAACGGGCGTCGTGGCCAGGCTTGTCCCGGCCACCTCGACTAGTTTTGCACTGCGCCTAAAAGTCGAGGTCGCCGGGACAAGCCCGGCGACGACGCGGGTGCATGATTCACGGTGATCGAAATCCGCTCTGGACTAATTGACTTGTCGAATCGACATTGGCGCGGCAGTTTCCGATGTTATTGTCCAGGCGCCGACCCCCACCCTGCCCTCCCCGCTTGCGGGGAGGATAGGGTGGGGTCGGCGCCCGGATTTATGTGCCAAGGTAAGCGGGGTTCCGCATGAAGGTCACGGTCGAACGCGCCGATTTGCTCAAGTCGCTGTCCCATGTGCATCGCGTGGTCGAGCGTCGCAACACGATTCCAATTCTTGCCAATGTGCTGCTGCGTTCCAAGGTTACCGAGCTATCGTTGAAGGCCACCGATCTCGATCTCGAAGTCATCGAAACGGTTACCGCCGAGGTCAATCCCGGCGGCGCCACGACGGTGCCTGCCCACATGTTCTATGAGATCGTCCGCAAGCTGCCGGAGGGCGCGCAGATCGTGCTGGAGTCATCGGGCGACCGCGCCATGATCGCGATTCGCGCCGGACGTTCGCGGTTCACCTTGCAGACATTGCCGGAGAGCGATTTTCCCGACCTGGCGGCAGGCGAACTCACGCATAAATTCACGGTTGGCGCCGTCGATCTCAAACGTCTGATCGACAAGACACAGTTCGCGATTTCCACCGAAGAGACGAGATATTATCTCAACGGCATCTATCTTCATGCCGTAAGCGCCGGCAACACCTTGATGTTGCGCGCGGTTGCGACCGATGGCCATCGGCTTGCCCAGTTCGAACTCGCAGCGCCGCCCGGCGCCGAAGGCATGCCGAGCGTCATCGTTCCCCGCAAGACGGTCGGCGAAGTGCAGCGGCTGATCGACAACAACGCAGGCGAAGTCACGATTGAATTATCGCCATCGAAAATCCGCCTTACCGTCGATGGGGTCGTCCTGACCTCAAAACTGATCGATGGGACATTTCCCGACTATACCCGCGTGATTCCGCTGGGCAACGACAAGCGGCTTGAGGTCGACAAGAAGGACTTCGAGCAGGCGGTCGATCGGGTCTCGACTGTGGCGAGCGAGCGCGGTCGAGCCGTCAAGCTGGCGCTCTCCGCCGGGCGTCTCGTGCTCTCCGTCACCAATCCGGACTCCGGCAGCGCAACCGAGGAACTTGAGGTCGGTTATGACGCCGATCCGCTCGATATCGGGTTCAACTCGCGTTATCTGCTAGATATCGCGGCCCAGCTCGAAGGCGACACGGCGGTGCTCAAGCTGGCCGACGCCGGTTCGCCGACGTTGCTCTCCGACAAGGAGGCCAAGGGTGCGCTCTACGTGCTGATGCCGATGCGGGTGTGACAGCCCCCTCCCTAGGGACGGGGCGGAGGCCGACTCGTGACCAGCGCCGCCCGCATATGTCGACTGACCGTCACCAATTTCCGCAGTTATCGCACCGCCACCGTGGCGCCTAAGACGAGTCTGGTGGCGCTCACCGGTCCCAACGGCGCCGGCAAGACCAATGTGCTGGAGGCGATCTCGTTCCTTTCTCCGGGTCGAGGGCTGCGCCGCGCACAGCTTGATGAAGTCGCATTTTCCGAGAGCAACTCCGAGAACGGCGACCAGCCTGATGGGGCTTATGGTCGTCCTCACGTTCGGTCTTGGGCCGTCTCCGCCGGGGTCGATGGCGCCTTAGGCCTGGCAACGCTGGGGACCGGTATCGAGCCGGGGATATCCGGGGAAGCGGTGCTGTCCAGAAAGTACCGGATCGACCGCGAGCCCGTCGCCTCGGCGGCTGCGTTCGCGGATCACTTGCGCGTGGTGTGGCTGATCCCCAGCATGGACGGCCTGTTTCTCGGGCCCGCCTCTGAGCGGAGGCGATTTCTCGACCGGCTCGTACTCGCCGTGGACGCAACCCATGGCTCGCGGGTGTC
>WNFR01018530.1_pt1 | contig 12676 bp, 11 predicted proteins | sample 5400221 | NCBI WGS metagenome assembly WNFR01 (sample SAMN13153357, study PRJNA577476) | soil metagenome | isolation source: 40 cm soil under Madrone tree | place: USA:California | collected 2016-06-14 | reverse complement strand
TGATGAAATCTTCGCCATCCAGCTTGATTTCGGTGCCGGAATATTTGCCGAACAGGATGCGGTCGCCTTCTTTCACATCGAGCGGACGGACTTTGCCCTCTTCGTTGATCTTGCCCTTGCCAGCGGAGACCACTTCGCCTTCCTGCGGCTTCTCTTTCGCCGAGTCGGGGATGATGATTCCGCCACGAGTGGTTTCGCCCTCTTCAATCCGGCGAACCAGGATACGGTCGTGCAACGGGGTAAACTTCGTAGCCATTTTCAGACTCCTTTCATGAATTGGTGAATTGGTTTGGTTGATTGCGGGTTATCGGAACAGCTGATTGTTAGCACTCAATGCTTACGAGTGCTAATTGTAATAAGATGAGTGGCTCGCTGTCAAGTCGAGTCACTCAGTCTGCGTGTCTCTTCAAACGTTTTATGATCTGTTAACTCATTGTAGCAGAGGTATTTACAACGAGTAAACAATTTTCCAGAGTAGGGGTGACAGATAGTCTGCAAGCTGTTTAGAATACGTGTCCTACAGGAAATTCATGAAAGCCATCCGTGTTTGCGTTATTTCGTTTTTCGCCCTCAGCCTTGCCCTGCCGGTAGCAGCCAAGAAAAAGCACGAGTCCCTGGCGCTGGTTAATTTCGTTGTGGTGCGAGATGAAAACGGAAAGCCTATACGGAATGCTGCCGTCGTTATGCATCCGGTGAATGAGGATGGCAAGCAGCAGCGCGGGGGCATCGAGCTGAAAACCGATCCAGAAGGTAAAGCCAATTACGACGGGGTCCCCTACGGCAAGATACGGATCCAGGTGCTTGCGAATGGTTTCCAGACTTATGGCTACGACTACGATATCAGCCAGCCGAATATTGATCTGATGATCAAAATGAAGAGGCCGGGAAGACAATATTCAATTTATGAGGAGCATCCGGTGGAGAAGAAGGATGAGAAACCATCGGATGCGGATAAGAAGCCGCAGTAATAATTCCGAATAGCGCATGAATTACCTGCTTAAAACCGAGCCGTCTGAATATTCATTCGCCGATCTGCAGCGCGATGGCGAAACTGTTTGGGATGGAGTCTCGAATCCGGTTGCGCTGAAACATCTGCGCGCGATGAAGCCTGGGGACCGGTTGATCATTTATGAGACTGGGGACCATAAGAGCGCTGTTGGAATGGCTGTGGTCGTTTCGGTGGACACCTCGGATGCGAAGAATCCTCGGGTGAAGATTAAAGCTGGTAAGGCGTTGGCGCAGCTGGTCACGCTTGCGGAGATCAAAGCGAATAAGCAATTTTCCGATTCGCCCTTGGTGCGGCAAGGGAGATTGAGCGTCGTGCCGCTTACGGACGAGCAGTATGGGTTTTTGGCTGGGCGATCGCGAACTTGAGGCTAAAGCCCTGTAATTAATATTCCTCTGCGGAACAATTCAAAAGCGGCGGAAAAGTTCGGCGCCTTCCGGGCTTGTGCGGCACAGGCGCTAAAGCGCTCCTCTTTTAACGCCATCACGCGGCGCTGAAGCGCTGCTCTTCCACGGTGGCACCTGTTTTCGTGGCATCTCAGGGTTGTGAGATCCAGCATACGCTGTCAAACCAATTGCACACGCTGTGCGGTTGGTCCTATTGGCGCCATCGTGTGACTGGCTGAAGTAACGTCCCTCACGGGCTTGCAGCCCGTTCGGGATGACACACGATTAAATGATTAGAAAATCATTACGGCACTGGCATGATTAATAGCTGGCAATTGATTCGATAATCCGGCTTGGTTAGTTTCGCTGGGAGATCTTATTGAGTTCGGCGCTTAGATTTTCCAGGGCGTGTTTTTCGTAGGGTTCCGCGTTTTTGCTTTCGAAGACGGGAGTTACTGTTTGGACGTATTTTCTTGCTGCGTCGTAGTTCTTGCGGCGGTAGGCGATTTCGGCTTGCAGGAGGGTTACGCCTGCTCCCCAGTTTGGATCGCCTGCTAGCTGGGTGACGGCGGGGACATCTATTTGTGCTAGGAGATTGCTGGCTTCGTCCAGCTTACCGAGACCGATCAAACAAGTGGCCAGAGTGGAGGCGACTCCTCCGGTGAGGCCAGCGCGTGGGCCGAAAGCCTTGATTGAGGCGTCGTATGCTTTGCGGGCATTTGATTCGCCTTCGGTATATCGGCCGGCGCGGCAGGTGGCTAGCGAGGCGTCGGAGAGGGTGGCTACTGCGAAGAATGAAAGTGGACCCTGCTTCTTGACAGCGAGATTATAGATTGCCAGATCGTCGCGGACAGCCTCATTCCACATGCCTAGGCTGCCTTCGGACTGCGCCCGCGTGGTCAGCAACTGCATGGTGAGTTCGTGCTCCGGCCCCAGCCTGGACACGAACTGCGGATAGACCGCGCTGGCTTCTTTGACCGCCTCTTCGTGCTTGTTCTGGATCATGTAAGCCTGCGCCAGATTGAGGCGCACGCGCAGAACGTTGGGACTGTCGGGACCGGTTACGCGAGTGAAAGCGAGAATGAGTTCGCGGCACAATTGCTCAGCTTTGGCGCCATTTCCCAGGCGGATATAAGAGAACTCCAGACGCTGCTTGAAGGTCAGGCGAGCGCTTTCGTCAAAGGTTGGCAGAAGCTCTGCGCCTTGGACTGCGATTTGAAAATTGTCTGCTGCGGACTTCGCATTGTTATCGATGAGGGCAATCATTCCGCGCGCAGAGGAAAGCCAGACCGGCAACTCCGGACGGGGACGCGGAATTCTTGCGATTACCGCTTCCTGCTGCGCGAGAATGGATTTTGCCAGCGGGAGTGAATCTTTTTCATAGCTTCGCGCTTCAAGGGTAGCACGCTGCAGTTGCACGACGATGGCGTCTTGCGACAGGCCGCCATCGGTTTGGCGGAATAAAGTCGCGGCGCGATCGTATTCCTGGCGGGCGTCGGGGTAAGCGGTGCGATTGTCCAGCGCGCGGCCAATCGTCTGGTGAAGGCGGGCTGCAACCAGCGGCTCGTCTTTGAACTGGCGGTCGATGGCGGGCGAGGCTTGCTTGATGGTCTCCATCAGCGACTCGGTTGAGTTGCCGCTCACAAAGGGATTACTGCGACCGAGCAAATCGTTCGAAAGAAACTGATTGATCGAAGTCGCGATGGCTGTTTGCCGATTGGCGTGGTCGCGTTCGCGAGCTGCCCGGCGATAAAGGGTAAAACTGAAACCCAATCCAAGCGCCAACGCGATTACCGCAAGCACGACCCAAGGTCTGCGAGCCTGGGCTTCGGCAAGCTTGCGTTCTGCCAGGTGGGCCCGCAGCTTTGCCGCTTCCAATTCGTTGCGCTTGGTGCGGCGTTGATCGAGCGTAAGCAGACGGTCCGCGAGTTCGGCAGCGCTGCTTAGGCGCCTGGCGGGATCGCCGGATGCTGCATCCGCGATATCCTCACGCAGCAAGGGATCTGTGATTTCGGCTTCCCACCCCGGAGCTGAGAGGCTTGCGGAAATCACCGACTATCAATTGATAGAGCATAACGCCGAGGGCATATACATCCGCAGAGGCGCTTGGCGATTGCCCGGCAAGAACCTCGGGCGCTAGGTACATCAGCGTGCCGGTGAGAGACCCGTCATGAGTCACGGTCTGAGTGAATCCCAGATTCGTGATTCCCAGCGCTTGCAGCCGCGAGGGGTCGAATAAAGACGCGCTGCCGAAATCGGCGATTTTAATTTGCCAAGTCTTGCTTTTTCCGGTGTGGGGCGTTCCATTGCGCGAAGCTTCATTGGGCGCTACAAGCAGGATGTTGGCAGGTTTCAAGTCTTTGTGCAGCACTCCGATTCCGTGCGCGGCGGCAACCGCTTTTGCGATGTCGATCAAAAGTTGTAGTCGGTCGTTGAGCGGGACCTCGGATAGGCTTCCCTGCTGCTCGGCCCACTCGGCCAAGTTTGGGCCGGCGTATTCGCTTTCGAGAAAGAAAGGTGCGGTTTCAAAGTTCCATTCGAGAATGCGGACAAACTCGGGCCGTTCGCCAAGGGATTCACTTAAGAAACGCGAGATGGTGATCTCCCGCTTGAGAGCCTTTAGACGAACGCCATTGGAGGCGAATTTGAATACGCGCTGTTCGCGGGTTTTTGGATTCTGGGCCACCCAGACTTCACTTGATCCGGAACGCTCCATAGCGCGGGAAAGCTGCCATTGCTCTCTTGCAGGGACGGTATCTCCAACTTTGAAGGCGAGTTCCGGACCCGATGTTGCCGCAACGGTTTTACAATGCACGGGCACCGCGAGCCGATAGCCGACGCGCGGTATGGTAAGAATGGCCGGATGCTCGTCGTCGCCCATGGCCCGGCGCAACTTCGAGACGGCGGTGGCGAGGGAGCCGTCGACCACCATCACGTCAGGCCAGACGGACTCAAGCAGTTCTTCCTTGGTTACGACTTCACCGGCGTGGAGCAGAAGCTGGAGCAGAATCTCCAGGGGCTTCGATTCGAGCTCGACCGGCTTGCCCTTGACGCGAAGTTCGTGGGCCAACTCGTCAAATTCGTAGTCTGCGAAACGCCAGAGGCGGCCAGAAGTTTCCTCCACCTCTCCCACAGATCCCTTGTAGTTCACGCGTAAGCCCCTAGAGTCGTAACGCTTCTGCCTGGAAATGAAGTCGGTGGATTATGCAGGCTGGAGGCAGCACCAGTCCTGCATTGGATTGCAAACATTCTGCCACAAGCGGGAAGTTGGGGATACAAAATTCCGGACTAGCGTAGGAGGCGCATGAGACCGGTACCGGGTAGATCGGGGACTAGGAGATTCTTTGTGCTCCCGGAGACGCTCGTAAGTGCTTGCGCGGCCAGGTAGCCGCTGCGGACGGCGCCTTCCATGGTTGCGGGCCAACCGGTGGCGGTCCAGTCTCCGGCGAGGAAGATGTGAGGCCAGGGAGTTTGTGGAGTTGGGCGGTAGCGGTCGATGCCCGGGGGTGGAGAGAATGTGGCGTTGACCTCCTTAATTACCGTGGCTTTTAGGAGTTTGGCTTCGCGGGCCCGGGGAAAGAATTCGCGGAGTTCGTTTAGGGCCAGGTCGATTATTTCCTGGCGGGATTTTGGGGTTAGGGACTTGGAGGAGCTGATTACTAACTCGACGTAGCTGGGGATTCCGGCAGTGTCTGTGGCGTCCCTCCGGGACTCGGTGTTTTCGGGCTTGTACCCAGCGCTTACGCGCTGGGCTAACGAATTTCGCCCTTTCGGGGCTGGTTCGGAATGGAGTTGGGCTTCGGCTTCTGAGCGCGACAATACAAGGTCCCTCGGCGGAAAGAGATCATCCGCAAGCGGATGATCTCTTTCCGCGCGGGATGACAGGGATTGGGAGTTCAGTACGCTCTCTGCTTCCGGAGAATTTTTATTTAGGAGCATGGATTTGTGGAACATCCATTGAATGGTGCGGTCTAAAAGGACTGCATGGGGGAGATCGGTGATTTGGCGGTCGAACCAGAAGTGGACGCCGGTGATTGGAGAGGTCTCAAAATGCGAGAGCTTTTCCCGCAAATCCTGCGACTGAGGTGAGTCGGGCAGCAGCTTGGCGAGCGAATCGAATGGGACGGCCAATACGGCGTTGTCGAATTCTTCTTCTGAATCCTGGAGCTCGAGGCGCACCCCTTCGGGCGATGGCGCGAATGACTGTACGCTGATGCGGAAGCGGACGGCTCCGCTGCGAGCTGTGATGTAATCGCGCGCTGCATTGTAAAGCTCGGTTAGCGGGACAGTGGGAATCCCCATGCGGCGGGCGGTTGGGGACTTCATCGATTCGCGAACGACCTGGGCCGCATATGGAATTGCGATGCGGTCGAGGTCCTCGCATGACTCCAGCACCGACTGCCTGCCGCCGGGCTCAATGAAAGTCATGCGATCGAACCAGCGGATTCTATTTTCGATTCCTATTTTCTTGTAAAACGCGATGAGATTGGTGCAGGAGCCGAATAGAACGTGCTGGCAGTTGTCGACGACTTCTCCGGTTCCGGGGTGCTCGTAAGAGGAGGCGCGGCCGCCGAGATACGGACGGCGCTCGAACAGAGTGACGCGGAAACCGCTGTCGGAGAGGGCACAACCGGCGGCCAGTCCAGCGAGGCCGCCTCCGACGATTGCCACGGTGGGCTGGGGAGAGGCCATCAGAGGATTCGCTTGAGAAATCCTTTGCTAAGGATGGCGAGCTTTTCTCTGAACGTGAGGCTGACTCTGCGGGTGAATACGTCGTAATTGAGACGAACGATTTTCTCGAGGAGGCCGCGATAGATTGTGACCAGCACCCAGAGCGCGGGCTGGCTGTCCTCGGCGATGAACTGCAGCAACTCGTCGCCGGCGCGGTAGTTTTCGAATGCGCGTTGCGCCTGGAGTTCGAGGAGTGGACGCACGCGCGAGGCGTCGCGGGCGGAGGACAGCTCGGTTGCGGAAATCCCGAACTGCTCAAGTTCGTCTTGCGGGAGATAGATTCGGCCGACGGCGGCGTCTTCCCTGACGTCGCGGATGATGTTGGTCAGTTGAAAGGCCAGACCACATTTTTCAGCGAGAGGTTCTGCGGCGGGATCGGTGTATCCGAAGATGCGGATACAGACCAGGCCGACGACGCAGGCAACGTGGTAGCAGTAGCGCTCGAGGTCCTGAAAACTGCGGTACTGGACTTGGAGCCCCGGCGTTAGTGGCTGCTGTGAATTCTGTTCGACGTTCGTCTCCCAGACGTCCATCTGCTCGACATCCATGGCGGTGCCGAAAGCGAGAGCGTCGAGCAGTCCAAGCGGGATGTGGAAGCGGCGTTGAGCGTCGGTCAGGGCGAGCAAGACGGGATCGTCTGTCGGGCTACCGGCTTGCGCGGCGTGGAAGGCGTCTAGCCAGATATCGAGCTTTTGCTGGCGGTCTCGGGCGGAGAGGGACGGGTCGTCCGCGATGTCGTCGCAGCGGCGCATAAACGCGTACACCGCGCATAACGCCTGGCGTTTGCGCTTGGGAAGAACCATAAATCCGTAATAGAAATTCTTGGCTTGCGAGCGCGTGATTCCGCGGCAGACCGAGTAGGCAACATGGAGTTGGGACTCGGTAGGCACAAACTGCGGAGGACTTTGCACAGCGGTGCTCATATCAGCTTGTGAATTGCGGCCCGCGCTACCAGCGCGAGTTTGCGGGATTTTGAAATGGAGGGTCGGTTGCCTAACACGGCGTAGTCCTGGCGCTCGATTGCATTGAGGATTTCCTGGCCGCCGCGGCTGAAGAGTTCGAGATCAATGGCTAGTTCGTGGCTGACTTTGCTTACCAAAGGAAAGCCGCGGTCGAACCATTCGCGGGCGCGTTGAACTTCAAAGCTCATCATCTCGCGAAATTGAGCGGTGTTGCGTTTGGTCGCGATGTCTTCTTTTGAAACTTGGAAACGTTTGAGGTCGTGGAGTGGGAGGTAGATGCGTCCTTTTTCATAGTCGGTGGTTACATCCTGCCAGAAGTTTGCTAATTGCAGCGCGGTGCAGGTGAAGTCGGAAAGTTGCTGGCGTTCGGGGTCGCGGTATCCGCAGAGATACAGCACCAGGTGGCCTACTGGGTTTGCAGAGTAATGGCAGTAGCCGAGCAGATCGTCGAATGTTTCGTAGCGTGTGATGGTCTGGTCCTGGCGGAACGCGGTCAGGAGGTCAGCGAAGGTCTGCTTGGGAATATCGAACTGGCGCACGGTGCCAGCTAACGCGACGAATACGGGATGGCGCGGCGTTCCGTTATAGCAGGCATTCAGTTCCGATTCCCATTCATCGAGTAAACGGAGCGATGCTGCTGGGTTGCCGGTTTCGTCTCCGAGGTCGTCGGAAATTCGGCAGTAAGCGTAAACGTTGAAGAAATGCTGGCGCAGGCGTTTGGGCAGGAACCAAGTTGCAACGGAAAAATTTTCGTAATGAGTTCGCGCTAGGCGTTCGCAGTAGGCGTATGCATCCGGCAAAGAAGGAGCGCTGGCGGGGATCGCGTAGTGCGCGGGGAGGTGGCTCCAGGTTTGGTTGGCGGTGCTCAAGTGGAATTTGTAAGCGGGTAATTTTGTAATTTGGTAATTGAAAAACGCTGAACAGCGAGGTTCAAATTTTAAAATTACCCGATTACCAAATTACTCAGTTCTTATTTATTGTCCCGGGATGATTGCGGTCTTGATGTCCCCGTTTCTGTTCTTCATGTGCTGCAGGACTTCTTGCAGGCGGGACAGCGGGGCTTCTCCGGTGATGTAGTCCGCGGGACGGATTTTTTTCTCGGCTATTAGGGCAAAAGCTTTGCGCACCGCGTCCGGCGTGTGATGGAACGTAGCTTTAAGCGTGACCTCGGAGTAGTGCAGGCGATTGGTATCGAGTTCAACTTTTGCGCCTTTGGCACAGCCTCCGAAGAAGTTGACCGTTCCGCCTTTTCGGACCATTTCTGTGGCCCAGACCCAGGCTTCGGGACGTCCCACGGCTTCGATCACTACGTCGGCGCCGCGTCCGCCGGGCGAAAGCGCACGAACTGCGTCGACTGGATTCTTTACGGAGCCGAGATGCACGACATCATGCGCGCCCATCTTGCGGGCAGCTTCGATCTGAGAGTCGCGCTTCACGACTGCGATAACGTTGCATCCCACGGCCTGAGCTACGTGCACGAACATCAGGCCGATGGGGCCGGCCCCGATCACTGTGACGGTATCGCCGATCTCTACGCCGGTTTCATGAAGTCCGCGCAATACGCAGGCTAGCGGTTCGACGATGGCAGCTTCCTCAAAACTAACGTGCGGAGGAATGGCGAGCATATTCAGCTCGACGATTCGCTTGGGGACTCGAATGTACTCGGCGTAAGCGCCATTATTAAACAGCAAGTCCTCGCACAGGTTTTCCTGGTGACGCGAGCAGTAGAAACAAATCTGACAAGGCGCGGAATTCAGGGCGACGACTCGCATTCCTTTTTTGAAGCCACGAACTCCGGGTCCCACTTCTTCGATTACCCCGGCCAGCTCATGTCCGAACAGAGCGGGAGGGACAATCATGCGGGCGTGATATCCGCGTTGATAAACCTTCAGGTCAGTGCCGCAGGTAAGCGCGACTTGAACTTTGACGAGGACTTCGCCATCTTCGACGCGAGGAATGGGAACTTTTTCAATTTTCACGTCCTCTTTGCCGTAGAGGACGGCTGCTGTCATCTTTCCGTTCACTTCTGCCTTTCAGTGCCGGGCTGAATCACGATCTTCATCGAATCCGGCTGCGGGTGGGCGGCAAGATCTAAGGCTTCCACGGCATGCGCCAGCGAAAAACGATGACTGATCAGTTTCTCTAATTCCATCTCCCGGCCCATTACGAAACGAACTGACTCGTCCTGTATATCTACAGATGCGCTGTACGAGCCAACCAGCGTTTTTTCATCTACGCAAACTGCCGCGGGATCGAACACCGCCTCGCCGTGCTGGGTTTGCGCAAACAACAAAACCCGGCCACCGGGACGAACCGCGTCCATCGCAGTCTTGATCAGGCTGTTGCTTCCGACCGCCACAATCGCGGCGTCGGCGCCACGGCCTTCGGTCTGTCTTCGTACTTCCCCAACCGGATCGACGCGTGAAGCGTTGATACTATTTTCGAGTCCGAAACCTTTAGATATTGTAAGCCTCTGCTCGTATAAATCGGAAGTGATTACCGTCGCCCCTGCCCGTTTGGCCAATACACTCAATATGATGCCTATGGGACCCTGACCGATTACGAGCACGGTATCACCCGGCTCGAGGGCCATGCGCTCGATTCCTTTCTTGCAGGTATTGACGGGTTCGACAAACGAGGCCTGCTCGAAGGAGACGCCGCTGGGAATGGGGACGGTTCCCCTCTTCACGATCCAATCCATTACACGGACGTATTCGGCGAATCCGCCGCCGGAGGGCTCGAATCCGGCGGTGCAACCGACTTTCTTATAAGTCTCGCATTGGGCGAAAGTCTTGTGGCGGCAGTAGTAGCACTCACTGCACGGTATGTGGTGGAAGATCATGACGCGATCGCCTGGGGCGAATTCTGTGACTCCGTCGCCGACGGCTGCGATTGTGCCTGAGGTCTCGTGGCCGAAGATTCGCGGGGCGGAGTGGGATCCGGTGGAGATCTTCTTCAGATCAGTGCCGCAGATGCCGCAGGTGTGAACCTTGATTAGAATTTCGCCGGGGCCGATTTCGGGGACGGGGACGGTTTCAAGGCGCACGTCGTTCTTGCCGCGATAGACGGCGGCCTGCATGGTGGACGGGACCTTCTCTGGTATTTGTGTCGAGGTGAGTTGTTGTGCAATGGCCATGTCTTCTTGGTCGTGATTGATTGCACGGGCGGGGACGCTCGTGCCTCCTAAATCCCTGTTGTGGATGCACGTTCGTCTGTGCTGGTCCGACTGCCTGGAACTATTGTATTAGTCAGGGCACTTTCGCGCAGCCAGGCGCACAAGTTTTCGGATGCGCGTTTTGTGTTGCGCGCGAGGCGGATGACTCGCAGCCAGAGCCAGGGGCGAGGGGCGATATATAGAACAAAACTCTTGGTTAAGAACTGACCTTGGCGAATGAAGCGGTTCATCTCCGGAAGTTCAAAGTTGAGTTCGTCGGAGACCGACTTCACAGCAAGGAATGGGAGGTTGTGCTTTTGTGCGGCAAGAGCGACGCCGGCGGCTTCCATGTCTACGGCGTGGGCGCCGTAGGATTTCGCTAGCTGGTGCTTTTGCGTGACAGTGGCGATTTCGGGATATGTGGCGAGGACGGTCCGGCCCAAAGGTGTGTTGGCGATGGGGGCTTTTTGGATGGCGGTTTCGTGGCGGCTGCCGTCCTGGGTATCAATGACTGATTCCGGGAAAATGGTGTCGCCTACGTGAAGCTCCGGAACCAGCGCCCCGGCAACGCCGGCGGAGATCAGCAAGTCGGGGGAATATTTTGCTATGACGGCTTCGGCGGCGCGGCGGGCGGATTCTTGGCCAATTCCGCCGCAGACGATGATGGCGTACTCGCTTTCGTACACGGTGAATTCGCGGCCTTCGCGGGTCAGTTTGCTTGAAGGCCAGCTCTTGGCCAACGGGAGGATTTCACGGTCGAGAGCGACGATGATCGCGATTTTCTTTGGTGCGTTCACTCGTGATCAAGCCCTGTGTGCCTCTGCGCCCTTTGTGGTTCAAAGCGTTTAACCACAGAGGGCACACAGGTACACAGAGAAACTAGCACCACAGAGGCCCTACACGTAGTCATTTGCCTTGAACCACTCGACGGCGCGGCGGAGCGCGTCATCTACAGGAACAATTTTCCACCCTAATTCACGCTCGGCTTTGGTGGATAAGACGAACATCTTCTTACGGCCCATGCGGACGGCGTCAATTGTGGCACGGGGCTCGCGGCCGCGGATGCGGCCGGTGACTACTTCATCGACTACGCCCGTGGCCAGTGCGAGTACATAGGGCACGCGAACCTTTGGTGAAGGCAGGCTGGTGATTGCCGCTAGTTTGTCCAGAATCTGCTTCAGCGTGAGGTTCTCGCCGCCGAGGATGTAGCGTTCGCCGCTTCTTCCCTTCTCCAGGGCTGCGATGTGGCCGCGAGCGCATTCGGTGGCATCGACGAGATTGAGGCCGGTATCGACATATGCCGGGAATTTCTTCTTCAGAAAATCTACGATTATTCGTCCTGACGGCGTGGGCTTGATGTCGCGTTCGCCGACCGGCGTTGTGGGATTGACGATCACCACGTCTTGACCTGCGCGGGCTGCTTCGATTGCGACCTGTTCGGCCATGAACTTCGAGCGCTTGTACGGGCCGATCATGTTGTCGAGAGAGACGGGGGAATTTTCGTCTGCCGGCTGGCCATTGGAGGTAAATCCCATGGTGGCCACGCTGGATGTGTACACCACACGGCGAACAGCGTTTTTGCGCGCGGCTTCGAGGATGGCGCGTGTTCCTTCTACATTGGAGCGATACATCTCATTCGGGTCGCGCACCCAGAGACGGTAGTCGGCGGCGACATGGAAGACGACATCGCATCCGGCTGTTCCCTTCTCCAGCGATGCTGGGTCGCGCAGGTCCCCAGTGACGAGGTCGGCTTTCAGGTCAGCGATGTTTCTTGTATTGCTATTGGCGCGAACCAGCAGGCGCAGGTCGGCGCCTTGGTCGGCGAGTGCGCGAGCTACGTGGCTGCCGAGGAATCCGGTGGCGCCTGTAACGAAAGCTTGCATGCAAAATTAGGGTACACCGGAGCGCGCGAGTGTGCCGCCCCTCCGGGACTCGCTTTCTGCTCGATCCTACCCTTACGCCCTGGGCTAACGTATACCGCCCCTTCGGGGCTGGGTTATTTGCGGATGCAGGTCAGCAATGGGGACAGTCACTGCTCTGCCAGCCTGCAAGTCCTTCAAGCGGCGGGTTACGTCTCTGTCTCACCCGTCTTCTACCGAATCATCTGCTTGATTGGGTGCCGAACCCACGACTTCCCTGCTCGGTCTGGCGTTCAACGCAGCAACTCCTCAACGATGGCTTCGACGTGAATCACGGTGGTGTCGAGAAAATTGATGTCGGTGGTACCGGAATCGCGCAATAGCAGAGGGAGTTCGGTGCCCGCAAGGACAATGGCTTCAACGCCGTCTTCAGCTTTCATCCGGTGCGCAACGCGCATGATCTCCGTTTTTGTTTCGGGCAGGAATTGATTCTTCAGCAGTTCACCGATGTACTTTTCGTGAATGTATTCACGCTCTGACTCTTTTGGTATGACCATGGAGATCCCAGCGCGCTGGAA
>WNFR01007767.1_pt1 | contig 12676 bp, 12 predicted proteins | sample 5400221 | NCBI WGS metagenome assembly WNFR01 (sample SAMN13153357, study PRJNA577476) | soil metagenome | isolation source: 40 cm soil under Madrone tree | place: USA:California | collected 2016-06-14 | reverse complement strand
AAGAATCGTAACGAGGCGGAAATCAACGCCACCACCACGTTTCCAGATTTCGGTTTGCTGGTAACGATGGAGGACTTCGGCGTCGTGAAGAACACCGTCCTGATACCGGCGGGTCCGCGACTTGGCGTAATTGAAATCATTCGCTAACGACCCACAACAATTGAGGAGTAATTCCTTTCTAAGGCCGTCAGTAATGGCGGCCTTATTTGTTTTCCAGAGCTTAACTCAAAGACTTCTGCCGCCGGCGGCAGGAGAAGCGCAGTGGCCAGATCCCTACTCTGGCGAGATTTCTCTATGCGACGAGCCAGTCGTGCGCTAATATTCGGCTTACGGGCAGGGTGTCCGTAAACCCCGCCCTCGTCGAGCTCCCCGGCCTCGTCCGCAGTTAACGCCGAGCCAACCTGGTTTCGGCATTCTATCAACCGCAGGATTTAGGTTAGTTACAACTCAACGCTATGAAACGCATCTTCCCCCAGTTGCTGCTGTTAGCTGTAGGTCTTTTCTCCTTCCAACAAACACACGCGCAGGAAAGCCTTCCCGATCTGGTCAAACGCGTTAAGCCCGCCGTGGTGGCGATTGCAACTTACGACGCGGATGGCGAACCGGTGATGACCGGCAGTGGATTCTTCCTGCGCCCCGGCGAGGTGGTCACGAACCTTCACGTCATTCGGGGCGCGAAGCGATGCGAAGTGAAGACCCTTGACGGCAAAGGCAAAGTGTTCCCGGTGGCAGGCACGCTGGCAATAGATGAAGAAGGCGACCTGGCGCTGCTCAGCGTTGAGATGCCGCGCGAACGACCTCGCGCCAGTGAGATTGCGGAAGCCTTGCCGGATGAAGGCGAATCGATTTTTGTGATCGGCAATCCCCTGAAACTCGAAGGCTCGGTTACAGACGGCATCGTCTCCGCAGTGCGCGAAGTTCCCAACATCGGCAAGATCATTCAAATCACGGCGCCGATTTCGCACGGGAACAGCGGCAGTCCGGTATTTAACCTTAAAGGCCAGGTGGTTGGCGTAGTAACGGTAAAAGTTACGAACGGCCAAAACATCAACCTCGCCATCGGCGTTGCGCGACTCACCGAACTGCGTCCGGGCCAGTTGCGTTCTTTATCAACCCGCGCCGCGCAGACGCGTGGGTGCAGGTTGGTTATTGCAAAGTCAAACAAGGAAAGAATGAGGACGCCATTCGCGCTTACCAGCATGCGCTGGAGTTGAGGCCTGAGTCAGAAGAAATACATAACAAGCTTGGCGACGCCTATTATTATGCCGGTCGCCTGTCCGAAGCGATTGCTTCTTACTCGCGCGCGGCAAGTATCCGTCCTGCTTTTGCTGATGCTCATTACAATCTCGCGGTCGCCTATTTTGAAAGTGGTAACGAGCGGCTGGCACTAATTGAAGCAAAGATACTGCGCCAACTTGATGGAAAACTTTACGAAAAGCTCGTGAGCGAGACGCGGCTGGAACAGTGAGGAACGAGAAAACAGAATACAGGAGACAGAAGTCAGTAAAGAAAAAGGCGCTGCGCAATCTCATGGATGCGCAGCGCCATTCCCTTTTCGCCTTACTTACTTCTGTCTCCTGTATTCTGTTTTCTGAATTCTGCCTTCAGTCGCCCTTTTCCGCTTGTCCCATAAAGATCTTCGTGTCCACGCTCTTGGGATTTCCGAGAACTACAAAACGCAGATTGTGCATATATTTTTGCGCGACGCGTTGCACATCGGCGGGAGTTACCGCATGCAGCCGGGCGATCAATTCAAACGAGTTGCGCCAGCCGCCGCCAATTAATTCATACTCCGCCAGGTTGGAAGCCTGCGCAGCATTTGTTTCCTGTTCCATGTAATACGTGGTCAGGTATTGCGAGATGACACCATTGATGTCGTCGTCATCTATCGGCTGTGATTGCAAGCGGTGAATTTCGTCGAGCATCAGGCCGACCGCCTGGTTCGCATCGACGGCGGTTACATAAATACCGCCGACATTCGCGGCCTGACTTCCCAGGAACGCACTTGGCGCATAAGAAAGATTTCGTTTGACCCGCACTTCCTGAAATACTCGATCCCGCAAAATTGAAGAACCCACCATCATCGGATAAATATCAGCAGACGTCAGCGGCGGCGCGCTGAAAATTCCCTGCACATAATTGGTCGGCAAAGTGCGATCAGTTATCTCCACTGTTGACGCAGGAAAAGAAAGTAGTGGGGGGGCCTGATCGCGATAGTTACCGTGCGGGAGTTTGCCCAGCGTCGCGGCGATCCGTTGCCTGAGCTGGGCCGGATCCAAATCGCCCACGATTACTAACAACAGACGCGACGTTTCCATCGTCTGCCGGTGGTAACGACGCAAATCATCCAGCGTCAAACTCGAAACCGACTCAACGGTTCCCTGAGGACGATTCAAATAAGGATGGCCGGCGTAAGCGACGCGTTCCTGCAACCTCTGTAGATACGTGTCAGGATCGTCCGAATCGTCCCGCAATGACGAAAGCGCGCGTTCCTTCTCCAGGTCAAAATCATCTTTTGTAAACGCCGGATGAAGCACAACGTCAGTAAAAATATCCCATGAGCGATCGAAGTTTACGCGTGTCGAAGTCAATGACAGCGCCGAGTAATCGTAATTTTCGCTCGATCCCAGGACTGTCCCCATGCGTGCCAACTCGTTGCGCATGCGCGCGCGCGGATAAGAAGCGCTAGCGTCGGTGGCTACGTCGAGCATCAATGCCTCTATGCCTGCGTCTTTGCCCGTGATGTTTCTCGAACCGCCGCGAACAAACAGCCCGGCAGCAACCGTCAAACTGCCCTCACGCCGCTTGACCAAAACTTTTAGGCCGTTGACCTCAAACTCTGTAACCTGAGACGCCTGTTTTGCGACAACGCTTTGTGCCCCCTGAAGGGCGGCGGCATTCGCCGGTTCAGCCGGCTTCTGCGCTGCCGCTGAAAGCGTCAGAGCCGGAAGCGGCAACAGAAACAGCGAAACCAGAATCACAAAACTTCGCAGCCGATCGCTAAAGGATTTTGTAACTGCCCCGCTTATAGCGGACGCCTCGGAACCAGGACGGGATTGCTTGTTGCGAATAATATTTTTGCTCATTGACCTATTAGTTCTGCCGGTTCAATTTTTGTTTTCTGCTGGGCCTCTGGTGACAGTAGCGCGAGTCCGATGTGCGGCTTGCCCTGAATGTAAGTGGTCACATAACGGCTGACGTCTGCGCGCGAGGTAGCTCGCAAGCGGCCCAAATAACCGCGGAAATATTCCAGTCCTGTCGATGCCCACCAAAAGCTTAAGGTGTGCGAATAGTCGCTTAGTTTTTCGCGCGAATAAAGGTCGTCTGCTTCCAAAAGAGCTTTCGCACTTTCCAGTTGATCGTCAGTAAAGTAGTCCTTGTCGTTAAAGTGCGAAACCTCGTTATAAATCGCCTTGATCGCCGCGTGCGCTTTTTCCGGCGACGTCTGCGCAAAGATTTGAATAGGGCCCACGTTGCGTTGAGTGTAATAACCGATGCTGACGGCATTGACCAAACCGGTATCAACCAGCGCGCGCTGAAAACGCGAGTTGGGCTGTGTAAGGATGAATGAAAAAACATCAGCGGCATACGTTGATGGATTGTCTTTACCTATTGATGGTCCATGCCAGCCGATATTTATGATTAAGTTCTGGACCGGCTGCGTGATGACCGCGCCCTCGCTCTTTGCCAGTGGCGGATGTTCAACCAATGGGAATTCAACGAATGGATCTTTCTCGCGCCGCGGCCAGTCGCCGTAAAGATCCTGCGCCATCTTGAAAATCTCGTCCGGATTCACGTCGCCCGTAATCACCAGCGCCGAATTGTTTGGTACGTAATAACGCGACTGTATCAGGCGCATCATCGCAGTAGTGGCAGTAGAAACCGTTTGCCGGTTGCCGAGCGGGTTCTTGCGGCTCGTGTATTTCGAGAACATCCGGTTGGTCATTTCCTGGTTGAGGAAGAAGAGAGGGTTCGACTCGTTCCGATCAATCTCGCCGATGACCACCTCGCGCTCGCGTTCAAACTCACCCTGCTCGAACAGCGGATACCGTACCGAATCCCGCATGAACTGCATGGCCGTATGAAGATTGGGAGTGGTGGTGGTGTAGTAATAGTCAACTACTTCTTCGCGCGTCGTGCCGTTGTAGGCAATTCCCAGTTGGCCAATCGTGCGCAAGTATTCCTCCGCGTTGGCCATGGCACGATTCCCTTTGAAAAACATGTGCTCGTAAAGATGCGACAGGCCATTAAGTTCAGGCGGCTCGGTATACGAACCGTTCTTCACCGCCAACTCCAACGTTACCAGTGGCACCGAATGATCTTCGAGCACAATGATCTCCAGGCCATTTGCCAGTATGTGATTGACAAGCTGTGCCTGCTGCGGGCGGGCGGGCGCGGCTGCCGTCTGCTGCGCAGCCGCAGTTGCTGAATGTCGAGCAATTTGGGGCGCTGCAAACGCCGCCGAATTCAACAGAAAAGATGAAAGCAGAAGGAAGAGCAGTAGACTACGTTTCACAGAAATCTCCCACGAAAAGGTTTGTCGCATTTTCTTCACAAGTTTTTCCAAACTTGCCGAGCCAGTTCGATGTCTGCTGTCGCAAATTAGATGTCAGCCCCCCTCAACCTTGTCAACCTTGATAAGATTCATCCTGCTCAATCCGCGAAAGCACCCAATCAAACTCTCCCGAGGTTATCTTTCCGCCGCAGAATTCACAAATGCCGGCGGCGTTGATTTTCAACGGGGCACCACAGTTCGGGCAGTTTAAATCGGCGCGCGCGGCTGCCGGCTTGGCGCCGCGATTTCGCATAAAAGTCCAGTATTCGCTCCAACGCCGCAGTTGAGTTTTTGAGCCGCTGACAACTCGACCGTTTGCATCAACCGTGTAGTCGTAACCTTGCGCTCCGATGCGGAGAGTAATGGAATAGTAGAATTTATCTTCCTTGATCTTCACCGGCTGCATCGCCGTGATGGTGCACTGGTCAAGCATGTTACGCAGGTGTTGTCGCCGGTAAGCGTCAATCCAGTATTGATGCATCTGGAAAAGGTTGTCGGTTTCGTGCGGACGCGCGCGGTCCCAATCAAGCGTGGACCAGGCAGCCTGCAGCTCATCGAAGATCAGCCGGGCGCGGGCCTGGAATGCGCCCCACGAAAAATCCGGATTGTTTTTCTCAAATGTGACGCGAATGTTTTCAAAGCCGGGCTGAACGACGCTGGGAAAGTCAGTACCGACCTCGGGCACATTCGAAGTAAGCAAAGGTCCTTTGGCTTCACGCGTGAGCAGCGCGACATCGCGGACGTACCACTGAAATTCACCGCTTTCGATCTTCGTGCCACAGAAAGCGCAAGCGCCCGCACTGTTCTTCTGAAGCGCGCCGCCGCAACGCGGACAATGCAACGCCGTAGCCTGCGCCGGCGGTGGCGACAGTACGTCGCGCTTGCGCTCAAGCTCCCAACGCTCGCGAACGTAATAGCTCATCTCAGTTTGCTTTTGATTGGCGCTAACCACCTCGGTGTAGTTCGCTTCGAACAATAAATTGATCCTGACCAATGGCGTTTCCAGACCGCTTACGTTTGCAACGTTCAGCGCGCCTACGATTATGCCTTTAACTTCTCGGAGTCCGGGTGGGTTTCGCTGCAGCAGGTTCGCGCGCGCGACGTCGCTGAGATAAGGCGAAAACTGATCCAGCGCTGCGGCGCCATGCCCGCGAGCATCCTGCGCTTTGCCGTAAAGTGCATAGGCAAAGTCAGTAAAAACTATTTCAGAAAAGTTAGGATCGAATTTCCTTAATTGCTCGAACTGACGAGGCACATTTTCGGAACCAGCTTGCTGCGTGTTCAATGACAAAGGCGTTGCTGACTCCACCCGCCTCGCGCGCTTTACGAAATACGCAGCGATGGCACAGCCGACGAGGATGTCGAGCGGAATACCAATCGCCGGATACTCAATGGTGAGATAGATGAGCACACGGAATAACTGGATGATGAGCCAAATGATTGCTCCCCCGCCGCCACCATCGCCGCCGCTGCCTCCGTGCCCGCCGCCACCGTAAGAACCGCCGCCACCAACTCGCGCAAACACTTCCGTAGCAATGGCGACGCAAAAAATCACGGCGCCGCAGAGCATCGAGGCGCGACTCAGCAGCCACATCGCTGGATTGGTTCTGACGGTAGGTAGCATCACAATTCGAAACGCGGCGCGTCTGGAAGTTCGTTTGGGTTTTCAGCGCTGGCCGGTATGTGTTGGGCTAACAGAACGCCCAATTTCTCCAGGCCCGCTGATAAAGTTTCAGGGTGCGGTTGCTTTCCCGCCTGATGTAATTCAAAAACTATCTGATTCCATTCCAGCGCCGGCACTGCTTTGAGTATTCCGCGGTCCGCGATCAATTCGAGCCGTCGCTCGAGCAAGGAAAGGTATACCAGCACGCCCATCTCAGCTTTAGTGTTTGCGATACCGGCCTCATAAAACATCGCGGCCGCGCCTTGGCGCACTGATTTGCCGCGCGCACCCTTTCGCGTCAACCAGCGACGAATCGCATTGCTGCGAGACGAAACATATGCTCCCAAAATGAAAAGCAAAGCCAGATCGATTGGCACCCAGTATTGATGAAAATTGAAAGGTGAGAACAGCAGAAAGTTGAGACCAGCAAAAGCGAGCAGCGCGCCAAATAAATAATCCGCCGCTGCGTAAGAACCGGAACGGGCGCGAACCACCAGCACCAGCTCAGCATCAGTACGTTTCTCGATTTCTCGGATACAGTTGGTGAGGGCAGCGCGCGCTGCGCTATCGAAGACGCTGCTCATGTTATTGCGTGATGTTAGGAATCCAGAAAGTTTGCCCGTCAACCACGACACTTTTCAGCCCATTCTTTGGTAAGTCTTTTTCTTTCAGACCAAGAAAAGTGAAGTGTGGCAAGTCGCTAAGTACTGTTTGGAACCACCCGCGGTCCGCCAGAATCTCGCGCACGCGTGCATTGTCAAACTCGTTAACGTCGAACGCGAGCATTGCAATATGTTGGGAGGTACCCGGCGCTGCTATCGAATAGAGGATCGACTTGGAAAGGTCCTTGCTGAAATAGATACCGTTGCGCTCGAGCTCCAACACTTCCGCGATCTGTTGATGCAGCGGCAAAGTTTTCAAGCGGGCGACTTGCTCTTCGGTCAGGCGTCCCTGCTGCAACCAGTAATCAAGCGCCGGCATAAAGCGCGTATTCCACAATTGATAGCTGTCTTCGTAACTGCGCCGCGCCGCTTCGGCGCCGTCGCGCGGCGTGATATTTAAGCCTTCCTTCAATGCCTGCTCGCGCGCTTTCAACAACTGCTTCATCGCTTCCGGCTGTAGCTCGACATCGGCGCCCTCGATGTTTTCAGTCGTGTAGCCGGCTTCTTCCTGAAACTTCGTAACTTCAGCTTCGTTGGTAAAGATGCAAACCGGCGGCGGCGTCACTTTTTTTGTTGCTAGAAACATCGCGCCATAGTCCTCGAGTATACGGCGCGCGACGGAATCGGCCAGCGGGCAGATGCGCTCCACATTTGTCTTTCGCTTCTTCAGCGCCTTGCGCAGCACTTCATAAAACGAAGCAGGCGCTTCGTCGTGTGGCTGTTCGGACATTCCTGTTATCGCTGGAGGACTGTTTGACGGCATTCGATATTGATTGTTTTGCGATAGGACCAGCGAAGTGTCAAGCAGAACACAGAGTACCACCGCCAAAAACTTTCTCTTGCGCGAACCAACAGGCAAATACCGTCTTCTGGTCTTGCAGTCGCCTGGCAATCGCGAGGAGTTCTGGTACAACAGCACTTTCCACAAACTCGAAAAATTCGACCCGCGGTCGTGGCAGCGATGATAGTGGCGCGGCGGCGCGCTGGTCAAACAAGGCTACTCTTCGTTATTTCATCCGGTATACTTTTCCTGGACTAATGAGGACAAGCGAACTGATAGATGAGATTGTCGGCCTTTACCAGAAGCACGGTTGGCAATTGCGCCGGGTGCTGCTGCGCGCTGAGTCGCGACCCGAAAATGAGATGTCGCCGCTGTGCGGAATTAAGACTGAAGAAGCTGCAATCGATGCACTCTGGTTTTCGCGGCCTTCGCAGCAACAACGGGAAGCCTGGGAACTCAGGCTGGTGGCAGAAAATCCCTATGCACTATTTGAAACTTTTGAAGCCGATGAGTCGGAAGAAGATCGTGAAGACGTGCGGCGTGAAATGGAAGCACGCATGCGGGAGTACTTAAGTGAAGAGTGAAAAGTCAAAAGTGAAAAGTTCTGAACGTCTGACTCTTCACTCTTCACTCTTCACTCTTCACTGCTTCCCCATCTTGACCGGAATCTCAACACGCTCATCGCCGCGCATGACAACCAGCTTAACTGTGCTGTAAGGCAGCGCGCGCCGGACACGCGAAAGAAATTCGTCCGAGGTGCGAATCGGTGTGCCATCGAATTCAATAACAATGTCGCCAGCTTTGACGCCCGCGATATCCGCCGGACGATTTGGAAGAATCGTGCCCAGCTTGATCCCAAACATCTTGGACCCTGGAATTGACACGCGTTCAGCTTCGCCATCTTCGTATCCAAATTGCCCGCGCCCCTCGGGCCGGTTGCGATATGCGCTGTTCAGGCGGTCCATTTCTTCACTTGAGATCGTAGTTAGTTTGGTATTCTTCGTCTCACCGTCGCGGAGGTAAACCACATCCAAAGTTTTTCCGATCGGGGTGGTGGCCAACAAATCTGTCATATCGCGGCCAGAATGAATCACGGTTCCATCGACGGTGGTGATAATGTCACCTCCCACCAATCCAGCTTCGTCGGCAGGCGAGCCAGGAGGCTCTACGTTATCAAAGGTGGCGCCGGCATCGTTGTCCGCCGTATCGAAAGAATTTACTCCGGCTTTGGCGCGCGGCCGGCTCGAGCCAAACTGAACGTTAACACCTTGTCGAATGGGTCTGATGATCGCAGTGAAGCCCGCTGCAGCGACAAAAAATACCAACAGGCAAATAAACATCCAGCTCATTCCGCTCATCCGCTTTTGCCGCTTGCGTATCTGGCAGCCCGGCGCAACTGCCATCCCGCCATATTGGTGTTGCTGAAACTGGGCTGCGCCATTCCTCGGCAACGTTCCCGGCGGAGCGCTCTGAAAACGAACTGTTTCAGTGTACTCAGCCGGGCCTTCGCCCAGGCGAAACCCACAGTTGCGACAGAATCGCAGCTCGCTGGGCATCGGTGCGTTGCAGTTTCCGCAATTGGTGACTGAGGCGTTCGTTTCGGGAGTCATAACGATTTCGCAGTTTCGGCATTAGGGCCGTTGAAACAGGCTAAGGATAGCAGAAGTCTATACGCCAGATGGAGCTCGGCGGTTGCATGTAACCATCAGCTCAGGAGTTCCTGCCCAACTTTTGTTCGCCGGAATGCGCCGAGATTTCGCGCCGTCGGTCATGGTCACGGCCGGCTGGCACAGCGAATGCTGGCTGTGACGCGCGCACCCAGATCGTTGTAGTGGTAAATAGACATTGACAGGCATTGCGGTGCAATATCTTTGAACCCGTTGCTTTGAGATTCGGGTAACTTCGCGCACTCGCTATAACATCGGGAGAAATAGTAAACGTGGAAGTAACCAAAGCGCTGGCGGCGCTGCAACCGCTATATGGCAAGGACAACGTTGAGATTGTGACGCTTGACGGCCAGCGTGTGCGCGGAACCGTGCGGAGCATGAAAACTACCCAGGCATTGACTACTCCGAGCGTGAAGATGGAATGCGCCGGCGGCGAGATTGTCAAGATACCATTTCCCAGCATCGCCGAGATCAAGGACCATAATCCGGGGCAGTAGTAGGGAGTAGGAACTAAGCAGAAAGCGGATTGTTGTGACTTCTGCCTTTTGCCTTCTGCTTTTTCCGGGCTGCTGTTTTTTCCTATCAGCTTCGCGTATAGTACGCCGTTTTAGTTTTCAGACTTGAGGAGCGAATTGCCGCGTTGAGTTTACCGATTGAAGATTTTGGCGGCCGCCTGGCGAGTGTTTGGTCGGAACTGCGCCCGGCCACACGCGGATTGGTGGAACATGCCCTGCAAAACCCGCCACCGGCGCCAGCTCGCGGAGTGCCTTACGACGCACGCGCCGATCACGAACTAAGCCGCTTGCTTGCCGCTCTCGATGAGCGCGCACTCGAAGCCGGCAATTTGGAAACAGAAAAAGGAAATCAGCTCCGTCACATCGCAGAGACCTGCGCCGCGGTGTTGCAGGAAAAAACCCGATCGGCAGAAGTCTTCACCCAACTCGTCATCCGCGCCGACAAACAACGCGACTACAAGCGCATCGATGTGCTGGCTGATGCGCTGACACGATTCGCTCCCAGCGAGATTTGCGAGTTGGCACGTTCGCCAGAAGTGGTAGTCCGCGCACTTTCAAGTGAATCGCTGGCCCAGCTTCCTACTTCAGTTCTGATTGGACTTTTGAGTGACCCGGTCGATGCCGAGATAGCTCGCGACGCTTTGCGGCGGCAGGCTGATGACTACGGCTCAGAAGAAGCGCGACAAATTGTCGGCGCGCTGGATCAGATGAATCTGAATCAGGATGATCTTTAATCCCGGCGGCCACCCATTGAATCTCGCATCCGGTCGCTACCGCTCGCGGTTCTGCAATGATTGCACTTCAAAGTTGAATTCACGAATTATAAATGGAAAATTCAGTCGTTAAGACTAGTTGAAATGGGCAGGATGTCTACGCCGTACGTTTCTTACCCAGCTCATGCAGGCGGGAAACAACTTGATCGATCAGCCAGTTTGGAGTTGAGGCACCGGCAGTGACGCCAACGCGTTGCGCGTCTTGGATGTCAGCGGGGTTGATTTCGGCAGGTGTTTCAATCAAGAAACTCTTCTCGCATTGTTCCTGACAAACCGCCAGCAGCTTGACGCTGTTTGAGGAATGGCGCCCACCGATTACATAGAATACGTCAACCTGTCCTGCGAGCCCGCGCGCGGCATCCTGACGGTCGCGTGTAGCTGAACAGATTGTATTAACAACTTGCGGCTCGGCATCGGTCTTGGCACGCACTGCCTCGGCAACTTCCAAAAAGGTTTTGAGTTTGATTGTCGTTTGCGAAACGACCAGAGGCGCGCGCAACTGGGGCAAAGCTGCAACTTCGCTCGCGTCGCGCACCACGTAAGTGTTTTTGGGCGCGTAACCCACTACGCCAATCATCTCAGGATGATCGGGATTGCCAGCCACCACTACGTCACGTCCGTCCTGGGCAGCGCGTTCTGCCAGGTGCTGAACTCTGGTAACAAACGGACAAGTCGCGTCGATGACTTTTGCGGCGCGCCCTTCCAGGTCGTGCTGCACTTGCGGCGTCACGCCATGCGCACGAATTACAGCGATGGTATCGGCGTCCGCTTCGTCGGGCACATCAATCGTCGAGACACCCAACTCACCAAGCCGCTCCATCTCCTGGGCGTTATGAATCAATGGGCCCAGCGAGCGGATGGGACGCACACCTTCATCGAGCGCGTCTTCAACCATCTCGACAGCGCGCTCAACGCCAAAACAGAAACCGTATTCGTCTGCTAGTAAGACTTCCATCTTTTCAAGTAACGCAACCTGTTAGATTGCGTCCGGAGCATCAATTTCTCTACCGTCTCCGCAAACTCAGTTTGCGTTCATTTAGTTGACCGGCTCCGGCCCGCCTTCAGATTTTTGCCGGTTGCATTTCTGCTGCCATTCCTCGCGAACGCGATCGCCTCCGGCCACGCGCGCATCAACCCACTCAATATCTTTGTCGATTAAGGTGCGCACGTTGCGCAGGAAAGACTTCTTCAAATCGGCGAGATTGTGCGCAATGTCTTTCGGCAAGACGGCGTACGAGACGTCGCCAATATAACGAACGCCAATATAACGAATGGCATCACAAAGCTCATTTACTACGTTTTTGCCGGCCGACTCTGTTGTTTCTTCCATGATGAAACTCCTTCTCAAACGCCAAACCGCAGATTATTCCGACGGCGAGGCTATCTTAACATTACTGAAGTACGTGCGCACGGCGCTGTTCGTTCCCTGAGCGTAGTTTGCGACCGGTTCTTTCGGCTTCTGGGCAACCTCGTTTTAGATAACAAAAGCCCCACCTTGCGGTAGGGCTTGCTCCGATATTTATTCAGTGAAGACCCCGGTTTAAAGCGCTGTGCTGCTTTCCACGTTCAGGTTCGTTAGGCCAAAAGCGAGCTCGGCGTCTTCCGGTGTCAAAACCGGATGATATGTTTTGCCATAAGTCGCTTCGATCTTCTTCACGTAGTTCTGTGTTTCGCCGTAGGGCGGCACGCCCTTGTATTTGTCCACAGATCCTTCACCAGCATTGTAGCCAGCAAGAGCTAGCGAAACATCGCCGTTGAATCTCTTCAAAAGAAATTTCAGATATTTGGTGCCGGCCTCGACGTTGGCGGTCGCGTCAAAGGGATTCTTTAGACCAAATCTTTTTGCCGTTCCGGGCATCATCTGCATCAGGCCCTCTGCGCCCGCGCCCGAAACCGCTTTCGCGTTGTATCTGGATTCCTGTTTGATGACCGCGTGAATAAATCTTGGGTCAATACCCTGGCGTTTACCGGCGCGATAGATGATCCAATCGAGATCGCAGTCGCCAGATAAAGGAATATCGTCAGGTATCGTTTCGACCTGAGGCGTAGTCGCATTTGCC
>WNFR01005767.1_pt1 | contig 12678 bp, 11 predicted proteins | sample 5400221 | NCBI WGS metagenome assembly WNFR01 (sample SAMN13153357, study PRJNA577476) | soil metagenome | isolation source: 40 cm soil under Madrone tree | place: USA:California | collected 2016-06-14 | reverse complement strand
CGCGGATCTGGTTTGTGGTTATCGCGCACGGCGCAAAGACACGCTCTTGAAACGGCTGACCAGCCGGATTGCCAATTTCGTTCGCAGCCGTTTTACCAAAGACTACGTGCGCGATACAGGTTGCACCCTCAAGGCAATGCGCCGCGACTGCGTGAGCGCACTGCTTCCATTTAAAGGCATGCACCGTTTCATTCCTGCGCTGGTCAAAGGCGCAGGGTACCGGCTAGTGGAAATTCCCGTGAGCCATCGGCCGCGCCGTTTCGGCCAGAGCAAGTATGGTCTGGGTAACCGCGCTCTTCGCGCCACCATCGACATGTTCGGCGTGCGCTGGCTCCTGTCGCGGAGGTTTAACTATAAAATACGGGGCGATGATTGAAGAGGCCACGGTTAACGCGCATAAGGCTGCTGAACAATTTGCCAAAGATTCGCACAGCAAAGTCGGCACAATTCGGCGGGCCACGCAGGGATCTGTGGAAATAAATGATCGCGATTCGAATTCGCCCTACCGAAAAATCGTGCGCATCGTCACAACAGTCGATTATTTTCTGGATTAGATAGCTCGTCTTCGGTTCGCCTCCTTGGTCAAATCACGCTTGTCAACCTAGCCGCTCCCGCTAAGCTTGCGCTCCCCGACGGGAAATTCTGCATGTCCCTGGACAATTTATTATCCGCCGAGCAAATCATCCCGGAGATGAAGGCAACAGAGCGTTGGCCGGCAATCGTCGAACTGATTGATCTGCTCGTTGGGCTGGACAAAATCAAAACCGCCGATCGGGACAGCATTCTGGCCTCGCTCAAACAGCGCGAGGAAACCATGAGCACCGGCATCGGCTTCGGCATCGCCATTCCACATTGCTCGTCCGATCGGCTTGAGGAAGTCGTCGCTGCGTTTGGAAGATCGACAAGCGGAATCGAATTTGACGCCCTGGATAATGCGCCGGTGAAATTCGTTGTCCTGTTTATCGTGCCAAAAAATCAATTTCAGACGCATCTGCGCACGCTCGCTTCAATCGCGAAATTTTTAAACGACCGTGCCACCCGTGAGCGTCTGGCCGAGGCGAAATCGGCGGACGAAATTTTGTCGATCTTTCGCGACCGCTCGCAAAAATAAAAAGGGCAACTTTCCAAGTTGCCTCGCAAGCTGGAAGCTTGCGCTACGTCATGGAAACGTTCCAATCGCTGCTTGCAAAAAAGCTATCTGACGCGCTCGCTGCTACCGGGCTGCCGAGTGCGGGGGACGTGACACCTGCTACCGATCCGCGTTTCGGTGATTATCAGACGAACGCCGCTCTCGTGCTGGGCAAACAGCGGGGTGAAAATCCGCGGACTCTCGCCGAGAAAATTCTCGCCCGTCTCGATGTTGGCGAACTTTGCGAGTCGCCGACGGTCGCTGGTGTCGGCTTCATCAATCTCACCTTGCGCGCCGCTGCGGTCGCAAGGAAAGCAGGCGAACTTCTGGAAGATGAGCGCCTTGGTGTTGCAAAGGCAGGATCGACAAGAAGGATCGTGATCGATTTCGGGTCGCCCAATGTGGCTAAGCCGATGCACGTCGGCCATATCCGCAGCATAGTGCTCGGCGACGCACTGGCGCGGATCGCAAGCTTTCTAGGGCACGAAGTCATTCGCGACAATCACATCGGCGACTGGGGGACGCAGTTTGGGATGGTGATTTGGGGATGGAAGAATTTGTTGGATCGGCAATCACTCGCACGCGATCCGCTGGCCGAGATCGTGCGTATTTACAAAGAAACGAACCAAAGAACGACGAGCGATCCACAGGTCCGGGAAGCGTGTCGCCAGGAATTGGTCAAGTTGCAAGCCGGCGACCGGGAAAACCTCGACATCTGGAACGAGTGCGTCGCGTTCTCGATGCAGGATTTCGAGCACGTTTATAAGTTGCTCGACATCCATTACGACATCCAGTGCGGCGAGAGTTTTTATAACGATCGCTTGCCTGCGACCGTTGATCGCTTGCTCAAATCCGGCATCGCGGAAATCAGCGAAGGCGCAGTCGTCGTTTTCTTTCGAGATATTCCCGAGCTTGCCGATAAGCCGTGCATCATTCGCAAACGCGACGGCGGATTTAATTATGCCACGACCGACATCGCGACGGTGGATTATCGCATCAACGAATTGAAGGCGAATACGGTGTGGGTCGTGGTCGGTGCGCCGCAAGTTTTGCATTTCAAACAAATTTTTGAGATCGCGAGGCGCGAAGGTTACACCGCGGATTTTCGCCACATCCCCTTTGGCAGCATCCTGGGCGAAGATCGCAAGCTGATGAAAACGCGCTCGGGTGAGAACGTCCCGTTACGCGAGCTTCTCGAAGAGGCTTGCAGGCGCGCCCGCAAAATTGTCGAGGAGAAGAATCCCGATTTGAACGAGGCGGACAAGATCGACATCGCGCAAAAGATTGGCATCGGTGCGGTCAAGTACGCCGATCTCTCACAATATCGGATGAGCGATTACGTGTTTTCCTGGGACCGGATGCTTTCCCTTCAGGGAAACACCGCGCCGTATTTGCAGAACGCGTATGTGCGAATTCGCTCGATTTTTCGCAAAGCTGTAGCCATGCCCCTGTGGGGCGTCGAGGCGCAGAAGGGCCACAGGCCCGCGCCGAAGATCGATAAGTTAACTCTCACCGATCGCAGCGAAATCAATCTCGCAAAACGTCTCTGCCAGTTCGCCGAAATCGTTCCGCAGGTGCTGAACGATTTCCGGCCGAACATTCTGGCAAATTATCTGTTCGAGTTGGCGAACAGCTTTCACACATTCTACGAAGCCTGTCCCGTGTTGAAGTCGGAAGAACCAGTCCGCAGTTCGCGCCTCGCACTGTGCGATCTTAGCGGGCAGGTTTTGCAGCGCGGTCTCGATCTTCTCGGCATCAAAGTTCCGGAAAAAATGTGACATGCTTCGATTGGAAGCCTGTCATCCTGAATGGACCGAAGCGGAGTCGAAGGATTTCTCGCAGTTTTTTTGGCGCATCGCTCACTGAAGGCCAATAGTAAGAGATTCCTCGATTCCGCTCGGAACGAAAAACGACATGACAAAGGAGAACCATCCAAGCATTCCGACTTGCACCTACCGGTTGCAATTCAATCGCTGGTTCACTTTTACGCAGGCGCGCGAGATCGTGCCGTATCTGCACGCGCTGGGTGTGAGCGATGCTTACGCGTCGCCTTATTTTCAAGCGGGCGCGGAGAGCCTGCATGGTTACGACATTACCGATCATAACAAACTCAACGCGGCGGTCGGTTCCCGCGAAGAGTACGACTCGTGGATTGCGGAATTGCACGCGCACTCGATGGGCCAGGTGCTCGATTTCGTCCCGAATCACGTCGGGATCGCCGAGCCGCTCAATCAGTGGTGGATGGATGTGCTCGAAAACGGGCCCAGCTCGCGATACGCACCCTATTTCGACATCGACTGGCATCCGCTGAAATCGGATCTGCGCGGCAAGGTTCTGTTGCCGATCTTGAGCGATCAATATGGACGCGTCCTGGAGCGAGGCGAACTGCAAGTCCACTTCGAGGAGGGCACCTTTTATCTTCGCTATGGCGAACGCAGACTGCCGATCGCGCCGGGCACGTATCGCTACGTGCTGGATATCGCCTTACAAAACCTGGCCGAACATAAGGACGAAGATTTTTACGCCGAACTGCAAAGCATTCTGACCGCGCTCGAATATTTGCCGAAGCGCACCGAAACCGATCCCAAGCGCATCGCAGAGCGCATCCGTGAAAAGGAAATCATCAAGCGACGTTTAGAGCGCCGGTGCGCGGAAGCGCCGCAAGTGCAACAGGCGATCGAAAAGGCATTGGCGCGGATCAACGGCGAACCGGGCGATCCGCGCAGCTTCGACGCGCTCGATGAGCTGCTCAACGCGCAGTCGTACCGGCTGGCGTTTTGGCGGGTCGCCGCGGAGGAAATTAATTACCGTCGCTTCTTTGATGTTAATGATCTGGCGGCGATCCGCGTTGAGCTTCCCAAGGTCTTCGACGCTGTTCACCGCCTGCTACTGGAGCTGGTAAGTAGCCGCGCGGTGACTGGTCTTCGCATCGATCATCCGGATGGTCTCTATTTGCCACGCGAGTATTTCGAAAAAATTCAGCAGCGTTGCGCGAAGGCCCTAGCGATCGCCCTGCCGCAGGATGGGCGCGCTATTTACATGGTGGCGGAAAAAATCCTCACCGGCGCCGAAACGCTGCGGAAGGATTGGCTGGTGCACGGTACGACCGGCTACGATTTTGGAAATCAAGTGGCGCAGTTCCTTGTCGATTCCTCAGCCGAGACGGCGATCACAAAGACATTCCATCATTCCATTGGTCACTCTCTGCATTTCGGTCATCTCGTGTACGCGAAGAAGCTGCAGGTGATGAAATTGGCGCTGGCCAACGATGTCGATGTTCTCGGCAACATGGTCGATCGGTTGTCCGAGCAAAACCGCTGGTATCGCGATTTCACACTCGAAGCGCTAGCCCGGGCCGTGCGGGAAACGATCGCGTGTTTTCCTGTTTATCGGACGTATCTCGCGCCGGGCCGGCCGGTGAGCGAGGAAGATCGACAAGTGATCGAACGCGCCGTCACTGCAGCCAAACGCCGGAACCCCGCGATTGACGAATCCATTTTCAATTTCCTGCGTGACGTTTTGGTCTTCCGGTTTCCGGAAAACCTCGATGCCGAAGCGCGCGCCGCGCACACACATTTCGTCCTCAAGTTTCAGCAAAGCACGGGACCAATCATGGCCAAGGGACTCGAGGACACCGTGTTTTATATTTACAACCGGTTGGCGGCTTTAAATGAAGTCGGCGGCGAGCCGCAGCAGTTTGGGCTAAGCATTGAGGCATTTCACGAGCGCAATCTGGATCGACAACGCAATTGGCCGGCCACATTGCTCGCGACCTCGACACACGACACAAAGCGCAGCGAAGATGTGCGGGCCCGGATGGTTGCGATTTCCGAAATGCCGGAGCTTTGGCGGCGATCGTTGCAACGCTGGCGTGTCGCTAATCGCCGCTGGAAACGTACTATCAACGACCTCGAAGCGCCCGACGGAAACGAGGAATATGTGCTCTACCAAACGTTACTTGGAACCTGGCCGGTTCAGCTTTCCGGCGTCCCGGAAGAAGCGGCAACGGCCGAATATATTGGGCGCATTCAGGCGTACATGGGTAAGGCTCTCAACGAAGCAAAGCTCAACACGAGCTGGATCCAACCGAACGAAGAGTGGGACGCGGCCATGCACGATCTCGTTCGGGGAATTTTGGATTCCTCCCCGCGGAACAAGTTCCTTCCCAGTTTTCTTCCGGTCGTTCAGGAGATCGCGCGCCTCGGAGCGATTAACTCGCTCACCCAGACGCTGCTCAAGTTGACTTCCCCGGGAGTGCCCGACATTTATCAAGGCAACGAGGTTTGGGATTACAGTCTGGTCGATCCCGACAACCGGCGCCCGGTCGATTACCAGGCGCGTCGCGAAATGCTGGAAGGGTTGCCTGCGGCAACTCCCGATGAACTGATGCAGAATTGGCCTGATGGCCGGATCAAAATGTTTTTGACGCAACGAGTGCTGCAACTTCGACGCGAACACGTCGATCTTTTCCAGCGTGGTGAATATTTGCCGCTCGCTGCGAGCGGAACATTTGCGGAGTGCTGTGTCAGTTTTGCGAGACGGCTTGGCAATCAATGGATCGTTGTAATCGCGCCGCGGCTCTCTTCGCGCATCGGTTTTCCGCCAGTTGACGAGCGCTGGAAAGATACCGTGCTCGAATTTCCCGAAACTCTTTCGCTCGAGAATGCACACAATCTTTTCACTTGTCGCGAATTGCAAATCAATGATCGACGATTTGGTCTCGCCGATGCGATGTCGATCTTGCCGTTTGCACTTTACACAAACCTGTAGCCACGGCGCTGTGCGCCGTCATCAATATTATAGGAAAGGACCGCCCACAGGGCGGTAGCTACATTTGCAGTCCCTGGCTGAAGCGATTAAAAAGATCGACAACCCAATGCGAGAAGTTGCCGATATTCGTCAACAGATCGGCGCCGAATCCTGCAAACGTGATTTGCGGTGAGGCGAGAACCAGCATCACGCTCAGGAGGATTAAATTCATCAGATAGATCACGACGAGCGAGAAAAAAGTTCCTTGATCGCTCAGATCGGTCTGATTTTTGGGGATCATCCAGCAGGTGAACGTGAAATGGAACGCCCAGGTCGCGCCGATCACGGCATAAAGCAGGCGTCCGTATGGTTGTGTGTCTAGAAACAGGCTGAGCACGCCGTAAGTGGCGATCGCAAGAATGCTGTAGAGCGGGAAAAAATAAGGCGCGAGCGCAATCCAGAAGTTGTTTCGGTCTGTCACAACATGTCCGCCGTCGCGTCCGACCCGAAACCGGCTGACGCGTCCGCCCAACAGCAAAACCCAGAGCGCATGGGTGAGTTCGTGTCCGAAGACGTAGATGACAATCGGGCGGGGCAAGCCGGCAAAAGCAATCAACCAGAGGACTGCGCCCAGTGAAAAGAACCAAAATTCTTCACCGGCCCAGAGCCGTTGTGTCACGGTCGCCCGCGCAAAGACGGTGAAAAACGTCTGACTGAGAATTGCACAGGCCGGGAGCAAAAAAATCGCGAAAACAAACTTCACCCAGCGCGTAGGGACCACGAGTGGATCAGACGCGGGAACGAATCGTGTCGCCCGCGCCACATTGCGAACAATTTTTCTGCCGCGGTCGGGCTTACGCTTTCGATTGGTTGTCGATCTTCGCTTCGTTGCAGCCAAGGTTGTCCCCAAATTACGCAGACGCCATGGTTAGCGAAAGTCGAATCCCAACGCCCAATTCGGAATCCGAGTTCGAGATTGGATGTTGGATGCTGGGCGTTGGGTGTTTCCTACGCAGGTTGTTTACGCGCGGCCCATGTAGGCGCCGGTGCGAGTGTCGATCTTGATGGCTTCGCCCTCTTTGATAAAGAGCGGGACGTTGATTGTTTTCCCGGTCTCGAGCACAGCCGGTTTAGTCACATTGCTTGCGGTGTCGCCCCGCAGCCCTTGGGGGGACTCCACGACCTTGAGACTGACGGAGGCGGGCAATTCAACCTGCACCGGTTTGCCTTCGGCATAGAGAACCTGCACTGAAAGATTTTCCACGAGATAATCTTTGGCATCGCCAATCAGATTCTCTTGCAACGTGACCGTGTCATACGTCTCCGGGTCCATGAAATGATACCCGTTGCGATCCTTGTAGCTGAACTCGAGGTTCTTTCGCTCGATCTCAACCAATTCCACTTTGTCAGTCGAGCCGAAGCGGACGTCGGCGCTTTTGCCGGTATTGATGTAGCGGATGATCGCCTGGACGAATGCGCGCAAATTTCCGGGCGTACGGTGATGGACTTCGAGCACAATGGCAGGGTTGCCGTTGTACTTAATTGCCATTCCTCTGCGAAGATCGTTTGCCGCGGCCATGGGAGAAACGTTAAATCGTTAAAGCGTTCAATCGTTAAAACGGAGCGCGGACGTTACACGCGCTCAGAGTAACTTCAAGCGCGTGAGGTCCTGCGAATCGACGATGCCGACTGGCACGCTGTCGTCATCGATAACGACAAGATCGTCGATGCGATGGCGCTCCAGTAGGTTCAACACTTCGACCGCGAGTTTGTCTTTGTGCACCGTGACCGGATTCAACGTCATCAGGTCCGCGACCAGCCGTTCACCAATCTTGGAATCGGATTGAAAATGCCGCACGAAGTCTCCATGCGTGTAAATTCCGAGCAGTTGTCGATCTTCGCCCGCGACGACTGCTGCTCCAGCACGAACATTCGTCATCGCTTTGAGCACGTCGCGTATCGGCGTATTGGTAGAAACGATGGCCATGGCTTCACGCGGGCGCATGATTTGATGCACACGCATGAGGAGGCTGCGCCCGATCAGTCCGGCGGGATGGAATTTGGCGAAATCTTCCTTGTTAAATCCGCGCGCCTCGAGCAGCACCATTGCGAGCGCGTCACCCAGCGCCAGCATCACCGTCGTGCTCGAAGTGGGCGCGAGATTAAGCGGACACGCTTCCTGCTCGATATTAACATCGAGAAACACATGCGCGTTTTGGGCCAGGGTTGACTTCGGATCGCCGCAGAAAGCAATGATTCGCACTTGAAACCGCGCGATCGCCGGCAAAATCCGGAGTAATTCCTCCGTCTCGCCGCTCGCGCTTAACGCCAGGACCACGTCGCCATCGGCAACCATGCCCAGATCGCCGTGCAAAGCATTTGAGGAATCGAGCACGACCGCGGGCGACCCCGTGCTGGTGAGAGTGGCGGCGATTTTTGCGCCAATGTGTCCGGATTTCCCAACGCCGAGAATGACAACTTTCCCTCGAGCATCGACCGTTTCCCTGATCAGCTCGACGGCGCGGGAGAAATTTTCGCCCAGTCGATCGCGGAGCCGCTGGAGCTCAAAAATTTCGATATCCAGGACACGTGCGGCCTTTTCAAGGTAGTCCATCGAACTATATAATGTGGGCAGGCGTTGTTACGGGCAAGAACTTGCACGTCTCGCTGAAAGGAAAAAATTATGAAAACATTAATCATCTCGATCCTGGCCGCGCTGGTGACGAGCGCTTTTGCGCAAAGTTTCCGGGCGCCGATCGGGCCACAACAACCTGTCCGGGCGATGCCCACACCGCCACCGCTTTTACAACGACCCGACGTTCAGGGAGTGGTTCCGCGAGCGGCCCGCGGCGGGAATCCACTCCAGATGCTCAATCCGAGCGCGCCAGCACGATATGGCACGTCGGTGGAAAGCACGTCGTTCGACCCCAACATTCCCGGCAAATGGAAGGGTATTAAGCTCTTCGAAATTTTGTTTTGATAAGTTCGAAGCGCAGACGTTTGGATGAAGTGTAGCGGCGCGTGTCCTCACGCGCAGTTTTCCTCTCATTCCGACCGAAGTGGAGGAATCTCTTACTCTTAAAACGAGGAACAGTGATCCCGCAGCAGCGGGAGACTCCGCTCGAGATGACAAGAAACCCTCTCCCCGTCGTCGCATCTTATTGCGCGACATTTCTTAAACCGGAGATGTTGCACATCTACCGGCAGATAACTTCCCTGAAGCGATGTCGGCCGATCGTGATCGCGCAGAAGCGCGAGCAAACCGACCACTACCCATTTGATCCGGTCCACGTCGTCGCGAAGCCAGCCAGTCATTTTCTGCGGCGTTTTTGGTTAAGACAACTACGCGACAAGCCATGGCAAATTTCCCGCACTGAGCTTCGCGGATTACTGGACATCTTAACGAAAACCGACGCGCGTCTCCTGCATATTTACTTCGGTCACATCGCTGTGCATCTCTTGCCCCTTATTCGCGCATGGAACAAACCATCGATCGTTTCCTTTCACGGCGCGGATGTAATGGTGGATATGAACAAACCGGCCTATCGAGCAGCCACTGAACAGATGCTTGAGGCGGTGAAGCTTGTTCTTGTCCGGTCGGAATCGTTGCGGCGCGCAGTGATTCATCTTGGTTGCGACGAAAACAAAATCAAACTTCAGCGGACCGGGATTCCGCTCGACGAATTTCCATTCCGCGAACGGAACTTTCCTCAAGATGGCGATTGGCGATTCGTACAAGCTGGCCGCTTGATCGAGAAGAAAGGCCTGCCGGTCACGCTCCGCACTTTCGCGATTTTTCTTGGGCAATATCCAAACTCAACTCTAACGATCGCCGGGGAGGGACCTTTGCTCAGCCGGCTTCAAAGCCTGGCGCGCGAACTGAAGATCGACAATCGCGTTTCATTTACCGGTTTTATTTCGCAGGAGCAACTGCGCGACATTCTCTATGCATCGCACATTTTTCTCCATCCGAGCGAAACTGGCCCCGACGGAAATCAGGAGGGGATACCAAATTCAATGCTGGAAGCGATGGCGAGCGGGCTGCCAGTCTTCGCGACTCAGCATGGCGGGATTCCCGAAGCGATCGAAAGCGGCGTGAGCGGTGTACTCGTGTCGGAGCGCGACCATGAGGAACTAGCGTGGGCGCTGCTCAACGCGGTGGAGGATCGACATTTTCTTTCACGGATCGCGCGCGCAGGTGCGGATGCGGTCGCGCAGAAGTTTGATCGACGCCTCCAAGTGCGGCGTTTGGAAGATATTTATCTGCAGGCAATGGAGGTTAGGCATCTTGCCTGACTGGGCCGATAGGCGTCTAGCCTGTCGCGTTTTCGATCGCCTTCGACGAGCAGGATGCTCGTCGGCCGAGACAGCCTGGAAGACACTCCAATCTTAAGGGAAATTGCCGCTGCGAGCACTTCTCTTTTCGAACTTGGCGGTTGACACCAAGGCTTTCGCGACTTGACACAACCGCCTCTACAACCTGGCGAAGAAATTTGCCAGTTGCGAACGGACCGCTTGAAAGGAAAGCCGTTCGAGGGCGCGCTCTTGCGAGTCGGTGACAATCGCGGAACGCGAATCAGCGCTTTTCAATAGCTCGAGTGCGACGGAAGCGATCTCGCTGATCGTCCTTGCTTCGCCACAAGTTTTTTGGAAAGCGATTCTCTCAATCGCGCCATCTCCGCCCACGCAAACGGTCCGGCAGAGAAGTGCGTCGCCTGCGACCTGGCCCGGCACGCGACTGCGATCGAGTTGCAAAACTATTTTATGCCCGGCCACCATTCGCAGGTAATCCGGATACGCTTTTTCTTCCTCGATAACGCGGAATTTTCCTTCCGGAAATTTTAACTCCCAAAGCAATCGTCGCGCCTTGTATCCATCCAGATTGACGACACTGACCGGCTCGCTCGTGGCTTCACACAGCTGCCGCGCGACCAATAGCGCCGCGAAATGATTGCGCGAAGGTACATCCCATTCGCGTGTGCCGAGAAAAATTCCGGTATGTTTGTCAGGCGGGACAGAAAAGTTCCATTGCCGATCTTCGAGCGGATAAGGCGTTGGAATAAAGGCAACTGTGCTGGGATCGTGTTTCCAACGCGCTCTCTGGTAGATTTCCGCAGCCTCCGGTGTGGTGCCGATGCATCCGTCGGCTTGTGCCAGAATCGTAATGAAGCGCGATAACTTCGCCCGATCGCATAACTGTTGCGCGATCTGGTGCAGCCCGGTCTCTTTTAGCGAGACAGCGACCTTGCGTCCGTGCTTTTTCAGTTCTCCTAACGCGCGCTCTGAATTTCGGAAATCGCCGCGCAGAAGGAGAAGAATGGGCGTTTCCTCCGTGATCGCGCGCCGCGTATCGTAATGAAAAGCTCCGCGCGTGCACGCCGCATAGCCGTGGAAATTGATGGGTGGATGTTCTCCCGCGCCTGGATCGATTGTGTCGTGAAAGTGCTGTTCCGGATCGCGACCGCCCGGATTAAGAACAGTCAACCTAAAATCGTCTGCCCTTTCTGATGCCATTGTCGGATCAGCCCGCGAATAACGCGAATAGACGCGAATAATTACAAAGAGACATCTGGAAAATCGCTTCTTGTGTTTGTGCTTCGAGTTTTTGCAATGCGCTGGTATTCCAGCTGCGGGTAATGTCCGAAATTTGCCAACAGCCCCAGGTCGAAGCCGGTCGCATGCAGATAGCTGAGAGTGAGCGATGGTTTAGAGATTGCTGGAATCCCTTGGTGCTCGAACTCAATCGCCAAACATTCGCGGTAGACTGGTTCCAGAAAGCCACAACCCTTCTCGTTGTACACCTCGAAGCAGGCGCCAATAATCGCGTAGCTCTCTTTCTTATAAATGATTTCTGTCATTTTTTTTATTCGCGTAAATTCGCGTGATTCGCGGGTTAGACTTCAGCTGAGTCTGCGCCTGGCGACGCCATTGCTTATTCGTTGAGACCGCTCGGAGGCGGCGTCGCCGACTTTAAGAGCGTCTCTTCGTCGTTCTCTTGATCGAACGGTTTCACCGGTTTTGCGCGCCGAATCTCGACTGGTTCTTTTTTCTCCTGCGGTTCGACCCGTATCGCTTTCCTGATCGGCACCGCGGGCTCCGGTGTTTGCTTGTTTGATTCGCGTTCCGGTTCGTGGACTTTTTCGGGCTTCGCCGGTGTCGCTGGATTCCCCGCCGCGGCATTTTCAATCTTTGCAGTTTCGGTCGTTTCCTTTACGGCCTCCGGTTCCGGCTCTGGTCTCAAAGTTGGTTTGAGCGAATTGTAAGGATCTTTGTCGGCCAGCAGTGTTGGGCTTTTTATGATGACCGGTGTGACTTCGCTAAGATCGACAGCCAGCTCAGCGCGCGGCAAATCGCTCGAAGGAAGATCGCGAACAAGCCGCGCGCGCGGTTCGCCGTGGACGTTGCATGGTTCGGTCGGCATCTGTGCCGACGTGGCGATTTCCATGTATGTCGTACGCCGCTGCACGGTGTCACCGCTCGTGCTTTTCACAGCATCGTAACATTTATCGGTGGCGAGCAAGCCCGACCTCGAGCAAATCTCCACCTCCTTCAAATCTGACGGGCGCGTAATTTCCCGCGGCGGATAACGCTCAGCCGCCGCGTTCATGATGTCGACCCAAACCGGCAACGCCAATTCACGCCCAAACGCGCCGCGATAAATCTTTTGCGGCTTGTCGAAGCCCATCCAAACCGCGCAGGTAAAATTTGAATCGTAACCAGCGAAAAGTGCGTCGGTGAAATCGTAGGCGGTACCAGTTTTCCCCGCTGCCGGCATTTTCTTCAGGCCGAATTGTGTGCGA
>WNFR01008582.1_pt1 | contig 12679 bp, 12 predicted proteins | sample 5400221 | NCBI WGS metagenome assembly WNFR01 (sample SAMN13153357, study PRJNA577476) | soil metagenome | isolation source: 40 cm soil under Madrone tree | place: USA:California | collected 2016-06-14 | reverse complement strand
GCGGTGTAAATCATTTCAATTGATGCTTGGCAACCGCGACTACGTAGATGGCCAGGATGATCAATCCCCGGTATTCCATTCTGATGAAGTAAAGAGTATGTCGTGGCCTCAGCACCGTAACCGGTCCGGTCTTTTCGTAAATAGTTTCTTCGGCCGGATTACGATTCAGGTAACGTCCCAGGGCAAAGGTCACTATCGCGCCAAGCAGGAAAGCGGAGTGGAGCGGCCACCACGCTTCTGTCGCGAGCAGGTCAATTCCAGATTGTGAAGTTCCAGGCAAACATACTCGACGCCGTGCAGCGAATAAAGGTAGGCTCTTCTGATATCGACCCAACGAATGAGACCGACTTTGAGTCGTCCGTCGAATAGTCCCCTGTCGCTTAGCACAATGCACGGATCTTCTGGGGTGCCGCTGAGCAATCGGAATGGTAAAACGACCAATAGAGCACCACCCAATATCCAGAATGACAATGGCACGTATCCGAAAAGATAATAAAACAATCCGAAGATAATTGGTGCGACCAGCAGTATCCGCCATTTATTATTTGCGCGGACTCTTACTTCGATTGTCGTCATGTGAGCTTTCCGCACTAAATGAGAAGTCGGATGGAACAGCGCGCGAATTATAGATATATAAGCGCTGGACCGTCAACAATACGACCGCCGACGAACAGTCGTGCCGCTCATGGCGCGCGACCTTTCAATTTGATTTTGGTCCGCGAGCAGAAGCAGCGCTCGACAACCCCAAGCCGCACGGCGGATAAACACTTCTCGCCTGAACCGTGCAAATTATTCGTATCTTCGCGAAAAGTAAAAGATATTGACTTATGAAGAAGAGCTACTGATCGCATTTGAATTGCACTCGGTCGAACCTATCCGAGCAGTCCTTGATGCAGGACTCAATCCTCGATCTCCAATTCGAGGCAAATCTCCGGTCAACTGGTTGACGGAGATGTATTCCAGGTCAGACAGGTTTCCTGATTGTTTCCGATTGATGCTTGATAGAGGCGCAGTGCTTGACGACCCGGTTGTCGCGCCGATTCTCCTTGACGATACCGAAGCGCTCGCCGCCGCTGCTTATATACTTAGTCTCGCGGAGCCGCAATGATTTCTGCTGATTATTCATGAGGAGTGAAAGGAGACCAGGAAAATCAGAAGCTTTGGTGCCCAGCACCCGGTTTTTTCCTGATCTCTTAAGAACTGATCTCTTAAGAAAACGCCTACCAGTGCATTCAGTCGACATGATGGAGGACCTTTTGTGGGCGCCTCGAAAGTTATCGGAGTGATCGAGCCGCTTGCGACGCAACTCGCTCCCTCCTGTCACTTGTCACCCGTCACCTGTCACCCTTTTCCCATTCCCGTCAGTGGCTGCATGAACGGCAGTCTGGGTGGCAGTCCAGCACGTGACGACCGTGCTTTGCGTATTGGTTCAACGTTTTCGAAGTAATCGACCGCCGCGACCTTTAACCCTACGTCGCGCCCCAGCCTTTCGCTGACGTACCATTTGTGATCCAGTACTCGCGGCCAGACGGCTCGCGCCTCGCCAGCGGATAGCTTTACCCCGGCAAGATTCTTGAGCAGACGCCTTTCGTCCGCGGATTGGTTTGTGACAAGCTGCTCGATAACATGATCCAGTTTGAATGATAATGGCATAAAAAACTCCTTATTATTTCCCCAACGCGAACCCGATGATTCATATCCCACAGCAAGACGAACGCTAATGCGTCACCTAATTTTGTCGAACTGCCCCACACCGCCGCCCAGATGCGATCAATCGGGTTTTTATCTGCGTATTTCTGCGTCCTTCTGCGGCTAATTTTTTCCTGGTTATAGCTCTAAGTGCTGCGATTTCGCCTCCAGCGGCACGAGAGCAAAGGTTTCCGCTGACTGCGACGCTGCATATTCCTGTCTCGCTTTCAGCGCCACAATCACCAACACCTGAATCGCTGTCGCCCCGTTAGCGACGATTAATGGCAAAGACCAGAGCAATAACCCGTAGGAAAGCCAAAGCAAGGTCCCCGAAAGAAAAAGCGCCAGCATGAAATACGAAATATCGGCTGCTCCCCTGCGCCACGTGCGAACGACTTGCGGCAAAAAAGAGCCCGTGGTTAAAAGTGCCGCTATTAACCCCATCGCATTGACGTAGAAAGGAACCATAATTTCTGAATTCTAAACCTCCCTTATAGAGATAGTGTTACGCCTCTGGCATCCATTTGTCCAATTGTATCTTTCGATAATCGTGATAACCTGTGGTTATGGAAATCTACCGCCTTCGATCATTTGTTTTGCTCGCCGAACGGTTGAACTTTGGCGAAACAGCACGGCTGTCGAATTTGAGCCAGCCTGCCCTTAGCAAGCAGATACGTCAATTGGAAGTTGAGATTGGTGCGCCTTTATTCGATCGCGGGCGGCACGGGGCACAACTTACGGCGGTTGGCAAGTTGTTTGTGGAGGAAGCACGACTTGTTGTGCGGCAGGCGGACCTCGCACTCGAACGTGGACAACGTGCCGCGCGAGGAGAGTTGGGAAGTCTGACCGTCGGGTTCGGATTCTCGACCGTGACGCTGGTGCCGCTCGTAATTTCCCGATTCAGACGACTCCATCCCGAAGTGGAGGTCGAAATGCGCGACATGTCTACCGTCGAGCAGTTGGAAGCGCTCCGCGCTGGAACGATAGATATCGGATTTGTCAGGCTCCCAGTGGAGAAAGAATTCAGGTCCCAACCTGTACTCAAAGACAGACTCGTGTTGGCCCAATCCGTGCATCACAAACCCGTTTACGACGTAAAGGATTTGTCGACGTTGAAACGCGCATCGTTCGTTATGCTTCCGCGCAGGCGGTCTCCAAGTCTGTATGATCAGGTTCTGAGCCTTTGCGCCAGGCATTTCTTTCATCCCAGGGTAATCCAGGAGGCGCACGAGTTCCCAACTGTTCTGGGGTTGGTTGCGGCCGGGCTTGGTGTTGCGATTCTGCCGGAATCGCAATTGAGGACCCGCATAGAGGGTGTCACGGTCCATCCAATCGACGATCCGATTGCACATTGGCGAGTAGGTGCGGCGTGGCGAAAGAGTGGGGGCAGCCCGTTAACAGCCGGATTTCTCAAGCTCCTCAAGGAAGAGGTGGCCGACACATAGCAACGGCTCCAGTGCGGCTTCGGGTCAGGGCTCAGCTGCTGCCATTTGGATTGCTTGACTCCGCCAATTGTCGTCTCCATATCGGGAAAGGAACTTCATCGACGTCTTGAAATAGGTGCGTGGACTGCCTTCGAGAAACTTGTACCACGAAGGATTCTCTTCACCGCGAAGCCAGGCAAACAAACCAAGCGCGTAGCCAAACATCTGTTCGTTCATGTATCCGCGTCGCTGCGCGCTCCATCCGTGACCGAACCTTGTTTTCCATCCTCGCATCGTAAAAGCTGCATTGGCATTGAATATCCCAAGTCCTGAGAAAACCGTAAACAGATCGGTGAAATATTCGTGATCGCGCCTCTCAGGCTTCATTCTGCCGTCGCCAAGTAGGCAAACGTGCCCCAACTCGTGGGCAATTATAGCGACCAGGCCCATGGGGTCAGTCAGTTGTGAACTCTCAATACCGATCACCAGGGCCCCTTTGTCCTCTATATAAGTCCCCACTGCACCGCGATGCGAGCCTTCGAATGTAGGTAGATGCGAGCTGAACCCATTGTATACTTCTTCGTACAATTCAAGTTTCAACCTTGTGGGATCGACCTTCATGTACCCGCAAACGCGTTCGACTAGTTTTTGAACGTCCTCCAGTTCTGTCGAATAGCGATCTGGAAAATACTCTGGTGTCGGTAAGATCACCTCGGTTTCGTTAAGTGGGTGAGAGGGGAAAGCTGCAATCAGCCACTGCATCGCAAGATCAAGCCATTCCCTCTGCTTTGGCTCAACTGGACATTTAACATGGAATAAAGCCATGCGAGAATTAGCCTTCCTGGCCGGACCGCGCGCGCTGTCGTGCGGTTCACTAGCTTTTCCTTCTTGCAATCATTAATTGGTGCTTATTGCCGGCTTGCTCCGCATGATCGATCGGTTTTATCTGCGTTTTTCTGCGTCCCTCTGCGGCTAAATTTTCCCAACTGTACCAATCTTCAGTGGCGTGCTTGAGCCAACGCTTCCCTCGCGATTTCTTTGTCATCAAAGTGCGAGACTTCCCTGCCGATGATCTGATAATCTTCGTGCCCCTTGCCGGCGATGATCACCACGTCGCCATTTCTTGCCTGCTCAATCGCGCGGAAGATTGCCTTTCTGCGATCAGCGATCTTTTCATACGGTTTCGATGTCGACAAAAGACCGATCTCGACATCTGCAAGAATCTTCTCAGGGTCTTCGGTCCGAGGGTTATCAGAAGTCAGGATAACCACATCACTCAGGCTTCCTGCGGCCTCTCCCATTGGAGCGCGTTTAGAGGTGTCTCGGTCGCCGCCACAACCGAATACTGTGATAATCCGTCCTTCTGCGACGTTGCGCGCAGTCCTTAGTACATTAAGCAGCGCGTCGTCCGTGTGGGCGTAGTCAACGACGACGGCAAATTTCCCTGAGTGAGGCACCCGCTCGAACCGTCCCGGAGCTCCGTTCGAGGTCCGAATTGCACGAGCAATTACGTCAAGGCTATAGCCAAGTTCCAATCCCGTTGCCACTGCCGCCATGATGTTATAGATATGAGGTCTACCCACAAGCGGTGATGTCAAATTTAGACTGCCGGCCGTGGAATCGAGTCTAAAGCTCATACCGTCTAACGAGTGATGAACCTCTGATGCCGATACGTCTGCTGGTTCGTTCAGCCCGTATGTGACGACGCGCCGTCCACGTTTCTTTGTTTCCAGAACAAGTTCACGTCCGGCTGCATCATCGACGTTTATTACCGAAGACCCTGGAAGTTCACCCAAACGCCCATCAAACAAAAGTTTCTTGGCACTGAAATAGTTTTCCATAGTGTGATGGTAATCAAGGTGATCTCGCGTAAGGTTTGTAAAGACGGCCACCGCGTACCTCAGTCCATCACACCTGTGTAAGTCCATCGCCTGTGACGAACATTCCATTACCGCCGTTCGGCATCCCGTATCCACAGCTCGCCGAAGGAACCTCTCCATATCGGTCGCTTCCGGAGTCGTTCGTTCAGCTTTTTCACTCGACTCTCCGATTAGATATTCGACAGTGGTAGTCATTGCCGGCGGCTCGCCCGCCGCCCTGGCGATTGCAGCAACAAGGTACGTGGTTGTCGTTTTACCATTCGTCCCTGTTATACCAACCAGTTTCAACTCCCTGGAAGGATTGTCATGAACTTCGGCCGCTGCAAGAGCCATTGCTCTGCGAGCCTCCGGCACCTGGATCCACACACCCGAAAATCCATTCGGACATTCTTGCTCCGAAATGACGCCCGCCGCCCCGGCTGCCATTACCTGCGGCACAAAGCGATGGCCATCCATGAGCAGCCCCTTAATTGCCACAAATAGACTGCCGGCTCTTGCTTGCCGCGAATCATGCGTTACATCAAGGATAGTGATATCCCCATTCCCGCTTAGTTTCCCTTCAATAGCCCGCGCAACCTCAGACGCACTGAGATGCGCGCCCTTTTTCAGTATATTGCTCACAATGTGTCACCTGTCGAATTGAACTATATCCAAAGCCAAAGGATTATACAGATGAATCATCCTACGGCAGAAGCCGATTGAAGTCAGCGCTTATAAAGTCTCAGATTTTGCGAATCCTCATTGACCCATGAAGCTGAATTCTCTGTCATCGACTTCGAATTCGGTCACAGGCAGGGTAAAATCCGTTCTATGGGAAGCAATAAGCGAGAAGTGATTTTTATTTCCATCCTTATGGTATTTATCTTTTTAATGGGCGTAGGCGCCTCGATCGCATTTATCAAAACCTACCGTCGTGAACAACGGGAAAAGGACCAGGACTGGGATGATCGAAATGAAATTGAATAATCGTTTTCCCCGGTTTCCCTGATTTCAGGCCTTCCAACTTCCTGCAAGCGTATCGAAAGCCAGTTGCAATCATTCTGCAACCTTTTCTGCCTGGCGAACATGTAGAGTACTCCCCAGTTGATTCTCCTTCGATCTTCGAGTGAGTCACAACCACAGTGCGGGACTTGGGGCAGTCCCGCACTTTTCTTTTCAACCCGCTCACTAGACAATCCATTCTCTATAATTTAATCTCTGTTGTTTGCGCATACCATGTGCGGCTGATTGTGTCGGCCCTGGTATGGTGTCCTTTTCGTATTTATGTTGGTATTTATGGCTTCGGGTAAAGAATAGTTGTAAGCCTGCGAAAGTGGCGGAATTGGCAGACGCGCCAGACTTAGGATCTGGTACCGCAAGGTGTGGGGGTTCGAGTCCCCCCTTTCGCACCAGGTTTTAGGGATAACAGGAATTCCGATTGTGTGACTTTTTTGAAGGAAGGCGGCCCGCTCGGCACACCTGAAAACGCCGTGACGGGCTTTATGTTTTATGAAGACTGAACTTGTCGATACTTCGCAAACCCTCAAGGAGATCAAGATCGAGATCGAGGCCGACGTTGTTCGCGGCGCTTACGATCAGGTTATTGCTCGATACAGCCAACAGGCAAACGTTCCTGGTTTTCGAAAGGGACACACACCTAAGTCTGTAATTAGAACGCGGTTCAAAAACGAGATAAAGGGTGACGTGCTCCGTGATTTAATTCCCGAGGCTGTTTCCACCGCCATCCAGGAACTTGGTCTGCTTGTAATCGGCGAGCCGGATATTCATCTGGAAGACGAAGCCGTGAGCAATAAGCTTGGCGACCTCCCTCTCAACATACACGCGCATGTCGAGGTAATACCCGAAATACAACTTAACGAATATAAAGGTTTGGACGCAGTTCGACGAGTGCGGCCCATCACCGATGAAGACGTTGATCGTTTGATCCAGGGTCTGCGCGAACAATCCGCTTCCCTTCAACCGGTCGAGGATCGTGGTGCGGAGACTGGCGACACAGTCTCGGTAAATTTCGAGGGTACTTTCATTGACGAACCCGACGCGGAACATATCAAGGTGGACGACGTCGAAATCGAACTTGGAAGCGCCAATGTCCAACCGGAATTTACGGAAAATCTCCTGGGCGCCAGGGCTGACGACCAAAAAACTTTTACGGTTAGCTATCCCGAAGATTTCACTTCCAAAGGGCTGGCCGGCAAAAAGGTCGAATACGTTGCACAGGTCGCCGCGGTCCGGCGAAAGGAGCTGCCCGAACTTGACGACGACTTTGCCAGGAGCCTCGGCGAAGACTTTGAATCCGTCGAAGTGTTAAAAAATAAAGTGCGGGAGGATTTGAACGCGCGTGTTTCGGCAGAGGCTGCCGACGTACTCCGCACGCAAATCATCCAAAAGCTCATCGAGAACCATCCGTTCGAAGTTCCAAAGACACTTGTCGAACATCAGAAAAATCAGCTTCTTCAATCAGCGGTTCGCGATCTTTTGGGCCGTGGTGTGGATCCGCGCGAACACGACTTTGACTGGCAGAAAGTTCGGGGGGAATTGGGTGCCCGAGCTGAGTTTGACGTAAAGACATCGTTACTGCTGGAATCTATCGCTGACGCCGAGAATCTGGAGGTGTCCGACGACGAGATCCAGGCCGAGATTCAGGCTGTTGCTTTGGGGTCACGAAAGTCGGAAGCGGAGGTCCGTGCTGCCTTGACAAAGCAAGGGGGCGAACGTAGCATCGCCGATAGGTTGCGTAATCGCAAAGCGATTGAGCTATTAGTTGAAAATGCACACGTTACCGATGGCGAGTGGGTTCCTGAGGAACCTGAAGAAGACACGTCAGCTAAGGCTGAAGAGTCTGCTCCGGTCGGTGTTGAAGAAGAGGCAAAGACGGCCTCTGTTGAAGCCGAGAATGCCTAGGGTGCACCACGAGAATTAAGAGTTGTTTTGCACGTTATAGTGATTCGCCGGATTGAGCGAAACAGGAACTGGTAGGTTTTTACGCACGCATGACGCGTTGCTTAAAAGAACGAAAGGTCGATAGGTAGTATGGCTTTAGTCCCAATGGTAGTCGAGCAAACCTCGCGCGGCGAACGAGCGTTCGACATTTTCTCTCGTCTCTTGAAAGATAATATTATCTTTTTGGGCACGCCGATCGATGACCAGATTGCCAACCTGGTTGTCGCTCAACTTCTTTTCCTTGAGGCCGAAGATCCTGAAAAGGATATCAACATTTACATAAACTCTCCTGGTGGTTCGATCACCGCCGGAATGGCAATCTACGATACGATGCAGTTCATCAGGCCTGATGTAACGACCATTTGTGTCGGACAATGTGCATCGATGGGCGCGCTTCTGCTAACCGCGGGAGCAAAGGGTAAACGTTTTGCTTTGCCGAATTCGCGTATTCTAATTCATCAGCCTTCGGGTGGTGCCCAGGGTCAGGCAACTGACATTCGCATTCAGGCCGAAGAGATTATTAGAATGCGTGAGTTGACCTCCAACATACTTGCAAAGCACACCGGTCAGTCGTACGACGTCATTGAGCGAGACGTGGAACGTGACCGAATCATGTCGGCGTCACAGGCCAAGGAATACGGCCTGATCGACGAGGTAATCGCTCACCGCGAATAACGGGATTTTTGAATAATAAGTCGACGTCATGCGGTCAGGTCAGTAGCCTTTCCGCTGGCGTCGGTTGTATATTAACCCCGGAGCTTTAGGTCAGAATCTCAGATTCAGAGAAACCTATGGTACGAAGAACAGATGACACGTTGCGTTGCTCGTTCTGTGGGAAATCGCAGAACGAGGTAAAAAAGCTCATTGCAGGGCCGACTGTTTATATTTGCAATGAGTGTATCGACATCTGCAACGAGATCATAACTGACGATCAGCAGGCTGAGTCGGTTGCCACGCGTCCACCGCTTCCAAAGCCAAATGAGATTAAGGGCTTTTTGGATGAATACGTCATCGGTCAGGAAGAGACGAAAAAGCGCCTTTCCGTCGCTGTCTATCAGCATTACAAGCGAATCGAATTGGCCCGCCGCCGAAGTGACGTTGAGATTCAAAAATCAAACATTCTTTTGATTGGCCCAACTGGCACTGGAAAGACCTTGCTGGCCCAAACCCTGGCCCGCATGTTAAGCGTTCCTTTCACCATCGTTGACGCTACGACCTTGACCGAAGCCGGATACGTGGGTGAAGACGTCGAAAATATCATCCTCAAACTGCTTCAGGCAGCTAATGGCGACGTGGAACGGGCACAGCAGGGCATCATTTATATCGATGAAGTGGACAAGATTTGTCGTAAGGATGAAAACCCTTCGATCACGCGCGATGTTTCAGGCGAAGGCGTCCAGCAGGCCCTATTGAAAATTTTGGAAGGCACCGTTGCAAACGTTCCGCCTCAGGGTGGTCGCAAGCATCCGCACCAGGAATTCTTTCCGGTCGACACCACGAACATTTTGTTCATTTGCGGCGGGGCTTTCGTCGGTCTTGAAAAGGTCATCGAAAAGCGTCTGAGAAACAAGTCGATGGGGTTCCATGCTGAACTTAAGCCCGGTTCGCACAGGCAAGCCGATGCGTTGGGTCAGGTTCAGCCCGAAGATCTCATCCGCTATGGACTGATCCCGGAGTTTGTCGGACGTCTCCCGGTTTGTGGCGTTTTGAATGAACTGGATGAGGATGCTTTGATCAGGATCCTGACGGAGCCGAAGAATGCGCTGGTCAAGCAATATCAAAAGCGCTTTGACTTCGACAACGTCAAACTCAAATTTACGGACGACGCTCTCAAGGCCGTGGCACGTCAGGCGGTCGAACGAAAGGTGGGCGCCCGTGGTCTGATGATGATTCTTGAAGAATTATTATTGGACGCGATGTATATGCTCCCCTCGCAAAAGCGAATTAAGGAGTTCGTCATCACCAGCGAAATGGTCGAACGCCGCCGCGCAATTCCCGGCGAAAGTCTTGCCGGCCTCGACGGCGCAGCCGCATAGACTTTCGAGGCTGACCCTAAATCAGTTTTTAAAATGCAAAATGGGGATGGATCGCTCGATCCATCCCTTCTTTTTTGCAACTACCTTTAGTCCAAATTACGGACTCGACAATCTTTCGCAAAACGCGGTAGTTTGTCTTAGCGAAAAGAGTTCAACTTAGGTATGGAAGAATACTCGGATCGAATCCCCGCCGACATAGCGAAATATCCAATGGTGCCAATTCGCGATGTCGTAATCTTTCCCTTTACGAAAGTCGCATTCAAAATTGGCCGTCCCGGGTCTGTTCGTGCCCTCGAACAGGCATTGGCGACCGACCGTACTATATTTCTTGCTACCCAGCACGACGCTTCGGTGGACGAGCCTACTCCAGAGCAAATCTATGGCGTTGGCACCCTTGGCCGAATTCTGCAGTCGCAAAAACAGGATAACGGACAGATCAAGGTTGTAGTCGAAGGACGTGAACGGGCCACGACCGTACGCGTCGAAAATAATGGCGGAGCCTTTACGGCGCTCGTGCGAAAAGCGCCGGCTGTGAAAGAAGACACGTCAAAGCTCGAGGCTCTTGTCCAGCGAATACAGGCGCTGGTTGAACAACATCTTCGACTCGCCCCGGATGCCCAGACGGATGCACTTCAAACCGCGCTTAGAAATCAGGATCCGTCGCATTTGGCTGATGCACTTGCGTCACAACTTCGAATCTCTGTCGAAGACAAGCAGGGACTGCTTGAAATCTTCTCTACCCAGGCGCGGCTCCAGCGTCTTATCGAACTCCTCGAGGTCGAACTCGAAAAACGCCAACTTGATCGCACGATCCAGACACGGGTCAAGCGTCAAATGGAGAAGGCACAAAAGGAGTACTACCTAAACGAGCAGATTAAGGCTATTCATAAAGAACTTGGCCGTAAAGACGAAAAGGCCGAGATGGAAGATCTCAAGAAAAAGATCGAAGAAGCCGGCATGACCGAAGAAGCTAAAGAGAAAGCCATGCAGGAGCTTCATCGGTTAGAGGCTATGCCTCCAATGTCTGCCGAAGGAACCGTTTCGCGAACCTACATCGACTGGCTGGTCAGTGTACCCTGGAAGCAGAAGAGCAAAGAGCTGAAGGATCTGACCAAGGCCGAAGAGGTTTTGAACGATGATCACTACGGCTTGGAAAAGGTCAAGGAACGCATCCTCGAATATCTCGCGGTACGGCAATTGGTCAAGAATCCCAAAGGCTCGATTCTTTGTTTTGTCGGCCCCCCGGGCGTCGGTAAGACCAGCCTCGGCAAATCGATAGCGCGCGCAACAAACCGCAAGTTTGTCCGATTAAGCCTTGGTGGCGTCCGCGACGAAGCAGAGATTCGCGGTCATCGGCGAACCTATATCGGAGCGCTGCCCGGGCAGATTATCCAGATGATGAAAAAGGCGGGCACTGTAAACCCGTTGATCCTTCTGGATGAGGTCGACAAGCTTGGTGCAGATTTCCGCGGCGACCCATCGTCTGCCCTGCTTGAGGTCTTGGATCCCGAACAGAACAACACGTTTCAGGACCATTATCTTGACGTCGAGTACGACCTTTCGAAGGTCTTCTTTATTGCAACTGCAAACGTATTACATACAATTCCACCCGCATTGCAGGACCGGTTGGAGATTATCCGGCTTTCGGGATACACCGAACGTGAAAAGCTTCAGATTGCGCGCCGTCACCTCGTCGTGAAACAGGCAGAAGCAAATGGGTTGAAGCCTGAACAGCTTGATTTTACGGATGAAGGTATCCTCGAGATCATTCGCCACTATACCCGAGAGGCAGGCGTCCGCAATCTGGAACGCGAGATCGGCTCTTGCTCTCGCAAGGTTGCTCGGAAAGTGGTTTCTGACTCAAACGTCGAAGGCTTTAAGGATGTATTGACGGCAGAGCGAGTCCGAGAGATGCTGGGCCCAATCAAATTCCGCCAACAACGTATCGCGGCAGAGGGCGAGATTGGCCTTGCAACCGGCCTTGCCTGGACAGAGGTCGGGGGCGAAGTCCTTCAGATCGAGGCAACTCTGGTAAACGGACGGGGCGGTGTACGCTTAACCGGTAAGCTCGGCGACGTCATGCAGGAATCGGCACAGGCTGCTTTAACCTGCATCAAATCGCGTGCGGAGCGTCTTGGCATGAACCTCGAGTTCATACGTAAGCGAGACCTGCACATACACGTTCCCGAAGGCGCGATTCCAAAGGACGGCCCATCCGCCGGTATTACGCTGGCCACTGCAATGGCGTCGGCACTAACGCGCGCTCCCGTTCGGAACAACGTGGCCATGACGGGTGAGATTACCCTTCGCGGCAAAGTCCTGCCGATCGGTGGGGTCAAGGACAAACTTCTTGCCGCGCATCGCTTTGGCATAACCACAATTATCCTTCCGAAGGATAACGAGAAAGACCTGGTCGACGTACCTGAGGAGGTTCGCAACCTCCTCGACATCAATCTCGTTGAAAATATTGACGAGGTGCTTGCACTGGCTCTTGAAGATGTGTGTCCGACTGATGGAGCAATCTCAACGGAGACAGAAGCTCCTCCGATTTGGTCAACGGAACCGCCTGTTCAGGGACTCCAAACAATGACCGAATAATCGGTCGCGAATATCAGGGCGTGAGGCAAAGCAAGTCTCACGCCCTTTTTATGGCGGGCATCTTTAAGCGATCGAGCCCGTAATCTGGTTTAATTTGTTTTCGTAGAATTTA
>WNFR01005766.1_pt1 | contig 12679 bp, 9 predicted proteins | sample 5400221 | NCBI WGS metagenome assembly WNFR01 (sample SAMN13153357, study PRJNA577476) | soil metagenome | isolation source: 40 cm soil under Madrone tree | place: USA:California | collected 2016-06-14 | reverse complement strand
AGATCGGTGCAGCCACTAGCCCGCATCCGCCGCAACCGCCAGCGCCCACCTTCAAACGGCTCTATCGAACGCGCGCGGAGCACCTCGCCCGGACTTCACGCTTTTGTGAAAACGCGCCTCCGATAGAGCACTAGCGTAACCCAGGAGAAATCCAGAAAACAGTCCTGAACTTTTTAGCAACCTAGCGTGGAGCGGCTCATCCTGCAGGCTGCCACAATTCGGTCGGATTTCCCTCAGGGTCATGCAGGCGGGCGAACCGGCCGTTGGGATAAGACTCCGGGTCCATCTTTACCGCGATTCCTGCGGCCCGTAGCTGGGCTGCCATTCTGTCGAGATCCCGGACTCGAAAATTCACCATCCAGACCTTGCGGGTATCCCCGAAATAGTCGCTCGTCTCCGCGGAGGAGCGAAGGCGGTGGGTCCTGCCTCTTGCTGCCAAGGGGATTCCTCGTAGCTCGATGGTGTTAGCGAGACCCCCAGGCGTTGCTGGTACCAGCGCCCCAACGCTGCCGGATCCTTAGCCCGGAAGAACAATCCTCCGATTCCCGTCACTTTTTCCATTTCGGTTCCTCCAGCGAACCCATGCCTAACAGCTGCCCCGCAGGGGGAGGAGAGATCTTTGGCTGTAGGGCTGTCTGCGCCGCTATGCCGAGTTGGTTCCGGCTCAAGATGAAGCTCGACCCGAAAGCAAATGACAGGATTCGAAGCAGTTGGCGTCTTTGAAAACGCATCCCATCCTCCTTCGGAGAGGAGCGCGACTCGAAATACGATACCTGCGCAAACGGGGCTCTGGGAAGCGTAAAGATGAGGTTCTGGGTTGTCGGCCATGCGGAATGCAAATTTTGCTTGACAATATATCTCAACGATATATCATGGTGATATGTCATTGACGTCGATTCAGTTTGCCGTGTTGGGGATGTTGAAACTGCGGCCCATGACCGGCTACGAGATCAAGCAGGCTTACCAGAAAGGGCCGGCGAATTTCATGCCGATCAGTTTCGGGCAGATTTACCCCGCGCTCGCGAAACTCGGAAAAGAGAAATTGGTGCGCCAGGATCAGCAGCCGGGCAGCCGGGGAAGCATTCGCTATTTCATTACCGGCAAGGGGAAAGAAGCTTTGCGTAGTTGGCTGTTCTCCCCGAGCGATCCGGCAAACCACCGGGAGTTGCTACTTCGGCTATTTTTCGCGGCTCCTGCCGAGCTGGCGGGGCTAAGCGACTCCGTCCAGGCGTTCCGCAAAGCGGAAGAAGCCCGGCTGGCCCATTACGAAGACACACACAAGTGGCTGGACGACACCCACGCCAGCAATCCGCGGCTGCCGATCTGGAAACTGGTCATGGAGTACGGGGTTTTGCAAAGCGAGTCCCGCCTGCGCTGGGCAGAAGGGGCGCTGGGGTTTATGACAAATCGAAACAGGAGGAAAAAACAATGACGAGTACCTCAGCGCATCAGAAATTCTCCGGATTGCTCATGGTGATCGGGTCACTGGTATTTGTGTACGGCGGCGCATTTCATCCCAGGATCAATTCCAGCCTTGGAGCGCTCGGCAGCCCAGAGTTCTTCCAAAACTTCTACATGCACATCGCGCATCACCGCTCCTGGGAGCTCATTCACGCAATGATTCTGGCGGGGCTGCTCCTGTGGCTGATGGGCGCCGGCGCGTTCTGGAGCGACCGCAATGGGTGGACCCGGATGGCCACGACCACCATGACGCTTGCCGCCACCGCATGGGCTGTGACTTTCGTGTTCGACGGGTTTGTCGCGCCCAACATCGTTCGGCGGCTGACGCCCGAAACAGGCTGGTACGCGCTGTCAGCGAATCAAGATGTTGTTATCCGAATGGGTCTGGTTTCCTGGCTGATGCTGGGATTTTCCATGATCGCGGGCGGTATCGGGACGCTCGTTTCGAGCCGCTCCAGGGGTGCGAAGGTTCTGGCTTGGACCGGGATCTTGCTCGGAGTGTGGCCGTTGATCGCCTGGGCGACGGGGGCCTTCGTTCCGGGCCCCTTCACGAGCGGGTATTGGAATGCAACTGCGGTAAGCACGGCATTCTGGTTCCTTGCTGGCGGTGTTTTTCTGATGATTTCTGCGGCGCCGCGGGACAACCGCAACGAACACGCCGAAGCAAGCCGCTAACAAACAACGCCCCTGCGGGCGGATCAGAAGGAGGGCGGGCGCTCGGCGGAGACGGCGAAGGCGCGCTCGAGGGCGATGCCGGCGCGGCCGAGGGTGCCTTCCTCGAAAAGACGGCCGATCAGGGTGACGCCGTGGGGAACGCGGCGCGGGGGAGAAAATTTTGGCAGGGGATTTTTCGGGTCGGGGGCCCAGTCGGAACGTGCTTCGGAGACTTGGACGAATCCGGCGCGTAGCGTGAGCGACGGGTGGCCTGTCTGGTTGCTGATGGTGAGCATTTCGTCGCGGAGCGAGGGGACGAGGAGCAGATCCACCTGCGAGAAGATGCGCGCCATCTCCTGCGCGACTTTGCGGCGGAAGCGATCGGCCTGGACGAAATCCACGGCGGAGAGAAAACGGGACTGGCGGAAAAGATTGGGCCAGGCGTCGGGCGTCTGGACTTTGAGCTGGTCTATGCCGTGGGTGAGGGTGAGTTCCTCGAAAGCCGCGGCGCCTTCGGCGAAAAGAATCAGGTTGAGCGAGTTGTAGGGCCAATCGGGAAGAGAGACCTCCACGGGAATCATGCCGAGTTTCCTGATGGTCTCCAGAGCGGCGCGATCCACGTCGGTGGCGGGGCTTTCTTTCATCCACGCGGGGAAATAGCCGACGCGCAGACGTTTGACGCTTGCGCTGGCGTCGAAGTCCAGGTGGCTGGGGACGCTCGAAACGTCGCCAGCATCCGGGCCCGAGATGGCTTGGAGGACGAGGAGCGCGTCTTCGACGGTGCGGGTCATGGGACCGAGCTTATCGAGCGACCAGCAGAGAGTCATAGCGCCGGTGCGGGGCAGGCGGCCGTAGGTGGGACGCAGCCCGGTGATGCCGCAACGCATGCTGGGGCTGACGATGCTACCGCCGGTTTCGCTGCCGATGGAGAAACCGACGAGGCCTGCCGCAGTGGCGGCGCCGGGGCCGGCGCTGGAGCCGGATGCGCCTTCTTCCAAGAGCCATGGATTCACGGTCTGTCCGCCGAACCAAATATCGTTGAGGGCAAGCGCGCCGAGGCTGAGCTTGGCGATGAGCACGGCGCCTGCGGCGTGCAGGCGCTTGACGAGGGCGGCGTCGTCTTTGGGAATGCGATTGCGGAACGGCTCGGCACCGTAGGTGGTGGGGATTCCGGCGGTGTCCAGAAGATCCTTGCCGCCCCAAGGAATGCCGTGAAGCGGGCCGCGATATTTTCCCGCGGCGATTTCGCGGTCGGCCTTTTTGGCTTGGGCGAGGGCGAGATCGCGCGTAAGGGTAATGACGCAGCGCAACTTGGGATCGAATTGCTCGATGCGGTGGAGGTAGATTTGCGTGAGGCGCTCGGAGGTGAGCTTGCGCTGCTCGATCCAGCGCGAAAGTTGGGTTACCGGGGCGAAGGCGACGTCTGCATCGTTGGAGGGCAGCGGGCCGGGATCGGATTTGCTGCGAATGAATTGATCGCGTTGCGGACCGGCGGGCTGGCCGGGCAACACGGAGTGGTAGCGCGACCACGGCGCGAGAGTTGGCTCGAGCGCTATGGTGCGAGGACCAGTGCGGCGTTCGTAGACGGAAGCGAGGTTGACGCGCCAGGTTTGGGCGGCCATGGCGCGATCCGCGCTGGAGAGTTGCACCTGCACGAGTTTTTCAGCTTCGGCGAAGGTCGCGGGCCAGACTTCGGGGCCGACGGCGGGGCCGGTGCCGAAAGCGGGCGGCGCGCCGGGCGGGAGTTGCGTGGGATCTTGCTCGATTTCGTTGGGATGGTCCTGTGCGTTCGAACGAACTGCGACGGCTGCGCCGAGGAGACCGAGCGAAGCCTGAGTCAAGAAGTGCCTGCGCGATTTGGACATGGGGTCCTCCGGCAGCATTGTAGCCGAGTCCCACCGTGCGAGAGAGCTCTGGATAAACTGTCGCACGCCAAAGGGAGGTTTACTTGGTGTCGGCGAGGGCGACGTAAGCGCCGAGGCCGATCATGCCGAGGCCGGAAGCAACGCGCTGGCCGCGGCGAAAGCGCACGCTGCTCTTGAGTTTGCGCTCGAGAGGAGCGGCGAGGACAACCACAAGAAGATCGGTGGCCGTATTGAGGATCACAGAGAAAGCCCCGAGAACCAGGAATTGCAGAAAAACATGGCCGCGTTCGGGGGCGATGAATTGCGGGATGAAGGACAGGAAAAACAGAGCCGTCTTTGGGTTGAGAACCTCGGTGAGAATTCCCTGCCGAAACGCGCCCTGCGAGGGTTGCAATACGCTGACAGTCATTTCCGAATTTCGCGTGCGGATCATGCGGATGCCGAGCCAAACCAGATACGCAGCGCCTGCAAACTTGACGGTGTGAAATGCCACGGCGGAAGCGGCAAGGATCGCGGAGACGCCGAGCGCGGCGGCCAAGACATGGAAGAGTCCACCAACAAGGGTACCGAAAGAAGAATGGATGCCTTCACGGCGGCCTCCGGCGAGGCTGCGCGCCAAAACGTAAAAAATTCCCGGCCCCGGGGTGATGGCCAGCACCAAAGCAGCAGCAAAGAAAAGCAAGAAACGGTGGGTGTCGAACATCCTGGAATTGTAAGGGGCCGACTTCTGGCTTGCAAGATGCTCTCTGAATCGTAAAGTGTCGACGGGTAACTGCGCTTTGGCTTATGATGACGCCCGCGTTGGACCGCCGGGGCAAATCTTAAACGGGACAAGCCCCCGGCGGAGTAATCCGGAGAAGCAAGCTAATGGAAGAACAACTGAGCCTGGATTTTTTGCGCGTGGTGGAAAACGCCGCGATTGCGGCGGCGCGCACGATGGGATACGGCGACCGGCACCATGCGGATGAAGTGGCCGTGGAAGCGATGCGCAAGACGATGGACTCGGTGGAGATCGACGGGACGATTGTAATCGGTGAAGGCGAGCGGGACGAAGCGCCGATGCTGTACATCGGAGAAAAAGTGGGACTGGCGACGCACGCGCCGAAGGCTTTGTTTCCGCAAGTGGACATCGCCGTGGATCCGCTGGAAGGAACGAACCTCTGCGCGACGGGGGCCGCGAATGCGATCGCGGTGCTGGCCGCCAGCGACCGCGGCGGCTTGCTGCATGCGCCGGATTTGTACATGGAGAAGCTGGTGGTGGGGCCGTCGTGCAAGGGCGCCGTGGACCTGGATGCGCCGGTGGCCGACAATTTGAAGTCGATCGCGAAGCGGCTGGAGCGAGATGTTGAGGATCTTGTCGTGGTGGTTTTGGACCGGCCGCGGCACGAGAAGATCATCGCGGACATTCGTGCGGCGGGGGCGCGCATCCGATTGATCGGCGACGGCGACCTCTCGGCGGGAATTTCTTCCGCCGTGATCGGGACAGGAGTGCATGCGGTGATGGGAACGGGCGGTGCGCCGGAGGGCGTGTTGACGGCGGCGGCGCTGCGCTGCTTGAACGGGCAAATCCTAGCGCGCCTGGTGGTGAGCAAACCGGAGCACGCCGAACGGCTGGCAAAAATGGGGGTAAAGGATACGAAGCGTATTTACGACACCGAGGATCTGGCGCCCGGAAAGAAAATGATTTTTGCGTGCACCGGCGTTACGGATGGAAATTTGCTGAAGGGCGTGCGGTTCTTCGGGGAAGGCATTCGAACGAGCTCGATGATCTTGACGCTGGATGACCGGCAGGTGCGGTTCATTGATTCGGTGCACCTGGAGAAGCGGCCGGATATTAAGGTGCGATTTAATTGAAGTGAAATGAAAAGTTTGCCGTGGCTGCTACGTTTCAAAGAGCCGACAATCGACGGTAGCAGAAAATCCAAACAGAATTATTACGGTTGCTGATTGGCGATGGCCAAGAAGACGCGGTCATCGACGGCGACGGAACGCTTAAAGAGAGTCACTGCAGTGCCGCCTGAAATCGCGACCTGATTCGCATGGCCGCTCAACGCGGGGCCGGCGGGCTTTCCTTCGCTTCCCGTGCCGTCACCGGGCTGGAGTGAAATGCAAGTCGTCTTTGGAGTGCAGTTGGCCGCGCCCAAACATGTATCGCGAATGAATACCTGGCGGTAGCCGCTGTTGCTGGAGTTCACCGAATTCTTTGCCGGAGTGGAGGAATGGCTCGGGGTAATAGCCAGGAAGGCGACAAATCTTCCCGAGGAACTTACGGAAGGGAGAATGCTCTGCGTTCCAAGCAACGCGCCGTTCGAATCGAGAGAAATGAGTTGGGTCGAGGGCTTGCACGAGTCTCCGGCGCCTGGGCAGGTATCGCGCATATAGACTTGCCGCCCGGCGGGTGCGCTTTCGATCAGGTTTGTCGCAGCCGAGCTGAAGGCGACATACCGGCCATCCGCGCTCATCGAAGGCGTGTGGCTTTCTTCGTTTGCCACGCTGCCGTCGGCTGCGACCGAGAGCAATGTGGTACGCGGCTGGCAGCCAGCCGCCGCGCCTTCGCAGGTGTCGCGCAGAAAAACCTGTGCGCGGTCGTTTTGTACGGCGGTATAGGCAACATATCGGCCATCGAGACTCACCACCGGTGTTTCTTCGGCAACCAGCGATGCGGCTGTTGCACTTGCCACCGCGGGCGCGGTGCAAGGCGCTGACGCGCAAATCGTGAAGGTTTGCGGAGCACTCGAGCCACCGCCACCGCCGCCGCTACACACGGTGGAACACCCGGCCGGAGGCGGAGATCCCGGATTGAAAACCGTAACCGTGGCAGTGCCTGCAGCCGTGAGCAACCCGGCGGGGATCGATGCCTGAATCTGAGTGGCAGTGATGGTTCCCACGGTTAAGATCGTGGTCTTGGCTCCCGAGGTCCAATTCACCTGGGAAGCCTGAGTCGCATCCGAACTGGAGAGGAAGCTGGAGCCGGTCAGTGAGAGGCTCGTCGTCGCGCCCCCGGCAACGGCAGTGTTGGGAGTGATACTGGTCAAAACCGGTAGCGGATTCGCCGGTGGATTGATGACGAACGCGACTGGGTTGGAAAGACCATTGGTGCCGGAGCGGGTGGTGGGGCTCAGCGTGATGATGGTGGCGAGCCCGGGCTTTGCCACCAAAGCCTTAGGAACTGTTGCCGTAGCGATACTCCCCAGTATGTTTCCCGCACTGTCGGTTGGAAGGGTTGTAACGAGGGTCTGCCCATTCCACTGGACGACGGTCCCCTTCACAAAGGTGCCGCCGTTCACGGTCAGCGTAAAATCATTTACTTGGCCGGCGCTGATGACCGAGGGAGAAATCGATAGGATGGTGGCGCCGGTGTTGTTCTGAAACGTGTTGCCGTAATCGTTGCAACCCGCCACCGCGAGAACCGCCACTGCTGCGACAGCCAACGCTGTCCAAGACCGCTTCATTGATACTCCTTGATCTTTTTCTGGCGACCCCGACCGCGTCGGGGCTGGCCTGCTTCGGCGAACGGCGGGGAACGCGCGGCGCCAGCGTGCTTTGGGGGTGTGATGCCGAAATCGCGCTGCGCGTTGACCGTCTGGCGGTCACTCAGAACCTTCGCCGGCCCATCCGCACCCCTGCTTCAGGCCGCACGTTACACGGAATCTCGGAGGCCCGAATTTCAGGGCCCACGCAACCCTACATGCTTACCATTCCGGTGGGGATTAGGTCAATGTTCATGTCGAGAGCGCTGCAGGATGTCTGAGGGAGCTGCCGGAGGATGGGTCAGCGACCTTTGGTTGCGCTGAGAGCCTCGATCGAGAGGCGGACCAATTCACGGACGCGGACCTGGCACTCTGCATCGGGCACTGCCAAAGCCCCTGCAGCGCGATAGCAGGCCAGCGCCAGTTCCTTCCGGCCAAGTTTTGCGTAAAGATCGCCGCGGGCCAGTTGAAACAGCGGATTCGCCGGGTATTTTTCGGCTAGAGGACTGATCACACGCAGCGCTTTTTCATATTGCAGATCGTAGCGATGCAGATTCAGGGCGAGGTAAAAGCGAGCAAGATTGGGAGTCAGAACACCCTCCGCGATGGCGTGCTCGAGCAGGCGCACGCCTTCCTGCTTGGAGCCTCCGGGGATGCCCATGAAAAATCGCAGGACTCTGGCCATGGCGCTAAGGGTGTCCACGTAATAGTTGTAAAGGCCGAGGCCCATGTCGGCATCGGCGAGGCTGACATCCAAAGTTTTGGCGCGGAGAAAATGCTCGCGGGCACGGACTCCGGCACGCGCGGCGTTGCGATTCTCGCCGCGAAGAGCATAGAGCCGGGCCGCCGCGGCATCGGCCATTCCCGCATAGAACTGCATTCCCGCGGTTTCGTGCTGCTTGTTTTGCGCTTCGGCCAAAGAGGAGGCCTTGGCGGCCGACTCAAAATAATGCTGATCCACGCCGTACTTTGCGCGCCGGCGCGCGTCGGTCATTCCATATTTGAATTCCGCCGAGGCGCACCAAATGCGCCACCACAGCGCTTCGGCTTCGAGAAGGTAGCCCAAAGGATGATCGGGGTGTTCTTGTTCCATGCGCTTCGCGGCTTCCACAGCCTCGGTGATGTCGAAGGAATAGATTTTGTCGAGAACGGCGGGCGTCTCGGGTGGCAGAGTGAGTTTGGCGAAGCCGGCAGGCGCGGCAAACGAAGAGAGCAAAAGAAAAATGAGCGCGGCGCGGTGGAGTGTTGGCATCGAAGGCATAATGCGTCTGTACTTCCAATGAGTCTAAGCGGTTCGCGTAAAGTTGCAAACGGAAATGGCTGGCACAGAAGAATCTGCGTTAGGCGGCACGATGAGCATTTGCTATTCTCGGCGGACCGATGATGACGGGCAATAAAGCCGAAAAAAATGCTCTCGAGCGCGGGCTGGGCCTGAAAGAGGCCGTCGCGCTGAACATGATCGAGATGGTGGGAATCGGCCCGTTTGTCGTGATTCCCTTGGTCATCAAGGCCATGGGCGGGCCGCAAGCGCTGCTGGCGTGGGTTGCGGGAGCAGTGCTGGCGCTTCTCGACGGTTTTGTGTGGTCGGAACTCGGCGCGGCGATGCCACTTGCCGGCGGCACCTACGTATTCCTGCGGGAAGCTTATGGTCCGGGCCGTTTCGGCCGGATGATGTCGTTCCTGTTCGTCTGGCAAACTCTGATACAAGCGCCGCTCAGCCTGGCCTCGGGCGCGATCGGTTTTTCTCAGTATGCGTCCTACCTCCATCCGCTCGGCAAGTACGGAGAGAAAGCGGTTTCCGGCGCGCTGGTGATTGTTCTCGTCGCGCTGCTCTACCGGCGGATCACTTCGATCGGGAAAATTTCGATGCTCCTTTGGGTAGGGGTCATCGGGACGATCCTTTGGCTTATCTGGGGCGGGGCCACGCATTTCAATCCGCGGCTGGTCTTCACCTACGCTCCCGGGACCTGGAATTTTTCGTGGCTATTCTTTGCCGGGCTGGGCTCGGCCACGGTCAACACGATTTACACCTACTGGGGCTATTACAACATCTGTCACCTCGGCGGCGAGATTCGCGAGCCGGAGAAAAACATTCCACGCGGCATTTTCATTTCGATTGCGGGAATTGCTGTGCTCTATCTCGTTATGCAGACGTGCATTCTCGGTGTTTTGCCGTGGCAGCAGGCGCAGGATTCGCCTTTCATCGTAAGCGCCTTCGTCGAGAAACTTTACGGCCCGTTTGCGGCGTGGTTCGCGACGCTGATGATCCTGTGGATCGCGTTTGCGTCGCTTTTTTCCTCGATGCTGGGGTATTCGCGCGTGCCGTATTCGGCGGCGCTGGACGGAAATTTCTTCCGGGTTTTTGCGCGCGTGCATCCCAAGGAAAAATTCCCTCACATTTCGCTGTTGTTCCTGGGTGCGCTGACGTTTGCCTTCAGCTTGCTCTTCAAGCTGAAGACGGTGATCACCGCGGTGCTGGCGATGCGCCTGATCATCCAGTTCATAGGCCAGGCCGTGGGTGTCATGTTGCTGCGGCGGCGCTGGCCCCCGGAGCGGCTGCCCTTTAAGATGTGGTTGTACCCGCTGCCGGCGCTGTTGACCATCGTGGGCTGGCTGTGGCTTTTTTCGCATACGGGAAAGGCCATTTGGTGGGGGTTACTGGTGATTATCATGGGACTGATTGTGTTTTTCGTGCAGGCGCGCATTCGAGAGGAATGGCCTTTCGGCTCGCCAGACTCTGAGGTCGTCGAATGAAAATATCCGGGTCCGTGTTTCAGCGCGTCTTATTGTCCGTGGGCGCGGCGCTGCTAATGTTCATGCCGCAGCGCGCGGCCGGACAATTTCCCGCCGCTCCGGGCACCGGCGCGGGATTAGCCGAGACTATTGATGCTATCGATTGCGCGCGAGTCACGACTCGTATCCTTTATGTGACCGCGCATCCCGATGACGAATCCGGGGCGGTCCTCACGTATCTCGCGCGCGGCTTGCACGCCGACGTGGCGCTGCTTTCCTTGACGCGTGGTGAAGGCGGCCAAAATGACCTCGGCCCGGAACAAGCGCCGCAATTGGGGCTGATTCGAACGCAGGAGCTTCTGGCTGCCACGCGCGGGTACGGCGTGAAACTCTATTTCACGCGCGCGAAGGATTTTGGATTTTCGAAAACCCCGGAGGAGACCGAAAAAGTCTGGGGCGAAGAGGTTCTTGAGGACATGGTCCGCGTTATTCGCAGCTTCCGCCCGAACGTGGTTATCAATGGATGGGGCGGAGTGCACGGCGGACATGGCCACCATCAAGCCGCAGGTTTGCTCACGCCAAAGGCTGTACAACTGGCCGCCGATCCGACTTTTAGACTGCAAGGAGCGGCATCCGAACAGCAGGATTTAGCACCGTGGGGCGATCGCAAGCCCGTGCTCGTGCTGGACCTGGATCGAAGCGAGAAACCGCAGGGCTATTTCTTGCCGCTGGATGACATTTCGCCGCTTTATGGCAAGTCCTGGAGAGAAATCGGCCTCGATGGGTTTGCAAATCATCGCACGCAGGGAATCACCGGATTTCTGGGCTCGCCTTTCCTGCGGCGGCCGATTGCGCTCAGACGCGAAGATGGCGGCGAGCTGGACCCTGCAGTGCTGGCGCAACCGCTCGGCGCACTCGATGAAGACTATGAAGTGGGGAATATGGGCGTGGATCCGCTCATGCGCGCGGTCAGCACGGCCCTCGCGACAGCGCGTGATGCGGCTTTGCGGCTTGATTGGAAAGCCGCAGCCGATTCACTCGTAATAGCGGGGAAGAAGATCGATGAAGTGCCGCGGCCTTCTGTTTCTTCGCAGACGCCCGCTCCGGTGGTGTCCCTCGCACGAAGCCTGCAACGGAAGCGGGAAAAGATTGACAGAGCGCTGGCCCTCGTTGCGGGCGTGCGGCTGGAGGCGAGCGCCGATCGAAGCGAAATCGTCGTCGGAGAAACATTTTCGGTTCGAGTGGACGTGCGTCATCGCGAAGGAATTGCGGGAGATTTTGGGAAGTCATCGTTGTTGCTTCCGGCGGAGTGGAGCGTCACAAAGGAAGAACCAGAAGCCGGCGGGGCCTTTCGCTCTACGATTTCGGCAGCGAAAAATCCGCAAGGCACCGCGCGCGTTTCCGACGCGGCTCTGCCGGAACCGCCGCCACTCGTAACCGCAACTCAGGAAGCGGTCATCAACGGTTACACGTTCATGGTTTCTTCGCCCGTGACCAGCGTGCACGCGAGTTCCACACGAGCGGATCGGATGGCACTGCGTGTCGTGACGGCGTACGCGCTGGCGGTCGAGCCGAAGCAGGCGATTGATATCGTGGCAAGGCCAAGAAGACCGTTTGAAGTGTTGCTCCACGTGCATTCGTATGCGACGCAGCCGGGTCAGGTGCGCATCGGGCTTACCGTGCCGAAAGGATGGAGGACGGGCGCTGCCGTCGCATTGAAATTTGACGGGGCGGGCGACCGGTATGCGCGAGTGACAGTGACACCGCCGCTGAAACTCGCCGCGGGGAAGTACAAGATTTCCGCGTACGCCGAACGCGCCGCCGATCGATCTCGAAACATAAAGTCGGAGAGATTCACGACATCTCTGGAGCCCCTGCCCACTTTGCCCACTCAGCTCTGGAGTGAGCCGGCGCAGTGCATGGTTCATGCATTCGCGGTGACGGTGCCGCAGAATTTGCGCGTCGGCTACGTCAATGCGGAGAGCGAGCGCGTGTCGGACGCGCTGAGGATGCTGGGCATCCACGTGGAACAACTGGACGCGGCGGCGCTGAACTTCGGCGATTTGTCAAAGTACAACACCATTGTCGTTGGCGTTCGGGCGTATGAGCTGCGGCCCGAACTTGCGGGCGCGAACCAGCGGCTGCTGGATTACGTTTCGAAGGGCGGCACTCTGGTGGTGCAATACCAGCGCGAATTTGCGTGGGACAAATTCAAGTATGCGCCGTACCCGGCGCTGATTTCGCCACCGGTGCCGCCTGCGAAAGCGGGGGAGCCGCCGGCGGCTCCCCGGCCGCTGCCGCGCATCACCGACGAGAATTCTCCGGTCAAATTTCTGAAGCCGCCTGATCCGCTACTGAATCGTCCCAACAAAATTACGCAGGATGATTTCAAGGGCTGGGTGCAGGAGCGCGGACTCTATTTCTGGACGCAGTTCGATTCGAAATATACGCCGCTGCTGGCCATGAACGATCCGGGCGAGCCCGAGCTGAACGGCG
>WNFR01005765.1_pt1 | contig 12681 bp, 10 predicted proteins | sample 5400221 | NCBI WGS metagenome assembly WNFR01 (sample SAMN13153357, study PRJNA577476) | soil metagenome | isolation source: 40 cm soil under Madrone tree | place: USA:California | collected 2016-06-14 | reverse complement strand
TCGTATGTCTCGAACCGGCTCAGTTCCTCCTGAGTGCAACCCAGCATCGTTTGCAACGCCCGGTTGTTTTGGATCGGTAGACCGGTCGCCAAGTCGACCAGCGTGATGCCAGTACCGGCCTCGTCGAAAATTGCTTTAAAACGCTGTTCGCTTTCACGTAGCAATGACTGCTTAGCTTGCAGTTCCTCAATTCCGCGGCTGCGTTCAATGACTACAGACGCTAAATGCGTGAGCTGTGCGATCACTTGCTGTTGTTCTGGAGTAGGCGCCTCCGGCGTCTGCCAGTACAACGCAAACGTTCCCAGCACCTTACGTTCTGATGAAAGAATAGGTGTGGACCAACATGCCCTCAGTCGATGTGCTGTGGCCAGTTCGCGGAATAAAGGCCACTTCGTCTCCGACTCGATGTCCGACACTATTACTGGTTCCGATAGCGAAGCGGCCATCGTACATGGCCCAATCTCGGGGCCGACAGTACAGCCATCGATTGCCTGCGTATAGCTGTCAGGAAGACCAGGCGCAGCGCCGTTCCAAAGGCGACTGCTCTTCGGATCCAACAGCAGAAGCGACGCTAGTGATCCGCTAACCGCCTCTTCGCCAAGACGACACAAGGCGTCGAGGATCAGCGGAAGTGCATCACCCCGCGCTATCATTTCGAGAATGCGATTCTCACCGGCGAGCAAAGCGTCCGCTCTTTTCCGCTCGTCGATAAGAGTTTGCAACACGCACCAGCGAGCGATGCGATCTTGCGTGTCCCGCATCGGGAGGCCCTGGACGCCGAACCAGCGGTAGACGCCATCGGCGCCCTTCATGCGGAGTTCAAGGTCGTACGCGCGCCCAGTCTCGACTGACCGCTTCCACGTGGTTATCACAAGCGGAAGATCATCCGGATGGACGGCATCGCTGGTTGTCCAACCCTTCAACTCTTCGAGTGTCTTGCCGAAGTATGCCAGAATCTGGCGGTTAACTAATTCGACTTCACCTTCCGCCGTCATTATGGAAATCATGGCGGGAATGCCGTCGACGAACTGCCGGAGGTTAAGCTCGCCCGCACCCAGCACTTCTTCCAGCCTTTGACCTTCAGTAACGGCGTTGCTTGCGTACATCTGAGGATCCTTTCTGAGCGCGTCGCCGACTAGAGTGGCGCTTAGCATCACTCAATGACGACAGGAATTCCATCATACTTTGGTATTACATATCATTTGCTTAGGGGTTCGTTGATCATTTGATGCTTTCCGCCATTCTCACCAGATCAGCTAACGACCGGGCCTGCATTTTTCGCATCACGCGGCCACGTTGAATTTTGACAGTAATCTCGCTGGTTCCGAGTTCAACGGCGACCTGTTTGTTCAATAGCCCTGAAGTCACGAGTTCCATAACCTGTCGTTCGCGTGGTGTGAGTGACGCGTAACAGGCTCGAATCTCACGAAGCGTTTCGTCATGTTCCCTCGCGCTCTGGCTGCGGTTAACCGCCTCTTGAATCCCGGCAAGCAAATCCTGATCGAGAAAGGGTTTGGTGAGAAACTCTACTGCTCCCCCCTTCATCGCACGCACGGACATTGGTATGTCGCCATGGCCGGTGATGAAAATGATCGGGATCGGATGCTCCATTTGGCCCACGAGATCTTGCACATCTAATCCGCTGAGGTCGGGTAACCTTACGTCCAGGACCAGACAGCTTGGAGCATCTGCTTTTGCTTGACTGAGAAACTCCTGCGCCGAGGAAAAAGTTTCGACTCTCCAGCCTGCGGACTTTATTAAGCCTTCCAGGGCCTCACGCACCGAAACGTCGTCATCGACAACGAAGACAATGGCCTTCGACCGACTCATGTGCGAATCTTATTACGTTTCCCACAACATGACGAGAAGTCGTAAGCGGCATTACGAGAATTCGTAACCCGACGTAAACTCGTCGCTCTCCTGCTCCACCTCAAAGCCCTGGATACTTTATTTGCCCAAATGAAATTGCGCCTTTGCGTTGCTGGCACAGCACGTGAATTCGGGAAATCGCAGCGCCGGAGGCAAACAGGGGTAGATTTGAGTAGTGTTCCTAATTAGTTTTTCTCTGCGTAGTCTCAGCGGCCTCTGCGTCTCCGCGGTGAATAGCGCCTTCAAATACACTCACCGCGGAGACGCAGAGAACGCAGAGGTGGCGCAGAGAATCTCAAGTTAGGCCACTACCTAGATTTGTGGGGCAGCTCAAAACGAAGGGGAAGCATTCAATGACGACTCTCAAGACGAAAGATGGCGCACAGATCCGCGGCGAATCTGGTTCAGGAGTCGTAAAGGAACAGCCATCTTCAAAGCTCAGCGCCACGTCCGTCGCTCGCCGTGAGTTTCTCAAAAACTCCATGCTTGCGAGCGGCGGAATATTCGTCGCTTCACGGCTGCTTACCGATGGAGGAGTCGGTGGCCTTGATGAAGTCTCAGCGGCCCCGCAATCCACGGCGACTGAAAGCGTAGCGGTACGGTTGCGTGTTAATGGAACCAACTATGGCTTACATCTCGACCCGCGCACTTCCCTCCTCGACGTGCTGCGAGAAAAAATCGATCTGCCGGGCACTAAAAAAGGATGCAATCACGGGCAGTGTGGCGCATGCACGATCCTTGTCGATGGTAGACGCATCAACTCGTGCCTCGCTTTGGCGGTGATTTACGATGGCAGCGAGATCACAACGGTCGAAGGTTTAGCAAAAGGAGACGAGTTGCACCCGCTGCAAGCTGCCTTCGTGCGAAACGAAGGCTTCCAGTGCGGCTATTGCACCGCGGGGCAGATTTGCTCGGCTGTCGCGATGCTGCGCGAGGTGGACCAGGGCACCGCAAGTCATGTGACGCAGAATGTTCGAGAAGCGGGACGAGTCGCACTCACGGACGACGAAATCCGCGAGCGCATGTCCGGCAACATATGCAGGTGCGGTGCTTATCCAGGGATAGTTGCCGCAATTCGTGAAGCGAGTGGGCAAGCGACACAGAGAGGAGCGTGATTTCGCAATGAAACCATTTGCTTACACACGTGCCAGGAATCAGCAGGCTGCCGTCGAGACCATAGCGCAGCTACAGAATGCGAAGTTCATCGCAGGCGGCACGAATCTCATCGATTTGATGAAGGAAAACGTCGAGCAGCCCAATAGTCTTGTAGATATCAACCGTCTTGAACTTACAAGCATTGTTGAGCGCGAGGGTGGCTTGCGCTTGGGAGCGTTGGCGAGGAACAGCGATACAGCAAACCATCGCCTCGTGCGCGAACGATATCCGCTTGTTTCTCAAGCGATTCTCTCCGGGGCGAGTCCCCAACTCAGGAATGCGGCGACCAATGGCGGCAATCTGATGCAGCGAACGCGCTGCTACTACTTCTATGACGTGGCGATGCCTTGCAATAAGCGTGAACCGGGTTCGGGTTGCGGCGCGCTCGAAGGCTTCAGCCGCATGCACGCGATCTTTGGCGCGAGCCGGCAATGCATCGCGACACACCCTTCAGATATGTGCGTCGCGCTCGCGGCACTCGAGGCTGTCGTGCAGGTAGAAGGACCGCAAGGGGCGAGAAGCATACCGTTCGCTGACTTTCACCGTTTGCCCGGAGACACGCCGCAGATAGACACGAACCTCAAACGCGAGGAACTGATCACCGCGATTGACTTGCCCGCTGCCTCGTCTGTGTTTTCCAGGAACTGCTACTACCTGAAAGTTCGAGACCGGGCCTCGTACGCCTTTGCCCTCGTTTCAGTCGCTGCCGCGCTCGACATCCAAAACGGTGCGATTCAACAGGCACGTTTGGCGCTGGGCGGTGTGGCACATAAGCCGTGGCGATTAACTGATGCCGAAGAAGTCTTGAAGCGACAGCGACCGGACGAGGGTACCTTCCGACGCGCAGCCGATGCTGCAATGCGGGGGGCGGATGGTACTGAACACAATCGATTCAAAATCGAGTTAGGCCGGCGTGCAATCGTCCGTGCGTTAACTATCGCTGCAAACGGTGGGAGATCAGTATGAGTCAGGAAATGACAGTGCGACCCGCAATCGGGAAGGCGGTCGAACGCGTTGACGGGCGGCTCAAAGTGACGGGCGGTGCGCGTTATGCGGCGGAGTTTAAGGTTGCCGGAATAACGTATGGGGTGCTGGTGATGAGCACAATCGGCAATGGACGTATCCGCTCGATAGATACTGGAGCGGCGCTGAGTGCATCGGGTGTGCTCGCGGTGATTACTCATCTGAACGCTCCGCGCCTAAGTTTCCCGGAACGCCCTCATACTGTCGATGATTATGTAGCGCCGGCCTTCGGACGTTCACTGCCGGTGCTGCAAGACGATACGATCTACTTCAACGGACAGCCCGTCGCGATCGTCGTCGCCGAAACACTGGAGCAGGCGGAATATGCTGCGACGCTGGTTCGAGTCGTGTACGAGGAACGAAAGCCCGTCACTAGTCTGGAAGCGGAAATGGCTCGCGCTTTCCCACCGCAGGAAGGAGTGGGGGAGAAGCCTCCAGGGAGGCCCGCCGACGTCGTACGAGGAGATCCGCAGGCCTTAAGTAAAGCAGAGGCGGTCGTAGATGAGACGTACACAATTCCCATCGAGCATCACAACCCGATGGAATTGCTCTCGACAATTGCAGAATGGTCCGGTGACAAACTGACGCTCCACGACAAGACGCAATGGGTGCCGAACACGCAGATGCATGTCGCGATCGTCTTTGGCATTCCGGAAGAAGACGTGCACGTGATCTGCCCCTTCATCGGTGGCGCATTTGGCTCCTCATTACGCCCGTGGTCACACCCAGTCGTTGCGGCAATGGCCGCTCGCATGGTTCGTCGCCCAGTAAAACTGGTGGTGACCCGCAAGCAGATGTTTAGTTCGCACGGGCATCGTCCGTATACGGTGCAGCGCGTAGCACTCGGCGCGACTCGCAAAGGACAATTAACAGCAATTGTCCATGAAGGGACTGCGCAGACGTCGCTTTATGAAGAGAACACAGAAAACCTGGTAAACGCCACGCGCATGCTCTATGCGAGTCCCAACTGCATCACGAAATATCGCCTCGTGCGCGGCAATGTTCAGACACCGCTCTACATGCGGGCGCCAGGTGAGTGTTCCGGTGTCTTTGCACTCGATAGTGCACTCGATGAGTTGGCGTACAAGTTGAAGATCGACCCGTTGGAGATTCGCATCCGTAACCACGCTGCCGCCGATCCGGAAAACGGCTTACCGTGGTCCAGTAAATCTTTGCTCGAATGCTATCGGCGTGGAGCTGAAACATTCGGTTGGTCTCGTCGCACGATGGAACCGCGGTCGATGCGCGACGGCCGTAACCTCATCGGCCTGGGAATGGCGACGGCAACCTATCCGATGTATCGCTTTCCCTCAAGCGCGAGGGCGCGCATCTTCAGTGATGGAACGGCAGTCGTCCAATCGTCCGCCAGCGACATGGGACCAGGAACCTGGACCACTATGAAAGTCATCGGCGCCGAAGCATTGGCAATGGACTTGAGTCGCGTGCGTTCCGAGTTAGGTGATTCAACCTTGCCAAAAGCGGCGGTTCACGGCGGTTCTGCAACGACTGCCAGCGTCGGCTCAGCGGTGCACGAGGCGTGTCTGGCGGCGCGCGCAAAACTACTGGCGCTGGCAAGCAATGACGGTCGCTCACCCCTGCACGGGACTTCTGCAGAACAGCTGGACGTCGCCGACGGTCGCATCTTCCTCAAGAACGATCGGGCGCGCGGCGAAACCTACAACGACATTCTGCGGCGACACGGCCTGGATTCGATCGAAGCGACGGTTGAATCGAAGCCCGGAGATGAGCGGGAGAAGTTTTCGATGCACGCCTTCGGCGCGCAGTTCATCGAAGTGCGCGTAGATTCAGAGTTGGGTGTGTTGCGCGTGAGTCGCGTAGTTTCAGTGTGTGGCGGAGGCCGAATCATGAACGAGAAAACGGCGCGCAGCCAGTTGATCGGCGGCGTAGTCGGAGGACTCGGAATGGCGTTGATGGAGGAGACAGTGATGGACCATCGGATGGGCCGTTTCGTTAACTCCAGCCTCGCTGAATATCACGTGCCGGTCAACGCTGACATTCCTGCCATCGAGACATTCTTTGTTGAAGAGCGAGATGATCACGTCAATCCGCTGGGTGCGAAGGGAATCGGCGAAGTTTCTTATGTCGGCGTTGCGGCTGCCGTAGCGAATGCTGTCTTCCACGCAACGGGTAAACGCGTTCGCCGACTTCCGATCACGCTGGACAAACTGCTGTGAGTGATAATTCAAACCGGGAAGGATTAGTTCAAAGAAAGATTGATGCAAATATTCGAAGGGGCTAGTCGCCTACAAGCGAATAGACAAGGATTGAGCGCCAGCCCCTTTATCTAGTCCGATTTTTTTGCATTTCGTCGGACATCGAGAGCAGCATGACCGAAACGCAGGCAATTATCGACTCATATCAGCGAGCGAAGGCTGAGAACGTTCATGCCGCACTAGCGACAGTAGTCCGCGTCGAAGGGTCCGCTTACCGGCGTCCCGGCGCGCGAATGCTTATCACCGAAACCGGACAAACAACTGGAGTACTGAGCGGTGGGTGTCTGGAGCGGGACGTGTGCGAACGCGCGGTGAAGGTGATGCGAACGGGCGAGCCCGTCGTGGTCAAATACGATACAACCAGCGAAGATGACATTGTTTGGGGCTTGGGGTTGGGCTGCAACGGGGTCGTTCAGGTGCTGATTGAGCCTGCGAACTCCGAGTGCATGAATGACTTCATGCTGTTACTGACTGCGTGCTCCAAAGGTCAGCGTCGCGGGGCTGTGGCTACCGCCATTCAACTTAATGGAGAAACAGGAACAACCATCGGGTCACGCGTGTTGCTGTACCCGAATGGTGAGGTCGCCGGTGAATTCTTCAGCCTGCAAATTTTCGACGAACTGCGTGAAGCAGTACGAAGTGGCATTTCAACGACTAAACACTACGAAGCTGAGGCAGGCGAGATAGACGTATTCATCGAAGTTATCGAACCGAAAGTTCAGCTCGTCATCTTCGGCGCGGGTCAGGATGCCATTCCGCTCGTGGCCCTGGCCCGTACGCTTGGCTGGCACACCACGGTGGTTGATACGCAGAGCCGCGCGGCATCTCAAACGCGATTCGGGGAAGCTGACGAGGTGTTGCTGTGTCGTCCGGAGGAAGTGCGCTCTCGTGTGCTGCTGACTAAGCGCACGATTACCGTCATGATGACACACAACTATCTACACGACCTGGAACTACTGAAAACCCTCTTATCCAGTCCGGCGCCATATATTGGTTGCCTTGGTCCCAGGAGGCGCACTGAACGGCTGCTGCAGGAATTGTCGATCGACGACGAGTTAATACCTGAAGTATCTCTTGATCGGTTGCACGCGCCCGTCGGTCTGGACATCGGGGCGGAGACGTCGGAGGAGATTAGCCTTTCGATCGTCGCCGAAATCAAAGCGACGCTCGCGGGTCGCAATGGCGGCCTGCTCAGAAGCCGGAAAGGCACGATACACGTGAACTATGCCGAACCGGCAGAACGTCGCGCGCGGGTAGGCGTCGGCCAAACAAACGATCTTGAATCTTATGACGCCGCTAGCCTGGTTGCGCTGTGTAGTACTTAACTAACCCGGTACTTCTGTCTGATGAGTTCAACCATCGGCCTGATCATTCTCGCGGCAGGGGCGTCAACCCGCATGGGGACGCCGAAACAACTCCTGACCCATCGCGGGCAAACCTTAGTCCGTCGCGCGGCGGATGCGGCTCTTGCTTCCGTGTGCCGGCCCGTAGTGGTTGTGCTCGGAGCGTACGCCAACCAGGTTTCTTTCGAACTGAGAAAACTGCCCGTACGGGTGACGATGAATCAGCGGTGGAATGAGGGAATGAGTTCCTCAATTCAAAATGGACTGAAGACACTCAGGGATGAAAGCCCCGAAGCAAGTGGAGTTGTAATAATGCTTTGCGATCAGCCGTTCGTCTCTGCCGCAATTATTAACCAGCTTGTTGAAGCGCATAGACAAACAGGCAATTCGATAGTTGCTTCAGCGTATGGGAAGACGCGCGGCGTCCCCGTGCTATTCGGCAGAAAGCTATTTGCTGAGCTCGTGGCGTTGAAAGCCGGCGAGGGAGCCAGACAACTCATTGCCAACCAGGCTAGTAAAGTTGTAACTATCTATTTTCCGCAAGGCGCTTTTGATGTCGATACGCCGCTTGACTACGAACGTCTAGTCAATATCTGATCTTTATCAACTCAAGGAGTACGAGATGGGTAAGCTTGAAGGAAAAATTGCACTCATTACTGGTGGAACTAGCGGCATTGGACTCGCTACAGCGAAGCAATTTGTGAAGGAAGGCGCGTTCGTCTTCATAACTGGCCGCCGCGAGGCGGAGTTGGCGGCGGCAGTAAAAGACATCGGAAGAAATGTCACAGGCATACAAGGAGACGTCTCGAACCTTGACGATCTTGATCGCCTTTTCGCGCAAATCAAAAGAGAGAAGACCAAGCTCGATATAGTGTTCGCCAACGCCGGTGTCGCTAAGTACTCGGCCTTGGGCAACATAACTGAGGAATTGTATGATTCGATCTTCAACATCAATGTGAAAGGACTCCTATTTACAGTGCAGAAGGCGCTGCCGCTGCTGCCGGATGGCGGCTCGATCATCCTGAATTCGTCAATTGTCGGCAGCAAGGGTCTGTCGTCGAACAGTGTCTATAGCGCCACCAAAGCTGCCGTGCGTTCGTTCGCCCGAACGTGGACAACGGACTTAAAGGACCGAAAAATTCGCGTGAACGCGGTGAGCCCCGGCTCCATCGACACCCCCGGGCTTGGTGAGTTGCTTGCATCGTCGGAAGTGGGCGAGCAACGCAAGAAGATGATTTCGAACAGTATTCCACTTGGCAGGTTTGGTACCCCTGAAGAGATTGCAAGAGCCGTGGTCTTTCTCGCATCCAACGACAGCAGTTATGTTACCGGAACGGAATTATTCGTGGATGGCGGTTTCGCCCAAGTGTAACTACCAGGCCTATGACAAAAATGCTTGACGTTAGTGAAGCAATCGTCCGCGGAGACGCGCCTCCGCCACCAATTGCGCAGTTGATCGGCTTTGACCTCATTTCGGCGGAACCCGGTAAAGCAATTGTTCAGTTTCAAGCAACCGAAGCGCACGCAAATCCCATGGGTACACTTCACGGCGGCATTCTCTGCGATATAGCCGATGCTGCCATGGGTATTGCCTATTCGTCGAATCTTGCCGAGGGCGAATCATTCACGACACTTGAACTCAAGATTAATTTTCTAAAGCCAGTCTGGAAAGCTCGGTTGCTCGCTACAGGTCGAGTGGTGAGGCAAGGTCGCACTATTGGATTAGTTGTGTGCGACATAACTGACGAGAAATTGAACCTGGTGGCCCATGCGTCAAGCACGTGCATGACTCTTAGAGAAGAGCAAGCCAGGGGAAGGTGACGGCCATGTTCACTTTTCAAATCAATCGTACACTACTATAGCAAAAAATGAGAAAGGCAAGCCGTTTTGCGAGCAAAATCACAGAGCCGACTTCACTATCCGTCGTTGACTCACTTGACCCGAGTTGGATCAGATGATTAACTTCAGCAAACCAGACCAGTCGCAGGAGAAATCATGACGGCTCACGTGTACGGGTTATCAGAGAGCGCGTGCGAAAACACTTCAGCCGCTTCCAGAATCGCTACCGAGGTCGCCTTACCGAATTCAACCGAAGTTGATGTAATGGGGCGTTTTCCAGCGGAGAGCATGGCGGCGTTGGCGGCGGCGGGCCTTTATGGCCTTTGTCTCCCGCAGGCGCTTGGTGGAAAAGGCGAAGGGATGCGGGCGTTCGCCGGCGTAGTGGAAGAGCTCGCTGCCGCGTGCGGATCCAGCGCGATGGTCTACGTAATGCACGTGAGTGCCGCGCAGGCAATCGCCACATCCTCCACGCTCGTGGATCGCGACTCGGTGCTAAAAGAGATCGCCGCCGGACGGCATCTGACCACGCTGGCATTCTCTGAGTCAGGATCGCGATCGCAATTTTGGGCTCCTGTTTCAAAACTGGAAGAGAGCAACGGCCACTTTGTCACTTCGGCTTCAAAATCCTGGGTCACTGCGGCTGGCCATGCTGATTCCTACGTTTCCACGGCGCAGAAGCCAAACGCAGTTTCTCCGCTTGAGTCAACTGTCTATCTGGTAAGAAGCAAGGCGCCGGGCGTAGCAGTGACTTCAGCTTTCAATGGGTTAGGTCTGCGCGGCAACGAATCCGCGCCGGTATCGCTCGACAAGATCACAGTATCGCAGGGCGATCTGATTTGTGCGCCGGGAGACGGCCCACGGGTCATTCTGCAAATCGTCTTACCCTGGTTTGCGGTGGGAACTGCGGCGATGGCGAATGGATTGTGCCGGGCGGCGTTGCAACGAACCACAGACCACCTTGTCGGAACCGGGTTTGCGCATGATGAATCAAGGCTGCGTGACTTGCCGATACTGCGCGCCCGACTGGCCCAGATGAGTGTGCGCACAGAGGCATCACGATGTCTGCTGGGTTATACCTTGGACCATCTCGAACAACCCGACGAGGCGACTCCGTTGTTAGTCTTGCAGAGCAGACTGGCAGCCATGGAGGCTGCTGTTGAAGTGACTGACTTGGCGATGAAGGCCTGCGGGGGTGCGGCATTCTCGCGCCACCTCGGAATTGAACGACTCTTTCGGGACGCGCGCGCTGGTTGGGTCATGGCCCCGACTGTGGATCATCTGAACGACTTTATTGGCAAAGCTCTGACGGGATTACCGTTGTTTTGATATCGTCAATCAGTTTCGAAGCGGGGCAAGAATAAATGAGCAACGATAAGTCCATCCTGCTGGGCGCGGTCGCCTACGATCCAAAAGTTGTTACGATTTGGGAGGGAATTCGCGAACATTTTCAAAGCGAGGGAGTTGCGTTGGATTTTGCTCTCTTCTCGAATTACGAGCGTCAGGTCGAGGAACTTCTAAAGGGCCACATCGACATCGCATGGAACACACCACTGGCGCATGTGAGGGTAAAGCAGCGGACAGGTGGCGAGTCGATATCTCTTGGGATGCGTGATAGTGATCGAGACTTCCACGCCAAGGTGATCGTGAGACGCGGTGCCGGGATCACTTCGCTAAAAGAGCTGGAAGGGAGGACGGTGGCTGTTGGTAGCTCAGATTCAACTCAAGCCCGTATCTTGCCGCTTTATTTTCTGGCGCAGGAAGGCGTCGATTTGAGACGCCTTAACGTACTCGCCTTCGACACTCAAATCGGTAAACACGGCGATTCAGGCACAAGCGAACTCGATGTGCTCAAGGCGTTGCATGAAGGACACGCGGACGCCGGCACGATAGGTGATCTCGTCTGGGTAAATGAACAAGCAGCCGGGCATGTTGACTCGGGCCGCGTTGAGGTCTTGTGGACCACTCCAGGTTTTGACCACTGTATGTTCGACGCTCATCCGGTTATTTCACCTGACAAGATCGACGCATTTCAGCGCGCCCTGTTTGCGATGCGTTGGGACAATCCGAAGCATCGCCAGCTGCTTGAGCTCGAAGGGTTGCGCGAATGGTTACCGCCGCGCGAAGAAGGCTATAACAGCCTCGAGGAAGCCCTCAAACAACAGAAATAAATGAGTGCTGAAGTTGGGGTGATTGCGGTTGACGGTGGAGAGCTGCCGCTCGGAGGAGGTCTTCTGGCACTCGTACGTCCGGCACTGGATCAGCTCGAGCCGGGCGGTATGCTTGCCGTGCTTTCACGATCGCGCGGTGTGCGCGAAGATCTTCCGACCTGGTGCCGCGCCGAACGTCACGAATATCTGGGCGTTGAAGAAACTGCCAACGGTTTGGATCGTCACTTGATTAGTCGCGGACGGTTTTCAGTTCCTTATGAGACCGCGGGCGACAACAACCTACTGGAGTCACGCGACGGAAGGCTCACAGCCGCGGATGTGCTCAATGCGGCGCCTATGCCGTCACAGGCTGATCCAATCACAGGTTTTGCTCCGCGCGGCGCGCGAATCGAATCAGGCGGTCCCTCATATCCCTTCATCCTAAACGAACGTGACCGCGTTGCGCCGCCGGAAGTGGCTGTTCTTTATGATCAGGCGGTAAGCTCCCAGTGGGACGCAACTACCGACATCCCGTGGTCCAAGGTCGGAGCTTTACGCGCAGATTTGGAAAGGGCTCTAATCCAAATCATGACGTTTCTCGCGGAGAACGAGCTGTCCGCTCTTTATTTGCCTTCACGTTTCATCGCTCAAATTCATCCGGCCTACGCTGAAGTCGCGATGTTCCTCGCGACGCAGCTCGCCGATGAGGCTCGTCACATCGATGTCTTCTTAAAACGAGCCCGCTTGTGTCAACGAGGATTGGGCATTTCGTCGGTGACTACGTCGCGATCGCTCCTGTCGTTGTTGCAGACAGAAGATTTCACCGAAGCGGCGTTTCTATTGTCAGTCCTGGGTGAAGGAACCTTTCTCGATCTCTTGAGTTTCATCGAGCGCTATGCGCCGGATGAGGCTACCGCCGAACTGGTCAGGCGCGCCAGAAATGACGAGTCGCGACACGTCCATTTCGGGTTGGCTCATGTGCGTGCCGGCTTGGCGGGTGATCCAACCCTTTATGGAAGACTCGAAACGGCGGTTCGCAGACGCGCTGCGGCTCTTCGCGGTATTGACGGC
>WNFR01013370.1_pt1 | contig 12684 bp, 6 predicted proteins | sample 5400221 | NCBI WGS metagenome assembly WNFR01 (sample SAMN13153357, study PRJNA577476) | soil metagenome | isolation source: 40 cm soil under Madrone tree | place: USA:California | collected 2016-06-14 | reverse complement strand
GGGCCTCGCGGACCCCGTCGCTACCGCTCCGGGTTCTGACAAGGGCCTCGCGGACCCCGTCGCTACCGCTCCGGGTTCTGACAAGGGCCTCGCGGACCCCGTCGCTACCGCTCCGGGTTCTGACGAGACCGCTCTTGCTTCGCCACAGCCGCGCAGCATCGGGATGATCTTGCCGGGATTACACAAGCCATCCGGATCAAATGCGGACCGAACGCGCAGCATCGCATCCATGTCGTCCTCCGAAAAAACCAGCGGCAAAAGCTCTCGTTTATCGAGACCCACGCCGTGTTCACCGGTGATAGTGCCACCAGCGCGAACGCACACCTCTATCAACTCGCGCCCGGCTTCCTTTACGCGCCGGACCTCTTCGGGAAAACGTGAGTCAAAACAGATAAGCGGATGAAGATTACCGTCGCCGGCATGAAATACATTTGCTATTCGCAATTGATATTTCGAGGCAATCTGATAGGCGGAAGCGAGCACTTCGGGCAGACGCGAACGCGGCACAACTGCGTCTTGAATCATCGAGTCAGGCGAAATGCGTCCGATCGCCCCGAAGGCTCCTTTGCGGGCGGCCCAAAGTTTCTTTCTCTCATGCTCATCTCGTGCGCGCCGGCAGTTAGTGGCTCGATACTCAAGACAGATCCTCCTTACCCGTTCTGTTTCGTCATCGAGTCCGGCTTCGATCCCATCGAGTTCAATCAGTAGCGCTGCTCCAGCATCCGGTGGGAGTCCCGCCGCAAACACGCTGGCCTCTATGGCTCGAATGATCTCGTGGTCCATCATCTCCAGTGCTGCCGGCATGACACCGGCAGCGATGATTGCCGAGACTGCCTGGCTCGCATCGCTGACTTCCGCAAACTCCGCCAGCAGCGTACGGACGGCAGGAGGGATCTGAACTAGTCGCAGCGTGGCCTCTGTAGCAATGCCGAAGGTCCCTTCCGAGCCAATGAATGTTCCGAGAAGATCGTAACCCTCGAATTCTGTCCCTGCTCCGCCCAGATCAACTATCTCCCCTCCGGCGAGTACTACACGGCATCCAAGAACGTGGTCAGTAGTCGTTCCATATTTCAGGCAGTGGATTCCGCCGGCGCTTTCGGCAATGTTTCCGCCAATCGTGCAGGTTGGCTGGCTCGAAGGATCGGGAACGTAATACAAGCCGTACTGCGCGGCCATCCGTGAGACTTGTAAGTTGACGACACCTGGTTGGACCACCGCTAGTCGATTCGCAATATCGAGCTTAAGGATTTTGCGCATCCGTGCGAGTTCGATTACGACGCCTTCATTGAGGGCCAGCGCGCCACCAGACAATCCGGTTCCGGCGCCGCGCGGAGTGAACGGCACTCCCGCTTTGGCGAGCGCCCGCATGACGCCTGCCGTTTCCTCAGTGGAGGAAGGAAAAACAACGGCCCGCGGACGATGCTTGTGTTGCGGCAACCCATCGCACTCATAGACAAGCAGTTCATCAGGTTGCGAGAGTACATTTTCGCGGCCGACAACCGCTCCAAGATTTTCGATCAAAGTATCCACATTGAAACCTAAAGGATGGGATCATACATGCTCCCTGGAATAGTGAGTAGTGAATAGGAATTAGGGTAGTGCCCTAATTTGAGATTGTCTTAGTGCATTCTCAGTGTTCTCTGTGCCTCCGTGGTGATAAAAGTGCCGAAAACCATGTCACCACGGAGACACGGAGTTACACGGAGAACCCTGTGGGACGTAGAATTAGGGCACTACCAGAATTAGACCAGCGGACAGCGTCTGAATGTGCTTATCATCAACTCAATTGATCAACTTCAGTAGAGGTTGGGTGGGGTTGAGTTGTTGATTTGAAAATTGAATGGCTCTTGAACTTGAGACGGGAACAGGATCTTGCTTCTTTAAAGTTCTTCTGAACTGGTGTCGACGCTTGTCATTGTTGCCGGGCTCTCCGCACAATACGAGAAAAAAGGAGACGTTATATGAAATCCACTGAAATCACATTGCCGGAGCTGGCACTGATCGCCGGAACCAGAGGAATGTTAGGCGCCGGAGCAGCCCTGTTAATTTCAAGCAAACTCAACAATGACCAACGAAAGGCCGTTGGTTGGACTCTCTTCCTGGTGGGACTGATTAGCACGGTTCCACTGGCGATAAATGTTCTTAGCAAGAGACATTGAACTCGTAACTGGAACCTCCCCCATGAAAACACGATTGCTCCTGCCTCGCTGATAAGATGCCGGCCTTCGCTCCTGATTTGATAATAGTAGATGCGATTGTCCACACGATGGATTCAAACCAGCCAACAGCCGAGGCTGTAGCCATCTACGGCAACCGCATTGTGGCTGTGGGCTGGAGCAAAGAAATAAGAAAAATGGCGGGCCCACGCACACGCGTGATTGATGCAGGCAAACGTCTTGTTCTTCCTGGCTTCAATGATGCGCATGTGCATTTTCTGAGCGGAGGTTTTCAACTTTCCAGTGTCGATCTACGCAACGCAAGTACGCCGCAAGAATTCGCCGAGCGCATAAGCCGTTTCGCCGAAAAACTGACGGCCGGTCGATGGGTTACGGGTGGCGACTGGGACCATGAGCGTTGGCCGGAAGCTACGCTGCCGACAAAAGAATTGATAGACAGCTCCACGCCACAAACCCCCGTCTTCGTGAGTCGCCTTGATGGCCATATGGCGCTCGCAAATAGTCTGGCTTTACGGCTTGCCGGAGTCACAAGGCAGACGCTCGATCCGCCGGGTGGCATCATCGTTCGAGATCCAAAAACCAGAGAACCAACCGGAATTTTGAAGGATGCGGCGCAAAACTTTGTCTGGAAAGTAATACCGCTGTCGAGTTTCGAAGAAAGACTCGCGGCTGCGCGTGCCGCAACCGAATACGCTGCAAGGCTCGGCGTCACCAGCGTGCAGGACATGTCTGCTGGAAGCGACGTCGGCGTTTATCAAGCCCTTTTGGATCATGGTGAGTTGAAGACGCGCATCTATGCCATGTCACCACTACCTGCGTGGGAGCGTCTCACCGGCGCTGGTGTGCGTGCGCATTTTGGCAGCGAGATGTTGCGCGTGGGCGGCTTGAAGGGGTTTGCTGATGGCAGCTTGGGATCGACAACGGCACTCTTTTACGAACCTTACAAAGATGCTCCCAACACCAGCGGCATCGCGGGCGACGAGATGTATCCAGAAGGCGTGATGCTCACTCGCGTCCGCGCGGCTGACAAAGCGGGATTGCAGGTAATGATCCATGCTATTGGCGACCGAGCCAACGATCTCATCTTGACGATCTATGAACAAATAGAGCGCGAGGATGGTGAACGTGATCGACGGTTTCGAATCGAGCATGCACAGCACCTGCGCCGCCAGGATATCCCGCGTTTTGCGCGCGACAAGGTTGTGGCTTCGATGCAACCTTATCACGCGATCGATGATGGCCGCTGGGCGGAAAAGCGAATCGGAAAGGAGCGAGCACAAACCACCTACGCTTTCCGCTCGCTGCTTGATTCCGGCGCAGTCCTGGCATTCGGTACTGACTGGACCGTCGCGCCCCTGAATCCAATGTTCAGTATCTACGCAGCCGTCACGCGCAGGACATTGGACGGCAAGAATCCGAAAGGTTGGGTGCCCGAACAGAGGATCTCAGTCGAAGAAGCTGTACGTGCCTACACTGTGGGCTCTGCTTATGCTGAGTTTCAAGATGCGGTAAAAGGAGCGATCACACCTGGCAAGCTCGCTGATCTGGTGATCCTTTCACGCGACATCTTCAAGATAGATCCGAAAGACATCGAGACGACCGACGTTGTAATGACGATTCTCGATGGACGGGTGATTTACGAGCGACGCGAATAGAGCTTGTAACCAAAATAGATCGCCAAACCCACCGCTCCCACGATTGTTGCTGACAACGCTTCACGCCAAGTGCTGTTTGCCAGCAACCAGACGATCAATATCAACGACAGGATCGCTATCGCGGTTCCCCCCGGCAAGCGGAATACGGCTGGCTTGGACTGGGGCTTGCGGCGGAGCAAGGGAAGAGCGGCGCAGGTTGCGCCATACGTCACCAATCTTGCAATCGCACTTATCGTCAGTGCCGCGACAAACGAACTCCTCAGTGTAAAGACCAGCATCACTGCCGCCGTGATCAGGATTGCGACGTGGGGTGTAAGAAAACGATGATGAACTTTCGCGATGAATGGTGGCAATTCTCGTTGCTCGGCCATAGCAAAGGGAATTCGCGAACCTGACAATACCAATATGTTCAGGTTGCCGGTAATCGAGATGATCGCGCCTGCAGAAATGATTGCGCCGCCCGCCGTGCCTAAGAAGCGTGTGGCCGCATCCGCCAGAGGCTTCTGCGATTGGCCGAGTTCAGGCAGGGTACCCACGCAAACAATCTGGATCGAGATATAGAGCAACGCCACGACTCCAATTGCAATGATTAGCGCACGTGGTAAGTATCGTTGTGGATCGCGCACTTCGCCGACAGGGATTGCCGCCATCTCGAATCCGGTGAAGGCGTAAATCAGCAGGAGCACTGACTGCGAAAACGCTGTAGTGGGGGGCCCTGGTCCGAGCGCGTAAGCATGTGGGTTAAGAAAGAAAAGCCCCGCTGCGATGAAGATTAACATCGGGATAAGTTTGCCTATTGTGAAGCAGTTGCTCACAAACGCAGCCTGTCTGACACCCACCACATTGATCCCGGTCAATACAACAACGACAGACACAATGATGAACGGACGCCATATGGTGGTTGTGGCTTGAGGCTGGAAGTAACTTATATAGTTGACGAGTAGATTGCAATTTGCCGCAAACGCGGTGAGCCGCGCTAGCCACATTAACCAGCCAATCTCAAACGCGGCTGTGGCTCCAAAAGCCTCGCGTGCATAAAGGTAAGGTCCGCCAGTCTCCTTGAAGCGGCTGCCGACTTCTGCAAAACAGAGAATGATCAAAGAGACGACGAGTGCGCAAACGCCAAAGGCTATGAGGCTGTAAGAACCAATCAGCGAGAATACTTTCGCTGGCAGCCCGAAGATTCCCGCGCCGATGATGCCGTTGATGGTGATAGCCACCAGGTCCCAACGGCGAATGCCACGGACCAACCCCTCTTTCAAAGGTTTCTCCACGCGGTGCCTTATAGCAACTTTCAAGTGCAGCACAAAGATAATAATCGGCCACAGATGAACGCGGACAACACCGATAAGAAAAGAAGATCGGTCAGCCTTTATTAATTAGGTGGATCCGTGTTCATCTGCGTGCATCTGTGGCTTAATAGTCTCTGAGAGTTCAGATCAAAAAACTTCCAAGAATGGGGAACCTGCTGGATGTTGAGTAAATTTGTCAGCGCCGTGTGTGGATTCATTCTGCTCAGTTCTTCAATTGTTGTGGGGCAGAATTCTACTCAGCAAAGCGCGCCACCCGCTATGACTCTGCAGCTATTAGTGAATCAAGCTGCCAAGACCGCGCTCGAACGTTTCGCTGATAAGAAGCTCGAAGCGAGCCAGATGTCGATCACGCTGATCGACCTGCGTGATCCGCAACACCCGTCGCAGGCGAGCTTTCATGGTAATGAACGTGTTTATCCTGCGAGTGTGGTTAAGCTTTTTTATCTGGGAGCTGTGCACCGTTGGCTGGAAGACAAAAAGATCGAGGAAACTCCGGAGCTGAAGCGTGCCGTCCGGGATATGATTGTCGACTCGTCAAACGAGGCAACGCAATACATCGTCGACGTGTTAACCCAAACTACCGGTGGTTATGAGCTTCCGTCGAAAGAGATGGAGGAGTGGCAATTCAAACGCAATGCAGTGAACCGCTATTATACTTCGTTAGGGTACAGCAATATTAATGTGAATCAGAAGACGTTTTGTGAGGATGCTTATGGGCGTGAGCACGTTTCGCGAGGTCCAAACGGTGAGAACCGAAACAAGCTGACAACAGACGCCACCGCTCGACTGCTAGCGGAAATAGTGACCGGAAAGGCGGCCAACCCACAGCGAACAGCGCAAATGATGGAACTGTTGAAACGCGATTACACTGGTAAGAGTACAGATGCGGACGATCAGGGACACGGCTTTACCGGTATCGCGCTGCAGGGTCGTGAAGGCGTCCATCTCTGGTCTAAAGCTGGATGGACCAGTACCACTCGCCACGATGCTGCTTACCTCGAGATGCCGGACGGGACAAAGTTTGTGCTCGTCACGTTCACTACCGACCATGCAAATGAACGGGAGATCATTCCGACCGTCGCCCGCGTCGTGATTGAAGGGATCAAGGATGTGAAGTCAAGATAATCGTTGACGCAGGGGCTATTCACTTCACTTCACGCTGGGGCCGTAAAGCTTTCATCTGCGCCGGAGTCTGTGGGCGAACATTTTTCTCAGCGTAACCTCTGCGTTCACTGCCCACCCGACTAATTATTTCCCTATTTCTGTTTTTCCGGTAGTGTCCTAATTTCACGTCCCACCGGGTTCTCAGTGTTCTCCGTGTCTCCGTGGTGAATTGGTTTTCGGCACTCTTATCACCACGGAGGCACGGAGAACACTGAGAATGCACTAAGACAGTCTCAAATTTGGGCACGGCCGTTTTTCCGATTTTCTTGACAGGTGCTTCTACGATTCTCATTCCTTCCAGCTGAGGATCCAGCAAAATTGCGCACTTTTTAGCAACTAGAGGCAAGATCGGGGAGACTGCGGCTTTTAGACTCTAATGAATATGAGTATCCAAATCTGGAATGTTCCACTCAGGTTCTTGATTCGCCGCAGCGTGCGCTATTTGCTTGTCTCGCACGGCTTTCGTCTCATCCAGGCCGCAGTCGTTTTTGCAGCGTTGAGTTTTGTGCTGACGGGCAGTCGCATCGCGGCCATCGATCAGTATGGCAACCGAGCGGACATCGTCGCCTCCATCTTCGTCACTATCGCGACAATAGCGCTGCTGTCGGCGCTAAACCGGCGGGTGATGACCGCTATTGATCGACGCTTCTTTCGTGAGGCATACAACGCTCAACTAATCTTAACCGAACTGGGCGAAGCGATTCCTACTCTCTCGAAAACCAAACAACTGGTCGAGTTAGTAGCGGACAAGATCAGCGACGCCTTGCATCCGGAAAACGTAACCATTTTTCTGAACGACGAGGATGCAGAGGCTTACGTCGTGGCATTTTTGTCCGATGCGTCAAAAGCGGGTGTCGCATTGCCGTCTCGACCTCACAGTGGTGTGTTGCACTATGACGAAGGGCTTGTTAACCGATTAAGAGATTCGAAGCATTTCGCTTCAGTAGAACTTACCGATGCTGATTTCTTATCATCGGGGCCGGACTTGGGGAGGGGTAGCGTCTTGTCCGATCATGAGAGCAAAACATTGCGGGCTGTACGCTCCTCACTCTTGATCCCAATTGCCGCCCATGGTCGTTTACATGGACTCATTTCACTGGGTCGGCGACTCTCCGATTTGCCTTATGCAAAGGAAGACAAGCTGTTGTTGCTTGTCGTTGCCAACCAGATAGCTACGTTCATTGAGAACATGAAGACCATTAGCCGCATGGCCGAGGAAGAGCGAGTCGCACGTGAGCTCGAACTGGCCTCCGAAGTGCAACGGCATCTCTTTCCTGCAGACGGGCTTGAAAATGACGAACTGGAGATCTACGGCACCTGCCTTCCAGCTCTAGGGGTTGGCGGCGACTACTACGATTACTTTGAGATGGGCGAGGGCCGGACTTGTATTGCTATCGCCGATGTCGCAGGAAAGGGAATCGCCGCCGCGCTGCTCATGTCCACCGTGCAAGCCTCGCTGCGCTGCCAAATTAATTCTGGTGCCAGGTCTTTGGCCGCCATCGTCTCTTCGACGAATCGTCTGCTGCAACGATCAACGGGCGACGGTGGTTACGCAACATTCTTTCTTGCAGAGTTTAATAAAGCGACGCGCGCCTTAACCTACGTCAACGCCGGACACAATCCGCCAATGCTCGTGCGAGGAAGAGTTGCTTCGCTCGGAGAAGTCAGCGAGCTTCTCGATGGGCCGGCGCCTAGCCGATATTTATCAGACAGAATAGTTGGAACTAGCGTTGGTCTCGCCGTGTCTGTAGCAGAGCAACCAGTGGTCAAACGACTGACAACGGGAGGTCCGATCATCGGTACCTTTCTCAACGAACCTTATGAGCAGGAAACTATTCAGTTGCATAGCGGCGATATTCTTGCAGTTTATACCGACGGGGTGACAGAGGCCGTGAACCCGGCGGGCGTGGAATTCGGCGAAGAGAGACTGCGATCGATCCTCGTTGAAGCCCTATCGTTGTCTGCGCGTGAATCAGCCGAAAAGATCATTGCCGAGGTATTAGACTGGCAAGGCCAAGCCGCACAGCATGATGACATCACATTGATCGTCGTGAAGATTAGATAGACTTACCTTGCAAGTAAGGCGCCTCCTCTGGAACGCACGACTTCGTGATGGCCAGGCAGGGACGTCTGCAAGTACTCGCAAAATGCGCAATAGATTGATAAAAGGAGCAAGAGGAAGGAAGAAGTTTGCTGAGGGTTCAGTGGCTAATGTAGCTGATCGTTGGATTCGCGTCGCATTCCTTCGGGTAGGATGGGGAAGGGAGCTTCGGTTAACCCGAGGCAGAGTATGTCGGAATCTCAGACGTTCCTGCGTCCCGCCAGATCTGCGGTATTTCGTTATGGACTAGCAGTTCTGGCCGTTACGCTTGCACTCGGAATAAAACTAATTCTGTTGCACCTCAACGTGCCATATCCGTTGAGCTCGTCTTTCCTTGCCGCGATTGCTGTAGCATTTTGGTTTGGGGGATCGGGGCCTGGCGTTCTCGCTGTCTTGCTTTCGTCTCTGGCGTTTGGCTATATCGTTGTTCCCTATCAAATTGATCTGGTAGATGGCTCGACTCAAGCCGTCAACTTCCGTACGACTGTTCCTTATCTCTTTTATTTTATTCTGGTAGCCCTTTTAATGAGCTGGTTTAGCTCGTCGCGACGCAAGGCTGAGCGATTGCTGTACCAGGCACAAAGCGACCTCGAAACGAAAGTTGAGGGGCGGACCTTTGAACTTCACCGCGCCAACCGGGAGTTGATGGCGGAGGTCACCGAACGCAAACGAGTTGAAGAGACCTTGAGGGAGAGAGCGAGCTTGCTTGACCTCACTCACGATAGTGTCTTTGTGCGTGATATGAGAGACGTGATCACCTACTGGAACCGCGGCGCGGAAGAGCAGTACGGTTGGACCAGTGAGGAAGCGGTGGGACAGGTCTCTCATGATGTTACACGAACTGTTTTTCCCAAACCGTTAGGTGAGATCATGGAAGAACTGACGCTTTCGGGCCGTTGGGACGGTGAATTGGTCCACACTCGCCGCGACGGCACGCATGTCATGGTGGCAAGTCGATGGGCGTTGCAGCGCGACCTGGAGGGAAACTCACTCGCGATTCTGGAGACGAACAATGACGTCACGAAGCGCAAGGAGGCCGAGGAAGCGCTGCACAATGCACACGCAGAGCTGGCTCATGTCACGCGAGTAATGACCATGGGGGAACTGGTAGCCTTGATAGCACATGAAGTCAATCAACCACTGGGTGCGATAGTAACCAATGGCCACGCGTGTGTGCGCTTGCTTTCGCGCGAAGCGCCGGATCTTGATAAATCGCGAGAAGTCATTGGGCGGATGATCAAGGATGGCATGCGTGCGAGCGAAGTGATTAAGCGAATTCGCGATCTCTTGCACAAGACAGATGTTGAAAAGGTACCGGTGAATGTCAATGAAACGATTCAGGAGGTGCTGGCTCTGGTAAGCAGCGACGTGCTCAGGAGTAAGATTGAGTTGCAGGTTGAATTAGAAGCTGATTTGCCTCCGGTGTTAGGAGATCGAATTCAGTTGCAGCAAGTAATTCTGAATCTGATTCTGAATGCCAGGGATGCTATGAGGGGCGCGCAAACCCGCAAGCTGCAAATTACCTCGGAAAAGAATAGCGCTGGCGCAGTGGTGGTTGCAGTGCGTGACACCGGTCATGGGCTGGAGGCAAAGGATGTTGAGCGAATCTTCGACCCGTTTTTTACCACCAAGGCGGAAGGCATGGGTTTGGGGCTTTCAATTAGTCGAACGATCATCGAGGTGCATGGGGGAAGGCTTTGGGCTACACAGAACGAGGAGAAAGGAGCGACAATACAGTTTGAGCTTCCACCGAGAATTAACCTAGAGTAGAAGTACCCGTTTCTTTCCAGACGCTTGGGACCGACTTACAAAACGGCCCTCAAGAAATATCAGTGGGTTACATATCTCTGTTCACCCACTGACTGCGAGGTCGTGTTTCGAGCCTGTCGAGAATTGGCTCTGGTACTCGTTTCCCGGTTGCTCGTACAACTACGCGTTATTGGCGCTTTCAGTATTGATCGCCATATTTGCGTCATACGCCGCTCTGGATCTCGCGGCCCGCGTAACGGCCGCGGGCGGTTGGACTCGCGTGGTTTGGCTGCTGGGCGGGGCGGTTGCGATGGGGACTGGCATTTGGTCCATGCACTACATTGGGATGCTGGCGTTCATCCTGCCGGTTCCCGTGGCCTATCATTGGCCGACCGTTCTGCTGTCACTGTTGGCGGCCATTCTCGCTTCGGTCATTGCGCTGTACGTGGTCAGTCTACAGAAAATGGGTGTGTTGCGAGCGCTCGCTGGAAGTGTCCTAATGGGTGCGGGTATTGCGGGCATGCATTACATCGGCATGGCCGCGATGCGTTTACCGGCCATGTGCCAGTATGATCCCTTTATCGTCGTCCTGTCCGTCGTGTTCGCGTTTCTGATTTCTCTTGCCGCCCTATGGATTACCTTTCACTTCCGAGTTGAGAAAGAGAGGATTGGCTGGCGAAAGATTGCCGGCGCCGTCGTGATGGGTGCCGCGATCCCCATCATGCACTATACCGGCATGGCCGCCGCCAGTTTCACGCCCTCCGGCCCGCCAGTGGACATGTCTTATGCCGTCAGCATTTCCACACTTGGCACCGCCGGAATTGCCGCTGCCACCTTTATCGTCCTTGGGCTGGCCCTGCTGACCTCCTGGGTGGATAAGCGATTCACTGCCCAGGCCCTGGAACTGCAGGAAGAGAAGCTGCAGAAAAGCGAGGCCTATTTAGCTGAAGCACAGCGATTGAGCCATACCGGCAGCTTCGGCTGGAGGGTTTCTTCCGCCGAGATCCTCTGGTCGGAAGAAACATTTCGAATCTTCGAATACGAGCGGTCGATGAAACCGAGCGTGGAGCTCGTGCTCCAGCGAGTTCATCCGGAAGACGCGGCGCGCGGACAACAGATCATCGAGCGAGCGTTGCAGGACGAGAAGGATTTTGATTTTGAACATCGCCTGTTGCTGCCGGATGGTTCCGTCAAACACGTCCGCGTTGTGGCTCATGCTGAAAGAGATGAATCGGGTGAAGTCGAGTTTGTTGGAGCGGTGATGGACACCACGGAGAGCAAGCGGGCGGAAGAGGCGTTGCGCCGAAGCGAGAGTTATCTGGCGGAAGCGCAGAGGCTCACGCATACAGGGAGTTGGGCCTTCAACGCGAAAACGCCTCTCTATTGGTCAGAGGAAAATTTCCGAATTTGGGGCTTTGATCCGCAACAGGGGCTTCCGGACCGCGAAAGGATCTTGCAACGGATCCATCCGGAGGATCGCGGCCGGGTCGTCGAACACGTCCAGAACACACTGCGCCAGAAAAGAGACTACGACGTCGAGTTCAGAATCGTGATACCCGATGCAGCAGTTAGATACCTCCATGGGCTAGGCCATCCGGTCTTCAGCGCAAGCGGAGAACTTGTTGAAGTCGTCGGTACGAACGTGGATGTTACGGAGAGCAAGCGGGCCGAGATCTTGCTGGCCGGAGAGAAACGGCTTCTCGAGATGATAGCCAGGGGCGATTCTCGCGCTCTCATCCTGGATGCTTTATGCCGGCTCGTCGAAGAACTGGCCAGCGGTTCTCTGTCTTCGATCCTGTTGTTGGATCCTAATACCAATCGCCTTCGGCACGGCGCAGCGCCCAGCCTGCCGGCAAGCTATACTGAGGCGATCGATGGCAACACCATCGGCCTGTCTGAGGGTTCGTGCGGGACGGCTGCTTATCGCGCAGAACCAGTCATCGTCTCCGACATCGGCACTGATCCGCTTTGGGCTGATTACCGCGAACTGGCCTTAGCGCACGGCCTGCGAGCGTGTTGGTCCATGCCGATACTGTCCACACAAAGCAGGGTGTTGGGAACCTTCGCGATATATTATCGCGAGCCGCGTAGCCCGAATCCGCAAGAGCAAAATCTCATGGAACAGATCACCAATCTTGCGAGTATCGCCGTTGAGCGCGAGCAGGCCGAGGAAGCGCTGCAGAAGGCACAGGCAGAACTGGCTCATGTCACGCGAGTGATGACCATGGGTGAACTGGTGGCCTCGATAGCGCATGAAGTCAATCAACCACTGGGGGCCATAGTCACCAACGGCCACGCGTGTGTGCACCTGCTTTCGCGCGACGTGCCGGATCTTGATAAGTCGCGAGAAGTCGTTGGGCGGATGATCAGGGACGGCATGCGGGCAAGCGAAGTGATTAAGCGAATTCGCGATCTGTTGCACAAGACAGATGTTGAAAAGGCGCCGCTGAATGTCAATGAGACGATTCAGGAGGTGCTGGCTCTGGTAAGCAGCGACGTGCTCAGGAGTAAAGTTGAGTTGCAAA
>WNFR01005759.1_pt1 | contig 12685 bp, 11 predicted proteins | sample 5400221 | NCBI WGS metagenome assembly WNFR01 (sample SAMN13153357, study PRJNA577476) | soil metagenome | isolation source: 40 cm soil under Madrone tree | place: USA:California | collected 2016-06-14 | reverse complement strand
CGCGCGCGCGGCCCGGGGGACCGGCGTGCCGGTCATCGCCGACGGCGGGATCAAGTACTCGGGCGATATCAGCAAAGCGATCGCGGCGGGCGCGGACTCGGTGATGATCGGATCGCTGTTCGCCGGAACGGATGAAAGCCCGGGCGAGATAATTCTGTTTCAGGGCCGCTCTTTCAAGAGCTACCGCGGCATGGGCTCGCTCTCGGCGATGAAAGAAGGCAGCCGCGACCGCTACGGCCAGGCAAGCGAGTTCCAGATGTCCAAGCTCGTACCCGAGGGCATCGAAGGAAGAGTCCCACATAAAGGCCCGCTCGCTTCGCTCGTCCACCAACTGGTCGGGGGACTGCGCGCCGGAATGGGCTATTGCGGCTGCAGAACGATCGCCGAACTCCATGAGAAGGCGCGATTCATTCGGGTCACATCGGCGGGCTTGCGCGAGAGCCACGTTCACGACGTGATCATCACCAAAGAAGCGCCGAACTATCGGATTGAATGAAACGTGATGCGTGAAACGTGATGGTCGAGCTCGCGGTCGGGAAGGGTGGCTTGCCCCCGCTCTGCTTCGCAAAAGTAATCATTGACTGACAGAACAGGAGCGGGGGCAAGCCACCCTTCCCGACCGCGAGCCTTGACCATCACGTATCACTTTTCACGTATCACGTTTCACGCATCACACATCATTCTTATGCCTCTCGACGTGAAGAAAACCTGGAACGCCTGCGGTGAAGCTTTCGACCGATTCACCACTGCCGAGGATTCGTTCTCAGACAACATCGAGCGTCCCGCCATCGAACGGCTGATCGGCGACGTCGCCGGTGCGCGAGTTCTCGACCTTGGTTGCGGTTCGGGACCATACTCGATCTGGCTCGCCGAACGCGGCGCACAAGTAATTGGGCTGGACCTCTCGCCAACTATGGTCTCTCTCGCGCAAGAGAGAGCACGCGAGCGAAGCGTTCAAGCAGACTTTCGAGCCGCTGATATTCGCGATCCGCTGCCTTTCGGCGAAGCAGAGTTCGACTTGGTCTTATCTTCCACCGCACTGCACTACGTCGAAGACCTCGACACAACGATGAAGGAAGTAGCGCGCGTGATAAAGCCAGCTGCGCGGCTGGTCGCAAGCGTGCTGCACCCTATGTCAACCGCTCGCTTTCCTTTAGCCGGTTCGGAGGATGTAGAAGGCCCCGACCCGTGGGAGGGCTGGTACTTCGGCTCGCCGATCAGGTGTATAGAAACTCCGTGGCTGGCGTTCGGCGACGTGTCCAGCGAAGGCCGGCGCATCCTTTGTCATCATCACACAATTTCTGACTACTGTAGCGCCTTATCATCGGCCGGTCTCTCTATCTCTGAGATGTTAGAACCTTCGCCGCCTCCGGAGTTCGCCGACAAGAATCTGGCTCGCTACGATCAGGCGATGCGGGTGCCTGTGTTCTTGATCTTCAAAGCCGAGCCGATCAAATAGAAGGACCGCCTGCACTTTCTACCTTTGTCGGCGAAATCCTGCACCGCCGCCAAGCTTGCTCCCCGTCGAACTGCCCTCCTAGAATAGTTAAGCGCTGCCGACGAGCGGCATCGCAGTTGCACTCCTGACGACGCCGACGCGTAATGAACCGGAAACGAGCAACGATAATCTACAATCCTATGTCCGGGCGTCCCGCGCGGCGCGCCGAAGGCGTCCGCCGAATGATCGGGCTGCTCAGCGAACGCGGATTCGATGCCGAAGCACACGCTACCGAGGGGCCTGATGATGCAGCCCAACTCGCCGGCGCTGCAGTAACCGCAAGCGCGGACATCATCATCAGCTACGGCGGAGACGGAACGCTGAATGAAGTCATTCAGGGAATGGCAGAGAGTCAAACTGCGCTCGCCGTGTGGCCTGGGGGCACCTCAAACGTGGTCGCCCGGGATTTGGGAGTGCCATTCCATGTCGAAGAACTCGCCGACATGATCGCCGCTGGCAGGACCAGGCGCATCGCGCTCGGTCTTGCGAAGGCCGGTTCCAACTTCGCGGTTCCGGGTTCCGGATTCCGGGTTCCGGGTCCGAGGGCTCGAAACTCAAATCGAGACTCAGGCGCCAACAAGGAACCAGGCGCCTCGAACCCGGAACCCGGAACTATGAACTCGGAACCCGGAACCGCCGGGCGTTATTTCTTGATGATGGCCGGCATCGGCCTCGACGCGTCGATCGCGCGCAGCGTTAACAAGAACCTCAAACGGAGAACGGGCGAGTTCGCATATTGGTTGTCGGGCATCAAGCATCTGTTCTTGTGGCGCGCGGAACCCTTCACTATCGAGGTGGACGGCCGTGGCTACAAAGGCGCGTTTGCGCTGATCGGCAACGGCAAGGGTTACGGAGGAGGTATGATGATGACTCCGGGTGCGAGGCTTGAAGAGCCCTGGTTCGAGGTCTACATTTTGCCCCAGATGTCGAATAATTTCGCATACCTGCGCTCGCTTGGCGCGTGCATGCGTGGTAAGCCTGAAGTCGCCGGAGTCTTGCTGGTCAAAGGCAAGCACATCAAAGCCAACTCGGCGCACGAGCCGTGGGTTGAAGCGGATGGCGAGATCATCGGTCCGCTACCAATGACTTTCGATATCGTGCCCGACGCGCTTTCGGTGATCGTTCCGTAGCGTAGAATTTAGTCTGCGCAGGTGTGATCAGGAAGAGAACGACTTGTGCTTTCCAGATGCAATCCCAACGGGATTGCGTCTCACAGCCCAAGGTTGTCGTACTCGGCTACCTTGGGACGCCGGATCGCGATGGGTTCCAACCCCAACGGGGTTGCGCCTCTTGCGGCCAGGATGATGAGCAGTGAACGTGGCGGCGCTTTGTAACTGCTAGCGTATGCCGCAACCCCGTCGGGGTTGCCGCCAACGACCGACTACGCGTTAGCGCGTCGCAAGTAACCCAGGGTAGCCGAGTACAGCAACCCTGAGCTGATAGATGCAACCCCCTTCGTGGTTGGACACCCAACTGCCGCTGGGGGTTTCGTACTCGAGGAGTTTCACAATGAGTGCAGTACTGATTAGTTTCTTGATGGCCGCAGTGTTGATCTCTGATTTCATCGCCGCCCCGAGCGCGAACGCAACGCCACCGTTCCGGGCTTCGCAGCAGGAGTCACCAACGGGCTCATCCAGGACGGATCGTGAAACCGGCGTTTCTGAGTTCGACCGCTTGAGGGCCGAAGGCTTTAACGCGGTGTACAACATCGATTACAAAACGGCGCGTGAGCGGTTCCTGCAGATGACCAGGGTCGCGCCCGACCACCCGGCCGGCTACGTCTATCTGGCGAATAACCTCTGGCTTGAGACCCTGTATCAGGGCCGCCGGCTGACGACTTCGGTGTACACCGGCGGGTCGTTTTACTCTCAGGAAAAGGACGAGGACCAGGTAGATCAGAAGCGCGATCGCGAGTTTAACGATTTGATCAGGCAGGCTCTCGCGGCCACGCGTGCGCGGTTGGTGAAGAACTCCAAAGACATCGAAGCGCTCTACTACAACGCGTCGGCGCTCGGCATCAGAGCCGCATACGGCACTTCGGTGAAACGCAGCTTCGCGCGTTCGATCAGCGACGCCAATGACTCCGTCCAGATTCAGAGGCAGGTGATCAAGCTCGATCCTGAGTATGTCGACGCCTACTTGAGCATAGGGCTTTACGAGTACGTGATCGACAGCTTGCCGTTTGGTTGGCGGGTGCTCGCACGTTTCGCGGGACTGAAAGGGTCAAAGAGCAAAGGCATCGAGCACCTCGAGTTGGTCACCAGGCAGGGAAAGTACACGGCGGATGACGCCCGAGTCGTGCTGCTCGGCATCTACAGCAAAGAGAATCAGCTCGACCGCGCGCTCGAGATAATCAGCCACATGGCGAAGCAATATCCGCGGAATTATCTCTTCGGAGTCGAGCGTGCCTCGATGTTGTATCGAACCGGTCACGCTGAAGACGCGGCCCGCGTGTTTGCTGATTTGTTGAAGGATGATCGCGTAGCCGGGCAAGCGGTCGATCTTGTGAACTATCAATGGGGCGAGTCGCTGCGAGGCCTGCAAGACTATGCAGCCGCGATCGCGCGCTACAAGGAAGTGCAACGCTGGCCGAAATCAGATCAGGGACTGGTTTCTTTAGCGCACCTGCATGTGGGTGAGGCGCTGGACGCGCTCGGAAAACGCGACGAAGCGATGGCTGAATATCAGGTGGTGCTGAAGCGCGAAAACGTCTTCGACTCGCACAAGCTGGCCGCGCAGTACGTGAAGAAGCCTTATGTGGCGGCGAAGAGTTAATGCTCTGCCTCAGCAGCGTCCGCATGTCGCCGATCCCATCCCCCGCGGGTTTAGCCCCGACACAACCACGTAGTGGTTGCATGTTTATAGCCAACGGGGCCGCGCAGGTGCTCACTCCTTTAGGAGTGAAATGAGTTTGCCGGCTAGAACGACACATGGAACTCCTGACGGAGTTCGCGCCGTCTCACGTCTCGCTACTATAAACATGGAACTCCTAACGGAGTTCTGGTCATTCACTGCACATGGCTTTCGTCGATGCGCTTTACACCCTCGCGAACACATCCCTATAATCCTCGCTCACCATCATGAGCTCCGACCATGAACTCGTACTCATTCTCGATTTCGGCGGACAGTACACTCAACTGATCGCCCGCAGAGTTCGCGAGCTTGGCGTCTACTCCGAGATAGTTCCATTCAACACTACGGCCGAAGATATCCGTAGCAGGAACCCCCGAGGCATCATCCTCTCCGGAGGTCCGTCGTCAGTCTACGAAGAAGGCGCGCCGCATCCTGATCAGGCGGTGATTCAAATGGGTGTGCCCGTGCTCGGCATCTGTTACGGAGTGCAACTGATGGCTCATTTCCTGGGCGGTGAGGTCAAGCCCTCAAACAGACGCGAGTATGGACAGGCCGAGATCGCCGTGCAGGCTGAAAGCCAGTTGCTTGCTGGTCTCACCTCGCCGCTGAAAGTGTGGATGAGCCACGGTGACCATGTGAGCCGGCCGCCTGATGGTTTCACGATCACCGCTGCCACCGAAGCCGCGATCGGAGCCGTCGAAGACCCCGCGCGCAGGCTGTACGGTGTTCAGTTTCATCCCGAGGTCGCTCACACTCCGCAAGGCAAAGAAATACTCCGCAACTTTCTGGACAACGTGTGTCGTTTGCGCTGCGATTGGACGATGTCGTCGTTCATCGAGACTACCGTCGAAGACATCAAGCGGCGAGTTGGCGACCTCCGCGCCGTCTGCGGACTGTCAGGTGGAGTCGACTCATCGGTTGCGGCGGCGCTTGTCGCGCGAGCGATTGGCGATCGCCAGACATGCATCTTCGTGGACACGGGGCTGCTTCGTAAGAACGAATTTGAAGAAGTGCTGGAAGCTTACCGAGAGATGGACCTCAACGTGATCGGCGTCGCGGCGGGCGAGCGCTTCTTGACGAAGCTTGCCGGCGTGATCGACCCCGAGCGCAAACGCAAGATCATCGGCAACGAGTTCATCGAGATATTCCAGGAGGAAGCAAGAAAGCTCGGCCACGAAGACTTTCTGGTTCAGGGCACGCTATATCCCGACGTGATTGAATCGGTGTCGGTCAAAGGCCCGTCGGCAGTAATCAAGTCTCATCACAACGTCGGCGGCTTGCCTGAGAAGATGAACTTGAAACTGATCGAGCCTCTGCGCGAGCTGTTTAAGGACGAAGTGCGAAGAGTTGGCCGCGAGATGGGCTTGCCTGAGGAGATCATCAGCCGCCAGCCATTCCCCGGACCTGGCCTGGCGGTTCGCATACTCGGCGAGGTGACCGCCGATCGCGTGGCGTTGTTGCAAGAAGCTGACGCGATTGTCATCGAAGAGATTCGCCGAGCGGACCATTACGACAAGGTCTGGCAGTCGTTCGCGGTGTTGTTGCCGATATCGACTGTCGGGGTGATGGGAGATATGCGGACCTATGACAACGCGATCGCGCTTCGGGTGGTCGAGTCGCTCGACGGGATGACCGCCGATTGGGCGCGGCTTCCCTATGAGGTGCTACAGCGAATCTCGTCTCGAATTGTGAGCGAGGTGCGCGGTGTCAATCGAGTGGTGTACGACATCAGCTCGAAACCGCCTTCTACGATTGAATGGGAATAGGAATCCCCTGGGAGCGCAGGCATCCTGCGTGCCTGGTGGCTGGGCCGCAGCCGAGCAAAAAGCAGGCAAGGATGCCTGCGCTCCCAGGGGAAGTTTGCGTGAATCAGCGGTCAAAATCCTCTGCGAGCTTACGAACCAAACAAACAGCTTTCATCGGGTGACGATCAAGCACGGTGAAGTGAGCCGCGAAGTCCGGCGGTTCAACTCCGTCGCGAAGATCTACAACCGCCATCTCACCGCCCTGGATCCGCTCCGACGAGCCAAACACCCGATAGCGAGACGAACGTGTGGCCATCATCTTGATGTCAAGATCCCGTGATGCTTCGGCTTCGCGCAGGCTGAAAACCCTCATTCGAGTTCTCCGTCAAGCATTTCAACCAGCCTCGGAATATCCGTCAAGTCACCGGTCACGAAGTCGGCGATCGTCGTTTCGCCTTCTTCCATCGGCGTGATACCGGTGAATCGAATCGCGAGATAGCCCGCTTGCTTGGCGCCCATGATGTCCGTCCGTTCGAGATCGCCGACGTGCACCATTGCTCCAGGCTCCGCTGAAAGCGATCGGGCCGTGCGCTCGAAGACTTCGATGTGAGGCTTCGCGCGGCCCGCTTCATCCGAGAAGACCAGCGAGTCGAACGCGTCGAGCAGGTCGTTGTCCGCGAGCACCCTCTTCAACACACGGCCCGGCGAGAACCCAACATCCGAGATGATCCCCAATCGATAGCGCTTCGCCAGAGTGCGAAGCGTGTCGCGCGCGCCGGCAACAAGCACCGGCGGATGCTCGAGTATTCCCTCTTCGAACCGCGCAACGATCGTCGCAAGCACCGGTTCAGACACCGCGACGTCAAGATGGTTCAGAATAGTGCTCACGCGTTCGGTAGCCGACAGCGTTCGGTGCTCCTCTTGCCAGATTCGTTGGTGGCTCTCGGCCTCGATCGAGCAAGCGCGCGCAAGATCGGTCTCAAAACGAACGCCGTGTTGAGAGAACAAGCCCGCCAGTAAAGTTCGCCTACGATTTTGGTAGAGCCGAAACGCTCCCGGCTGTTCAGTGAACAACGTGTGCCAGAAATCAAATGAGATCGCCTTGATAGCCAATCGCGAGGTTCCCCTTCCCTTCTTGTCGGATTGTGTTAAGACTGCAAACCTATTCTAATGAGAGAAGAGCCAAACGAACAACGTCGAGGGCATCGATGAGCCGCGATCAAGCCGCCACATTTCAATCCGAGCTCCAAACAGCGATGGCGAGCTTTGGGATCGAGGCGATAACAAAAGATCAAATGACTCAGTTGGTAAGACATTATGCGATGCTTTGCCGATGGAATCGGCGACTGAACCTGACCCGGATCACTGAGCCGCGGGCAGCAGCCACCCTTCACTATGCGGAGTCTCTGTTTGGAGCGCGCTTCATCGCCGCCGAGCATACACTGCTCGATATAGGCAGCGGCGCAGGATTCCCGGCTATCCCGCTCGCAGTCGCGCGGCCGGATGTTCAAGTAGCCGCGCTAGAAGCAAATCAAAAAAAGTCGCTCTTCCTCAAGGAAGCGAAAGACGAATTGCGGTTGGCTAATTTTAGAGTCGTGACCTCGAGGCTGGAAGGATTCGACTGGGGCGGTTACGAGCTTCTCACTAGCCGCGCGCTCGACCGCGCCGAAGCCATCCTGCCATCAGTTATCGCACGCCTCAGGCCGCAACAGAGGCTAATGCTCTACTGCGGACCAGACCTCGTTGCGAAGCTCGAAACACAGGTTAAGTACAAAATCGAAACTCATCCGATCCCGCAAAGTGAGGCGCGCATTATTGCAATCTTCTCGCCAGGATATGCAACTTAGGCAACCGTCACGGCACAATACCGCGTGCCCACGCCGCCCGGGCTAGAGGCACTGACGCTATTTTGTTTCTTTGTTCTCTTGTTGCTCTATAGAGGTGTCTTCACACAAAGCCTTGCCTACTTTTGAACTCTTTGTAGCTCGTAAGTAGAGAGTAAAACCCCAACACAGCTAAGATGAATAACATCGGCTTACCTAAACCTTCCCAAACGTCTATCGAGTCCCTCATAAGAATCAAAGCTAATACCACTAACAGAAGTATTGGCAAGCCTAAGGCTCGAAGTTTAGGTCAGTAGTCAGCCATGATCTCGAGCAAGAGAAAAGTGAGAAAGTAGCACGGCACTATCAGAAGAATAAACCGATGTCCGCGTTCATCAAATGCGTATATTAGAAGCGCGCAAAATCCATAGATGAATATGCAACAGAAGCTCAATACGAGAACTAGCATTCGAAACCATACGGTTATTAGTTCCTTTGCCATAACTTGGTCCAGGAGGATCCATTGGAATCAGTGGCCTAGTTCTTTGTGAAAGATGGAAGCTGCTTAAGGAGATTTCACTTCGACGCAGCGGTGTCGATGACCGCCCAGTAGATGAACTCAACAAATTTGCCGAGTCCCTCAACTGAGATCCTCTCGTCATTGCCGTGCACGCTTGCTCGTTCGCGGTCACCCGCGACGCTTCCCAGACCGTACGCTTGCACACCCTTCGCTCGAAGTTGCGCTGAGTCGGTCGCGCCAGTCAGCATAAGCGGCAACGTCAGCACCCCTGGGAACATCTTCGTCTGAGCGCTTTCGAGTGCGCGGAACATATCTGTTTCGAGCTTCGACGGCGGCGTTGCAGGCCGTCCGCGAGCCGGCGGAGGAACCACCTCGACGGCCGGGTCGTTGATCAGTTTGCGCAGGGTCTCGGCGAGCGCGTCGATGTCTTCATCCGGCACTGCCCGCACGTCGAGCGTCGCTTCCGCGTCGCCCGGAATGACGTTGCTGCGAAAGCCGCCCTTTATGATCGTTGGAACGATCGAGGTCCGCAGCATCGAATTGTAGGTACCGTTGCCAGTGCGAATCTTCTCCTGAATCATCCCGCTGTTGGCGGGGTCTTCGAGATGCGAGTAGAGGTAAGCCTCGTCCGCCGGACTAATCTTTGCGAGCCGCGAGAAGAAGGCTCGCGTGGTTTCGTTCAAGCGCATCGGCGCCTGCCAGTTGCCGACTTTTGCGACCGCGGCGGCGAGATGGGTGATCGCATTGTCCGGTCTCGGAACTGAGCCGTGTCCGCTGGTGCCTCGCGCCACCAGCTTGAATCCGCGCGGTACTTTTTCGGTAGTTGCTACGCCGACGTACTTTATTTTGCCGTTGGGCGCGTAAATCATCCCGCCTTCATTGAGCGCGTATTCGCAGTCGATCTTGTCCCAGTGCTGCTGGACCATGAAATCGATTCCAACGGTTGAAGTGCCCTCTTCGCCCGCCTCGGCGAGGAAGATGACATCGCGATCGAGCGGCACTTTCAGCCGGTGAAGCAGCAGAAACACCTCGAGGCAGGCGCTTGCCATGCCTTTATCGTCCGACGAACCCCGCCCATAAAGGTATCCGTCTTTGACGAGGCCGCCGAAAGGATCGACAGTCCATTTCTCGCGCTCGACGCCGACGACGTCTATGTGACCCATCAGCAAAATAGGTTTCTTTTTGCCGCTGCCCTTGAGCCGGGCGACGATGTTGCCGCGGCCACGTTCCATCTCGAATATCTCGGACGCGATCCCGTCGCGGTCGAGAATGGATTTCAGGTACTCGGCCCCCTTAGTTTCGTTTCCGGGCGGGTTGCTCGTATCGATGCGCACGAAGCCCGCAAGAATATTGACGACCTCGTTGCGAGCCGCGGCGAAGTCGGGCGCCGCGGGTTTGTCGAACGCTCCGGCAAGCGAACCTGCTGCTAACAGCACGAGCACCGCGCCCAGAGCCAGTGCGGTTCGGGGTAATCGTTGGCGCATTCCGTTTCCTCTTGTTCAAGCTTGAGAAGTTCGTAGTTCGGCCTTGAGGCGGAAGTTTGTAGACTGCATTGTGAGACAAGCCGGTTACCAACTTCCGCCTGAAGGCCGAACTACGAACTCCGCTGCGTTTAAGCGTGTCGCCGCTATTTGATTCTTGAAAGCGAGCTGTAGCTTATCAACCGTTCGCTTGGGGTCGCAAGCGATCAAGAGTTTCGAGTCGAGGCGCAATCGGTCAAAACAAGCCAATGCGGCGATGAATTAGAGTCAAACTGAGATTGTTGGTTGAAGCGATGTATCAAGCGTAATCCGGGAAGTTGTTTAGTGCGAACGCGTTTGAGCTGGGGCCTTCGCTGGCACGGACCGTGCACTTAGTCACACCGGAAGCTTGAGACGCCTGTTGGTGTTCTCTTGGGGCCACCATACGCAGCGCTGGATTAACTGGCGCGAGCGAAGTTTGAGCCATGTTTCAGTCGCCGATCCGGGCCGCACAGCCGGAACGGCCGATGGCTTCGACGGCTGCACGCGCAATTTAAAACCGAGTCAGAACCCTCTCTACGGCTTCTGGCGTTGACGTATGGTGGCTCGCTTTCTTTTTACTTTTGCCTTTCTATCTTCTCCAAGCCATCGATATAGGGCCGCAGCGCTTGCGGGATTACTACCGACCCATCAGCCTGCTGATAGTTCTCGAGCAACGCCAGCCACAGCCGTCCTATGGCGAGCCCCGACCCATTAAGCGTGTGGGCGAATTCCGGCTTCGACTTTTGTTCGCGGCGAAATCGGATGCCTGCACGCCTAGCTTGGAACGCCTCGCAGTTCGAACACGACGAGATCTCGCGATAGGTGTTCTGGCTTGGCAGCCACACTTCGATGTCATAGGTCTTGGCGGACGAGAATCCAAGGTCGCCGGTTGCCAGTGCGACTCTGCGATAAGCCAGCCCAAGCTCTTCAAGCACCACCTCAGCGTCATGTGTCAGCGACTCCAGCTCATCGTACGAGTCCTCGGGCCGAGTGATCTTCACAAGTTCAACCTTGTCGAACTGATGTTGGCGAATCAACCCGCGAGTGTCCTTGCCGTGGCTTCCGGCTTCGGACCTGAAGCACGGCGTGTACGCGGTCATCTTGATCGGCAGGCGGGCGCCGTCGAGGATTTCGTCCGCGTAGATATTCGTCAGCGGAACTTCGGCGGTCGGGATCAAATAGAGTCCACGCTCGTCGGTGAGCTTGAAGAGATCCGCTTCGAACTTGGGAAGCTGACCGGTGCCAAACAGTGTGTTCGCGGTCACGATGAACGGCGGCAACACTTCCTGGTAGCCGTGCCGCTTCGTTTGCAGCTCGAGGCAGAAGTTGATAAGCGCTCGTTCGAGCCGCGCGCCCAAACCAGTGAGAATCGCGAAGCGCGCGCCCGAAATCTTCGCCGCGCGTTCAAGATCCAATATGCCGAGCGCCGTGCCCAGATCGACATGGTCTCGAGGCTCGAAGTCGAATGCCCGGGGCGTTCCCCATCGAGTGACTTCCTGATTGGCCGATTCATCCTGTCCGACCGGCACGCTATCGTGAGGGAGGTTTGGCAGTCCGATCATCAGGTCGTTCAGGACGTTCTTGATCGCCTTTAGCGCAGTCTCGCGTTCCGCGATCTCCTCCCCTATTCTGCGAACTTCCTGGCGGCGGGACTCTGCCTCTTCCTTCTTGCCGGCCTTCATCAATGTGCCGATTTCCTGGCTCTCTCGATTGCGCACCGCCTTCAGGTCATCAACCTTACGAATATTCGACCGCCTTTCGGTTTCGAGCTGGCTAAAGCGATCAAGCACCTCGGTGGAAAAGCCCCGGGTCCGTAGTTTCGTCGTCACAAGATCAAGGTTGTCGCGTACAAAATTAATGTCGAGCATAGTAATACTCACCTTTCATGCCTGAATGACAAATCGAGAGCGTAAGCCGCGCTCAGCGGCAGTGTCAACTGAGCGTGTCGTCCACGGAAGCCTGAATGTTTGAGAACCAGGTAGCTGCTGAACGTTCAGCTTCGCTTACGCAGGCGGCGCAGCATTGTGCTGCAACTGTAGCGTGATGAGAAGACGGCCGGTGATGAGATGGAGGCGAAGAAAACAACGTAGAGGATGAACTTCAGCCAGCGCGTGCCACCCGGATCGACTCCATTCACCAGTATCGCGCCGATGATGGAGACTCCAAGGACGCCGCCGATGTTGACGAGGAGTCTTTTCGTGCTATTCATAGGGCACCTTCGAAATAACCTTAAGGATTCTAGCACAGACTCTGTCGCATTCAAGGGCTTGACGACCCGGCGGCGGTTGACCAAGGTCGTGTCCAAGTTGGTCTTCATCGGCTTAACCTAAAGGCCCGTAACGGACTCAATCTTTGTTGCCATTCCCCGCCGCTCCCTTTCGCGGTGGTGGGACGTTAACGATGCCCCAGAAAAGACCTAGCTCCTTGACGGCATCAATAAACTCATGGAAGTCAACGGGCTTAACCACGTAGGCGTTTACACCCAGGTGGTAGCTCTCGACCAGGTCCCGCTCCTCCAGCGATGAGGTTAGTATTACTATCGGAACCGATTTGAGATCCGGATCTGATTTCACTTGCCTCAACACCTGCATCCCGTCCATTTTGGGCATCTTGAGATCAAGCAGGACTACCGCCGGGTTGCCCTCTTCCCGCGTCTGGAATGTACCACGGCGATAGAGGTAATCGAGCGCTTCCTCGCCGTCTCGAGTTACGATCACCTCATTGGCGAGGTTGTGATGGGCAAG
>WNFR01009192.1_pt1 | contig 12688 bp, 8 predicted proteins | sample 5400221 | NCBI WGS metagenome assembly WNFR01 (sample SAMN13153357, study PRJNA577476) | soil metagenome | isolation source: 40 cm soil under Madrone tree | place: USA:California | collected 2016-06-14 | reverse complement strand
TTAATCACCGACCTCCCGATACGCGAGAATGTTACCCTGCCATCGCTCGAGCGGTATGCGCAAATTGGTCTTATCGCGGTGGACCGCGAGCGCACTGCGGCTACAGGTGTCTGTCAAAGGCTGAACGTCAAAATGCCTTCAGTAGAGGAGAAGGTCATCAATTTGAGCGGCGGCAACCAGCAAAAGGTAGTTCTTGCTAAGTGGCTGGCTCTTGAGCCAAAGCTGCTGATATTCGACGAGCCAACTCGTGGCGTTGATGTCGGTGCAAAGGCCGACATCTACGCGCTGATGCGGCAATTGGCGGAAAGCGGCGTCGCGATTCTGATGATCTCGAGTGACATGGAAGAAGTCCTCCACATAAGCGATCGCGTTATCGTTATGCATGAAGGTGCGGCGACCGGAATCCTGCAACGCTCGGAGTGCACCGAGGAGAACATTATGCGGCTTGCAGTCGGTAAACGCGCTGCATGAACCATTCCGGCTCAGCGACGCGGAGTTGAGTTCTATCTCCAGGTTGAAGATTGAAGCTTTACTAAACCCTCTACCAACAGGAGTGCATCTGGAATGGGTATGCGTCCAAGTGGGATCAATTCGAGGAGCATAGGCCCGGTCGTTGTCGCGCTGTCGTTGTGCTTCGCAATCTCGGCCCTGTCGTTTGCCAGCACGAGTCAAAGATCCAACGCGAAAATCGAAAAGCGTGAGTTCGGCAAGTTGGCTGACGGAACCTCCGTTGATCTCTATACGCTGACGAACAGGAACGGCGTCGAGGTGCAGATTACCAATTACGGCGGAGCAGTTGTCTCAGTTAGAACACCAGATCGCGCCGGCAAGATGTCAGACATCGTTCTCGGTTTCGATCAGCCACAAGGATACGTCGCCGGCACCTCATTCTTCGGAGCCCTCGTCGGCCGCTACGCTAATCGTATCGCCAAAGGTAAGTTCTCTCTGAAGGGTGTCGAATATCAACTTGCACAGAATAATCCCCCCAATCACTTGCACGGAGGTGTGCGAGGCTTCGATAAGGTTTTGTGGAAGGGGCGAGAACTGCGTCGCGCCGATGGTGTCGCGGTAGAACTCTCTTATCTAAGCAAGGACGGAGAGGAAGGATATCCGGGCAATCTGTCCGTCAAGGCAACTTACATTTTAACTGACGCAAATGCTTTGCGGATTGAATACTCGGCCACAACCGACAAAGAGACGATCGTTAATCTGACCAACCACTCCTACTTCAATCTTGCGGGCGCCGGCACCGGTAGCATGCTCCAACATGTGTTGAGACTTAACGCAAGCAGATTTACCCCGATTGACGAGACCTCGATTCCAACGGGCGAGCTGAAGATGGTGAAGGGCACACCTTTCGACTTCACGCGGGCAACTGTTATTGGCAGCCGGATCGACCAGGGGGACGAACAGTTGCTCTTCGGAAAGGGATACGACCACAACTTTGTTCTTAACAAGAAAGGAAAAGAATTATCATTCACGGCCGAGGTCTATGAGCCCAGGAGCGGAAGGGTTCTTGAAATGTGGACGACGGAACCAGGTGTGCAATTCTATACTGGAAACTTCCTGAATAACGTTCACGGTAAGGCTGGCCAGGTATACAACAAGCGCGACGCCTTCTGTCTCGAGGCGCAAGATTTTCCTGATTCGCCGAACAAACCCTCATTTCCTTCACCGGTGCTCGATCCGAACCAGCGATACACGCAGACGACGATTTATAAATTTGCAGTGAGAGGGGTGGGAAAGAGGCGTTGAAAAAAGAACTCGGCACATTCGTTTTGCTCGTGGTGTTATGTGCGATTGTTGCCATACTCAATCCGCGATTTCTCGCACCGGCAAACCTGCAAAACATGGCGAGACTTATCGGCGCCTACGGAATCTTCAGCATTGGTCTCGGTATCGTCATTATCACAGGTGGCATTGATCTCTCGGTTGGTTCGGTCTTTGCACTACTGGGCGTTCTGCTGTCGATGATGTTGGTATCGTGGCATTGGCCGGCACCACTGGCAGTGCTTTGTATTGTCGCGATTGGAATGTCGCTGGGTGCGCTGCACGGCCTGTTGATTACAAAGCTTCGTCTCCAACCTTTTATCGTGACGCTTTGTGGTCTCCTTTTCTACCGGGGCTTAGCGAGGTTCATTGCGAATGATGAGACCAAGGGGTTCGGCGGCGCCGAGGGCTTTGAATGGTTGCGCAACTTTGTGACCGGCGAGTTGCTCGGCGTCCCCACGCCGTTCGTAATGCTAATCGTAATAAGCGTGGTGATGTGGGTTGTGCTGCATCGTTCGGTCTATGGACGTTATCTTTTCGCTGTTGGTCGCAACGAAACGGCAGCGCGTTATTCCGGCATCAACTCCTCGCGCATCATCGCCAGCGCATACATCATTCTGGGTTTGCTGGCGTCCATCTCCGCAATCATCTTTGCTTTCTATACAAACTCAGTTTCACCATCCTCGCACGGAAATTTCTTTGAACTCTACGGCATCGCTGCTGCCGTGCTGGGCGGCTGCTCTTTACGAGGCGGCGAAGGTTCGATCATCGGTATCCTGATTGGCGCGGCACTACTTCAAGTCTTACAAAACCTGGTCAACCTGCTCGGCATTCCGTCTTCACTCAACTTCGCAGTCATGGGCGCGGTGATTCTGACGGGGGTCATCGCCGATCAAATTCTGCAAGGCCGTACAAGGCGGGCGTAGTGTCCATGAAACTGGCGAAGTGTTGAGACCTGCGCTTATCTGGTGTGATCAGCGCACTGACGCACAATGCCGCTCCATTACGGAGAAAGTCGGCGCTGTTCGGCTTATCGAGCTGACTTCGAATCCGGCGTTGACTGGTTTCACACTGCCAAAGCTTTTGTGGGTGCAGGAGCACGAGCCAGATGTGTGGGCCCGCGTTCGTTCTGTTCTCTTGCCGAAGGATTACATCCGTTTGCGTCTCACGGGCGAACGCGCAACCGATGTTGCGGACGCTTCCGGCACGCTTTTGTTCGACGTTGCCCAGCGCCGCTGGTCCGCCCCGATGCTCGCCGCAGCGGAGATAGACCAAAACTATTTGCCGACCGTCTACGAATCACCTGACATTACGGGCGTCGTCTCCGCCGAAGGATCCATTGCAACAGGTTTGCGCGAAGGAACGCCGGTCGTCGCGGGCGCAGGTGACCAGGCCGCCGGCGCAGTGGGAATGGGTATCGTGCGACCCGGTGCGGTCAGCGCGACCATCGGTACGTCCGGCGTTGTTTTTGCGGCGACGGATCATCCCGCGCTCGACAAGCGAGGTCGTGTTCATACGTTCTGCCATTCAGTTCCTGGACGCTGGCACGTCATGGGCGTTACGCAAGCCGCTGGACTTAGTCTGCGCTGGTTCCGCGATCGCTTTGGCGTGGCCCGGCGTCCAAACTCAGCCGCTACTCCTGTTGGTACTGACCAGGAAACAGATCCCTACGATCTTCTGTGTGCGGAGGCCGCTGAGTCTCCACCTGGCTCCGACGGTGTGTTGTGGGCTCCTTACTTGATGGGAGAGCGAACGCCGCATCTCGATCCTCACGCGCGCGCAGCACTCGTTGGACTGACCGCGAGCCACACACGAGCGCACATCGTTCGTGCCATTCTTGAAGGCGTGGCGTTTTCACTGCGCGATACGCTCACAATCTTTGCTGAAATGAATGTTCCCGTTGACACAATCCGGCTCGGCGGTGGTGGCGCGCGCGCTCCTCTTTGGCGCCAGATCCAGGCTGACGTTTATGGGCGCGCCGTTGAGATTCTGTCCGCGGAAGAAGGTGCGGCTTATGGTGCGGCATTGCTCGCAGGTGTTGGTGGTGGTGTCTGGTCTTCAGTTGATGAAGCTTGCAAGGCAACCATCCGTATTGCTGCACGTGTAGAACCGCAAAGTGAAGCATCCGCCATTATGAATGCTCGCTATGCGATGTTTCGCGAGCTCTATCCCGCTTTGCGCGGATTATCAAATGCAGAGGTCTAGAATCGCGGATTAGACCGCAACGAAAACTAGCATCGTTGATTACGGCTGCGCCGCTTGATGTGAGGCGGCGGCTGCGCCCCGCCGTTCAGGGTGGAGATACGAATGGGCTACGCCCCTGGTTCGGGCTTTGCCCTTCGCACGAACAGAGGTTGCACCTTTGCGACGTGAGGTCAGAAGCAAATCTCTCGCACTCGACGGGGCGGAGCCCGAACCAGGGGCGCAGCCCGAATGATCGTTGCCGCTGACGGCGGGGCGCAGCCGCCGCCTCACATCAAGCGGCAAAGCCGTAACCGAGATTGAAAATGCACGCAAAGAAATCTCTAAATCTGGCATTAGCCTCGATCCTGTTCATAACGAGCGGCCGTGGTTGTTTAGCACAGTCGCTGCGCGACTATGCAGATAGGATCGGAGTATTGATTGGCACAGCAGTAAATCCGTCCAAACTGACGGAGGCCGCATACGCTTCAACCCTTGCGCGCGAATTCAACATGGTCGAACCGGAGAACGCAATGAAGTGGGGAGCTATCCGCCCCGACCAGAAAACATTCAACTTCAAGTCCGGCGATCAGGTTGTTGCCTTTGCACAGGGTCATCGGATGAAAGTGCGTGGACACTGTCTCGTGTGGCAGAAGTACAACCCGGCCTGGCTCATGAATGGACACTTCACGTCCGAGCAGTTATCAGATCTTCTGCGCGAACACATTAGTACTGTGATGAAGCATTACGCCGGTCAGGTCTTCGCATGGGACGTGATCAACGAAGCATTCGACGCGAGCGGTGGCTTCGAACGATCAATTTGGTACGACAGTCCCGGCATCGGCATGGCAGGAAAGGGAACCGCATACCTTGAACAAGCCTTCCGCTGGGCTCGTGCTGCCGACCCAAAAGCTTTGCTCTTCTATAACGACTACGATGCGGAAGGGTTGAACGCCAAGTCAAATGCAATTTACGCAATGGTGAAGGACTTCAAACATCGTGGCGTTCCGATTGACGGTGTTGGGTTGCAGGCACACGTCTTCAATTTAAATACCAAAGAGATTTCGTCAATGAGCGAGAACATCGCGCGGCTGGCGGCGCTAGGCGTCGAAGTGCATATCACTGAGATGGATGCTGGATTGCCACTCGATAAGAAAGGAAACCTCGTCAACCAGTCGGACCTGACGAAGCAAGCGGAGATCTATCGTTTTGTCGCGAAAGCCTGCTTACAGCAACGCGGTTGCACTGCTATTCAAACCTGGGGGTTTACTGACAAGTACAGTTGGATTCCCGGCTATACGAAAGGCACTAAGGGAATGGCGTTGCTTTTCGACGAAGTCTACGCGCCAAAGCCCGTCTACAACGCCTTACGAGAAGTTCTTCAACAACAAGCTCAATCGGCCGGGATCGATCCTGGTCCATGAATGCGGATAGAATTCTGAATGCCCCTATTTTTCATCAGGGAAAGGGTAGTGGGCGACGTTTTGAAAGACTATTTAGTTTATCTGGGACCAGTGACTGGTCGACTGGACCTGAGCTGGTGTTTGCTTGTGTATTCTCATTCACACACGGCTTTAAGAGAGTGTGTGAGAACTCAGCGTTCAGATGGCGAGGGTCGGATTTACACTCAGTACAGAACCGCGAGCGTAGCGACCGGATGCCGCCATTCAACTCCCGCGTTGCTCTCAGTGTTCGCGCAAGTACATTGGTTTTGAGGTTGAATGGCGGCATCCGGTCGCTACGCTCGCGGTTCTGTACTGAGTGCTTTGATCCTGGGCAGTTTGAGTTTTCACACAGTCTCCGAAGGCACGCTGTGAGTGACACTGTAGGACGAACAAACCAACGGCTCAGGGAGGCAAATACATGAGAGATTATCGCATCGCGACGGTACCCGTACTGACAGTATTAATCGGCTTCGTCGTTGTTTCACCGCCCAACCATTCGAGCGGACAAGTACCTACATTTCCTTACAAGGATACTTCGCTTCCCATTGAGAAACGCGTCGATGATCTTGTTTCGCGAATGACCCTTGAAGAAAAGGTGTCGCAGATGATGAACGGCGCGCATCCCATCACGCGGCTCGATATTCCTGAGTATGAGTGGTGGAACGAGGCTCTGCACGGAGTTGCGCGCGCCGGCTATGCGACTGTCTTCCCGCAAGCCATCGGTTTAGCCGCGACTTGGGACACGAATCTTATGTTCCAGGTTGCCGATGTCATCTCAACCGAGGCGCGTGCCAAACATCACGAGTTCGAGCGTCATAACCAGCGAGCCCGTTACGAAGGGCTCACTTTTTGGAGTCCCAACATCAACATCTTTCGCGATCCGCGATGGGGTCGTGGACAAGAGACGTACGGCGAAGATCCCTATCTGACTTCGCGTTTGGGAGTCGCATTCGTCAAGGGCTTGCAGGGTAACGATCCGCGTTACCTGAAGGTAGCGGCCACACCTAAACATTACGCTGTGCATAGCGGTCCGGAGCCGGAGCGGCACACCTTCGACGCCAAAGTTGACGAAAGAGACTTAAGAGAGACATATCTGCCGGCGTTTCGCGCGACAATAGTCGAAGGCCACGCTGCCTCAGTGATGTGTGCTTACAATCGCACCGACACCGAACCTTGCTGTGCAAACAAGAGACTGATGAAGGACATTCTACGATCCGAGTGGGGTTTTGGCGGGTACGTCGTCTCAGACTGTGGTGCGATCGATGACATTTACATGCGTCACCACTTCGCGAGCACGGCAGAAGAGGCTTCGGCGCTTGCCGTTAAAGCCGGTACCGATCTGACGTGTGGCCGCGAATACACTGCCTTGGTAAAAGCAGTCAAAGATGGACTCATAAGCGAACCGGAGATCGACGTTTCCGTTAAAAGACTCATGACCGCGCGTTTTCGACTGGGTATGTTCGATCCACCGGAGATGGTTCCCTACGCGCGCATTCCATTTTCAGAAAACGATACGCCGGCACATCGTGCGCTGGCGCTGCAGGCAGCGCGCGAGTCCATCGTGTTACTAAAAAACGATGGCAACACGCTACCCTTGAAGAAAGACATCAAGACAATAGCTGTTATCGGACCAAATGCAGATGCGCCCGATGTGTTGCTCGGAAACTACTATGGCCAACCATCGAAATCTGTTACACCGCTCGAGGGCATCAGAAACAAAGTCTCGACGGGAACAAAGGTTGTCTACTCATCAGGCCTCTACAGGACGGGCGCTTTCGTCGAACCAGTGTCGTCGTCAGCCCTGACACAGAATGGGAGTGGTTCAACCGCCGGTATGAAAGGTGAGTATTTCAATAACCGTGAGCTAAAAGGTGAGCCGGCGCTGGTCAGGACGGATGCTCAAGTTAACTTCGATTGGGGATCGCTAAGCCCGGCATCGGAGGTGAATAGCGATAATTTTTCTGTGCGCTGGACTGGTAAGTTGGTCGCCCCTGATTCTGGAAAGTACCCGCTTGGCGTGACAGGCAATGGTGGTATGCGCGTGGTTGTTGATGGTCAGTTGTTCCTGGAGGACCTTGCGAACCGCAGGACGAGGACGCTCACAAAGGAGATGCAATTCGAAGCAGGCCGCTCGTACGACGTGCGTGTTGAATACTATGAAAACGCCAACCACTACGCCGGGGCGAAGCTCGTATGGGCACCTCCGAGTGGCGGGAAGAAGTTGCGCGAAGATGCGCTCAGCAAGGCTCGTGAAGCTGACGCAGTCGTGTTAGTTCTGGGTATCTCACCCTCAGTTGAAGGTGAGGAGATGGATGTAAAGCTCGCAGGCTTCCGCGGTGGCGACAGAACTGACATCGCTTTGCCTGCGGACCAGGATGAGCTGATAAAAGAAGTCCAGGCACTTGGCAAACCTGTTGTGGTAGTACTCCTCGGAGGTAGCGCGCTTGCCGTCAACTGGGCCAACGAGCATGTCCCCGCGATTCTCGATGCCTGGTATCCGGGTGAAGAAGGTGGTTCGGCGATCGCGGATGTTCTCTTCGGCGATTACAATCCCGGTGGCCGTTTGCCAGTGACATTCTATAAGTCCGTCGATCAGCTACCACCATTTACTGACTACCGTATGCAGGGCCGCACCTATCGCTACTTCACGGGAGATCCTTTGTTTCCGTTCGGCTTCGGGCTGAGCTACACAAAATTCAACTATGAGAATTTGAAACTCGGTGCGAACAGATTGAAGGCGGGAGAAGAACTCAAGATAACCGCTGAGGTACAGAACACCGGCAATCTCGGCGGTGACGAAGTCGTACAGTTGTATGTGAGCGATGTCGCTGCGTCTGTGCCGGTGCCTATCAGATCCCTGGCTGGGATCAAGCGATTGTTCCTTAAGCCGGGAGAAAAACAGAGCGTTTCCTTCACACTTTCTCCAGCGCAGATGTCTTTGATAGACGATAGTGGAAAGCGCGTAGTAGAGCCGGGTGAATTTCTCATCAGCGTCGGTGGCAAAGAGCCGGGCTTTGCCGGTCGCGCGGATGCGAAGACTACGGGTGTTGTTACTGCCCGTTTTGCTGTAACGGGAAAAGTCACAGCAATTGAGTGACGTAAGGTGAACAATGGTGCGCGAACTTGCGCTTAAAGCATCAGCATAAAACGGGAGTCGAGACATGACCAGAAAACTTAACCGCCGTGAATTCATCGAAACATCCCTTGTGGCAGGCGCTGTGTCCGTTGTAGTTCCCGCGCTTGCTCGTGGAACTGGTACGCAAAAAGGAGTGACAAGTACTAAGCCCCTGGTGTCTTACGATGCTGGAGCGCGTGAGCTTCTTGCAAAGATGACGTTGGATGAAAAGATCGGCCAGATGACTCAAGCGGAGCAGGATGCACTTCAGAATATAGAAGACGTTGAGAAGTATTTCCTGGGGTCGCTCCTTAGTGGTGGCAGCTCCGATCCAAAGGCGGGCAATAGCCTTGAAGCCTGGACAGACTTGTATGATGGATATCAGCAACATGCCTTAAAAACTCGTCTCGCAATTCCGCTGCTTTACGGTATCGACGCAGTCCACGGACACAACAATGTTCTCGGAGCAGTGATCTTTCCGCACAACATCGGCCTCGGATGCACTCGTAATCCGCGTCTGGTTGAGAACGCAGCCCGCATCACCGCCGAAGAAGTGCGTGCCACCGGCATCAACTGGACATTCGCTCCCTGTGTGGCTGTCCCGCGCGATGAAAGATGGGGTCGCACTTATGAGGGCTTCGGAGAGACGCCTGAGCTTGCGCGAACTTTGGGAGAGGCCGCGGTGCGCGGACTTCAGAGAGATGATCTCAGCGATCCGCTGAGCATTCTTGCTTGTGCGAAGCATTATGTCGGCGACGGTGGCACCAGCCTCGGGACGGCTAGCTTTTTGAATCCAAGCGCAAAAAGCATCCTCGATCAGGGTGACACTCGTTTGACTGAAGCCCAGCTGCGTGAGATTCACATGCAGGGTTATGTGTCCACTATCAACGCCGGAGTGGGCTCCATCATGCCTTCGTACAACAGTTGGAATGGAGTAAAAGTTTCTGGCAGCAAACGGCTGCTAACGGAGATCTTGAAACAGGAACTGGGATTCGCAGGCTTCCTGATTTCTGACTACAACGCGATTGATCAGATAACCAAGGATTACAAGTCCGCCATTGAGATTTCGATAAACGCCGGCATGGACATGGCCATGGTGCCACGAAAGTATCGAGAGTTCTTTACCCTACTCCGTGACCTCGTCAATGAAGGCCGAGTACCCATGACTCGAATAGACGACGCAGTAACGCGTATTCTGCGAGTTAAGCTCGCTATGGGATTGATGGACAAGGCACGGCCGCCGTTTGCTGACCGAAAGCTGCATACAACATTTGGATCTGTGGCGCACCGGCAAGCCGCGCGCGAATGTGTCCGGCAATCGTTAGTGCTACTCAAGAACGACAAAAAGACGCTACCGCTTTCGAAGGGCGTGGCGCGGATTCACGTGGCCGGTAAAAACGCAGACGACCTCGGCAACCAGTGTGGCGGCTGGACTATTGATTGGCAGGGCAAGAGCGGCGAGGTGATGCCGGGTGGCACTACCGTGCTCAAGGCAATTCAAAACAGCGTATCAAAAACAGCAAAAGTAACTTTCTCAAAAGACGGAAGCGGTGCGACTGGAGCGAACGTTGGTATCGTAGTCATCGGCGAAACACCTTACGCTGAAGGAAGAGGCGATAGAGACGACCTCTCACTCGACGCCGGAGACGTCGCGGCCGTTGAGAACATGCAAGCGGCAGGCATCCCAGTCGTGATTGTACTAATCTCCGGACGTCCACTCATCATTAGTGACGTTCTTAACAAGTGCGACGCTTTCGTTGCAGCATGGCTTCCGGGAACGGAAGGCCAGGGAGTCGCAGACGTTCTTTTTGGTGACTATAAACCGACCGGAAAGCTTTCCTGCTCCTGGCCGCGTTCAATGGCCCAGATTCCGATCAATGTCGGCGATGAGAACTATGATCCGCTTTTCAAATATGGTTTTGGTTTGAGTTATTAATCCAGTAACCGGCAATTGGGCGCACAATACTCTCACTCCTCGTTCTGGCAGTAGACTCATGCGACTTCGGCACCTTCGATTCAGGGTGCCGATCGACTTGGCCATCCCCAGTTTGCAGAGCAGGGAACGACAAATGCATATTGGTGCCTGACGCTCAATTGTCTGGTCGAAGTCGGCCGGAATTGTGGCGTTATGAACCATTAGTGGGAGCTTCGCCCCGTTCCATTATTCCTCCTTGTTACTCCCCTCGAAGTCTGACTGAGAAAGAATAGTGAGTAAGATGTTGCAAACCGAGTTGGAAACCCTTCCGATCTTTGACTTGTCACCGGCGCTGGAGCAGCTTGACGGTGATAGCGAACTGCTTTGCGAGATTGCCGGCGTGTTTATAGAGGACTATCAGTCAATGCTCTCCCGGATCAAGACGGCAATTGACGACCGTAATCAAGAGGGCCTTCAGCGCGCGGCGCATGCTCTCAAAGGGGTGATCGTTAACTTTTGTTGCACGCGCGCAGCCCAGCATTCGCAAGCGCTCGAAGAGATGGGAAACACCGGTGAGATGTCAGCAGCGGTGGAGACCTTCACCAAATTGGAAGCCGAGATGGATCATCTCATTGCCGCTCTCAGACCGATTGCCGAGGGAGTACACGCCGGGGGCTTCCTGAAAGCTACTTTCCCACGTGCAGAGTCCTAGGAATTTCCCAAGCTCCCGATTTCGCTGAGCGAAAGATTGCGTCAATTACAGCCATGTTTGAAATCGCATCCGTCAAAGGAATCGGCTGCTCAACATCTTCAAGAATGGCCCTCGAGAAAAGATCTCCTTGAATGGTGTATTGATCGCAGGTCGGAAACTCTTTCGTCTCAATCGACGTACCGAAAAGGTCCGAGCCGTCGTCGATAAATATTCGGGTGGGTCGATCGGCCGGCGCGTTAAAGGGAATTTCTACTTCGATTCGTCCCTGCGTACCAAAAATCTGCATTCGCTGATAGGGCACCAGCTGCGTACTGCAAGTAAAGATTGACTGACCACGCGGAAAATCAAGAATCACCGACGTAAGCCTGTCAACTCCCAATTTGGGATCGAGTTCGACTGCTCCCATCACCCTGCTCGGTTCTTGTTCAAACAGAAAACGCGAGATGGTTACCGGGTAACATCCAATGTCCATCAAAGCGCCGCCACCAAACTCCGGTTTATTGCGAATGTTTCGCTCGTCGGAATTGAAATAACTAAAAAAGCCGCCGATGGATCGGAGTTGTCCGATGCGTCCTGTCCTAATCAATTCGCGTGTGCCGAGCCATTGCGGGTGCGTGCGCACCATAAAGGCTTCCTGGATTTGCACGCCTGTGCGATCGTGGACTGCTAATAGTTGTAGAGCTTCTTCGCCGTTCAAAGCAATTGGCTTTTCGCAGAGTACATGTTTCCCGGCTTCAGCCGCCGCAATTGACAAACGCACATGCAGGTGGTTAGGAAGTGGATTATAAACAACCTCGATACTATCGTCGTCCAGCAACTCTTCGTAAGATCCATATGCTTTCGGAATGCCAAGACGTTGGGCGACCTGTTTTGCTTTCTCTAAATCTCTTGAAGCGATAGCCACTACCTCGCACCATTCGCCTCGTTGCATCGCGGGGATTACTTTATTAACCGCAATGTTTGCCGTACTGAGAACCCCCCAGCGCAATTTTGTCACCAGCATGTTCCTTTCTGTCGGGCCCGCGCGAACGAGCGTAAAGACCAATGCCCCAAAGAGGTAGTGTCCTAATTTCACGTCCCACGGGGTTCTCAGTGTTCTCCGTGTCTTCGTGGTGAAATGGTTTTCGGCACTCTTATCACCACCGAGGCACGGAAAACACGGAGAATGCACTGAGACAATCTCAAATGTAGGACACGACTCCCAAAGGTGAAAGATTTTCGCTGGGCATATTTTTAGTGTAAAGTGCTCCTCTCAGCAAGACTCGACACAAGTGCGGTTTGGGAGAACTGGGAAGTACCGTTCAATTACAAAACCGGGGAGCGGTAGCGACCGGGTCCAGACGCGCGACAGTCAACCAGCGAAAAAATCGGCTTTCTTACGACTGGAATAGTGGCGCACCAAGCCGGTTGCCACCACTCCCCGGTGCTGTAATTCCGTGGCAAAGTCTCTTTCATATAAAACGACCAGTCCTAAGATCCACTCAGGAGTGCGTATATCATAGGATGCCCATACAATGTACTTCTGCCAGCCTGAAGTGGACGGCCTAATA
>WNFR01005757.1_pt1 | contig 12688 bp, 10 predicted proteins | sample 5400221 | NCBI WGS metagenome assembly WNFR01 (sample SAMN13153357, study PRJNA577476) | soil metagenome | isolation source: 40 cm soil under Madrone tree | place: USA:California | collected 2016-06-14 | reverse complement strand
GCATGTTGTCGATCGGCTTGACCGTGGCGACGACGTCGACGACGCCGCGCTTGGAGTCGCCGTGGTTCGGCTGCTCGGCGCCGTAGATACCGTTCAGCGCCAGGCTGAACTGATCGACCGGCGTGACGACGAAGCTACCGGTCACCGACTTGCCGTCATTGGAGTCGATCACGTTATCCCAGCCGTTCACGACGCCGAGGGTCGCCTTGAACTGCGGCGCGAAGGCGTAGCTCATGAGGAGTCCCGTGTGGGTGAACGGAATCGCGAAGCCGAACGCGAGTGAGCGGCTGATGTTCGGGTTGAGCGGCGACTCGATGACTTCGGCGCCGAGCAAGGTGACGAACTTACCGCCTTTCAATTGGAGATCCGGGAGGCCCGGGAAGTTGTAGGTGATGTAGGCTTCCTCGAGCTCGATCGAGTTCTGCTCCTCGGCGACGTTGCCGACGGTGCCGTCGCCGTCCCAATCGGACGCCATGCGCTCGGCGACCTTGCCGAAGTTGATCTTGGTGACGAAGCCGACGCCGTTCTCGCCCGGGGCACGGGAGACCTGCAGCTGGAAGAGATCCAGCGAGAACGTGTTGTGGTCCTTGTCGAAGACGCGGTGGCCGACAGTACCTTTGTTACCAGCCTGCGGATCGTTCAGATCATAGAGGTACGAGCCGACGATCATGCCGCCGATCGTGAGGCCGAACGGGTTCTTCTTGATCGCCGCCTCGAGCGCATCGAGCCGACTTTGCAGACCGGACGTGTCGGGCGCGGCCGCCGCCGGCGGCGGCATCTCGCCCCGGCGCTCGAGCCGTTGCACGCGTTCTTCCAGCGTGAGACCGCCTTCCGCGTACGCCCGGGCTCCGAGCGCGAGTGTGCCGATACCGAGCAGCACCGCGCTCACTACGATTTTCGCATTCGTTCTCATTGTCATCCCTCCGTTACGCATTCTCCACTCCTCCTCGTTCTCCACTCCTCCACGTTTTCGGGTTTGCTACCTGCTGCATTCGCACTTCACGCCTGCTCCTCCTCACCTCCTCTCGAATTCTCGGCGAGCCGTGGGCGCACGTCGGCCCACAGTCGAACGGTCTTTCGAAGAGGATGCGGAGCGACCGAAAATCGATCGCTGGACGACGCAGAGTTGCGCGTCGAATGGTCTGCCCACGTCCTCCCACCACCCCACGGGCGCGCATGCTAGGAAACCTCGCGAGAAATAGCAACTACTCGCTGGTGATCGTCGCTTCCAAAATCGATGCCACCCATTGACAGGTTCGACGTGCCTGTCAGGCTGTGAATCTCGTATCGTTTCAATGCTCGAGAGTTCGAACGACACGGCGGCGGGTCGCCCGCACGACCGCGACGAGGTCACGCGCCCGGCTGCGTTTGGCCGTACGCACGACGAACTCTCGGTTTCGACGGCCGCCATCGCGCTCGTCCTGCTCGCGCTCACGCTCTACCTTCCGCCCGCGGTGAGCACGCCCTTTTTCACGAAGGGTGAGCCGCGCGAGGGCTTGGTCGTCCGTCACATGGTCGAGGAGGGCGACTGGATCCTTCCCAAGCGCACGTCCGAGCACGGTTGGACGATCGCGTCGAAACCACCCTTCTTCCACTGGCTCGCCGCCGGGTCGTCGGAGCTCGCCGGCGGCCCGAGCGAGCTCGCGATTCGCCTTCCCTCCGTCGTGCTCGGCGCCGCGGCGGTGGTCGCGGTGTGGTGCGTCGCGCGGACGGTACTACCGCCCGCCGCGGCGCTCTTCGGGGCGATCGTCCTGGCGACGACGTTCGAGTGGGTGCGCGCCGTGTCGAGCGCGCGAGTCGACGGCACGCTCGCCGCCCTCATGACGATTGCGCTCCTGCTGTTTCATCGCGGTGTCATCCGCGGCGGCCTGACGCGCGGTGAGGCGCTCGTCGCCTACGGCGCGCTCGCCTGCGCCACGCTCACGAAGGGACCCGTCGGTTTCCTGCTTCCCGGCCTCGTCCTCGGCGCGGCGCTGCTCGCCTATCGCAAGCTCGCGCTCGTGCCGCGCTTCCGGCCACTCCTCGGCGCGATCGTCATCGTCGCGCTCGCCGGCGCATGGTACCTCGCGGCGTGGCGTCTCGGCGGCGACGCCTTCGTGCGCAAGCACCTCTTGAAGGAGAACGTCTTCCGCTTCCTCGGCGCGTCCGCGCTGAAGAGCGGTCATGAGCATGGCCTTTGGTACTACCTGCCGACCTTCGCTGCCGGCTTCCTGCCGTGGACGCCGCTCTTCCTCGTGGCGGTCACGGCGGCGCTTCGCGATCACGACGCGAGACGCGATCCGCGCGTCGGCTTTCTCCTGGTGTGGATCGGCGTCGTATTCGGCTTCTACTCCGCGGCATCGGCCAAGCGCAGCGTGTACCTCCTCGCCCTCTATCCAGCCGCCGCGCTCCTGACCGGCTGGTGGTGGGAACGCCTGCGCACGCTCGCCGCGCCGCCGCGCTGGCTGCGAAGCCCGCTGACGCACGCGATCGTCGCCGCGACGAGCGCCGCGATCGTGATCCCACTCGGAGTCGTCATCGCCGAGGGGCTCGGGTTCGCGCCGCTCGCGTCGCTGGCGCCGTTCCTCCACCCGAAGGATCGCGCGAATCTGCCGCTCGTGAGCGGCATCATCGACGCCCATCCATTGGCGATCACTCTCGCGCTCGCAACCCTCCTCGGGGCCGTCTGTGCCGCCGTCCTGGCGCTGCGCCGCGAGCGCTGGCTCGCGCTCTTCGGGGCCGCCACAACGCTGGCGACGGCGCTCTGGCTACTGGTTTTCGCCGTCTTCCAGCCGGAGCTCGCAAAGCGGCGGACGCTCGGCCCGTTTCTGACGGACGTGAAGACACAGGTGAACGGGAGACCGGTCTTCTTCTACCCGGGCACGTTCGACTTCGGCGCCGCGTTCTACGCTCCAGCCGGCACGCGACACTGGAAACCCGGTGTCGCGCACGGCGCCGGCCCGCACTTCGTGCTGGTGTGGGAAGACGCCGTGGCATCGCTGCCGGGGCGGTCGTCGAACGCTCCCGAAGTCCTGGCGATCAGCGCCGGCACGGACCCGAAAGGGCAACGCCACCTCGCGCTCGTGCGCATGCCCTGACGGGGTCGCGCCCGGCGCAGCCGCCATGTGTACGCGCGCCTCTCGAGGTTTGGCGCCAAACGTCCCCCGCAATTCGCGTCGCTGGCGCCGCGACGGGACCCACCGGGACGTCCGCAACGGAACCCGCGCCCGCTCAGAACGGGTACTCGAGGCCGGTGAACGCCGCCAATCCCTGCTCACCGAGGCCGATGTCGACGAACCCGACCACCTGCGGCGGCACGACGCCGCGGAAGCCGAGGCCGCCGACCGCGTGCAGTTCGTTGAAGGGCGAGCTTCGCCACGAGTGGAGGACCTGCCCGAAGTCGACGAACGGCGCGAGCTCGAGCTCGGCGTCGACGCCGAAGATTTCGCGACGGTAGACGCGCGTGCGCAGCTCCGCCGAGGCGACGAACCGATCCTTGTCGACGAACCGCCCGCTGCCGAACCCGCGCAGCGACTCGTGTCCGCCGATCGAGTTCTGCTCGAAGAACGGGATGTCGTTCGGGCCGTCGATGTAGTCGGCGCGAACGCGCATCGCGAGCACGAACCGCTCGCGAAACGGAATGAACTTCCGCGCTTCGGCACCGTACTTCGCGAAGGTCAGGGAGCTGCCGAGCGCACGCGGAACGATCTCGGCGGTGACGAGGCCGAGGGCGCCCTGGCGCGGAATGTTGGTGTCGTCGCGGGTGTCGTACAAGAACCCGAGCTCCTGGCCGATCATCGTCGCGCCGCCGAGTCCCGGCGTCCCGGGGTGCTCCGTTTCGATGAAGGGCAGGGTGTCGACGCCGCCTTTGTCGACGCGGAACACGCGCGCCCGCGAGCGATACGTGAGCGACAGCGTCGGCTGTAGCCGGTACGCGATCCACAGGAGCGCGTTCAGCTGGTTCGCGGTGTAGTTGGACTCCGCGTGTCGCGAGCTGCCGTTGCCGAACCCGAAGAAGCGTTCGCTCGAGTCCTTTTCGTACTCGACATTGCCGAAGAGGCGCACGCGATCTTGCCAGAACGCGTTGTCCTCGTATCGGAGATCGTAGTCCTCGTCGATGTGCTGCGACTTGCGGAGCACAATGCTCCACTTACGCGTGATCGCCGGATACCCGAACAGCCGGAATGTCGGATAGACGCCCGTGATGTGGTTGTAGCGGACGTCGGGAGCGAGGATGTACTTGATGATCTTCTGCTCGTCGAGGAAGAGGACGACCGCGAGAAAGCCGTAGGTGTTGCCCTCGTTCGGATCAGTGAGAATCTCGGGAAGCGGGATGTAGCTCCTCTGCAGAGCCGCGGCCGACGGCGTAGGCACGATGCCGAGGAGCACGATCGCAACGAGCGCGCGCATTGTCGCCGAGCGGACCGCCATGGACGGTCACGTGTTGCCACGCGGTCGCGCGGCGATCAAACCACGCCGCGACGCTCGGGGGCGGTCCATCATCGCGAGCATCTTGTCGTGAAACATCTGCGGCGTAACGACATCGTCGACGCGCACCTTGCAGCCGACGGCGAAAACGCGGACGGTCTTCGCTCGCGTCGGCACCGCGAGAGCGAGCACGGCGCCAGGCGCGGCACGCATCAGGGGGTCCTCCGGCCGGATTTTATGTCACGCGCCGCGGGAGGTTTGGAGGGAAAAAATGTCACCGTGAGCGAGGGCGATTCCGAGTCCGCGCACGAAATCTCGCACGCGGGCGCGATCACGACGGATCAGCTGAACCAGCGACGGCGGGCGGTACCGGTCGCGCGCTGCCCCTCGCGCGTGAACTCCCGCAGGCGGCTCTCGAACTCGTCGAGCTCCGCCCGCTGGCGCTCCTCGAACGCCGCGAGCTCGCGGCGTCGGCTGTCTTGGAAGGTTGCGAACGCCTGCTGCCAACGGGCCTGAAACCGCTCGAGCGCCGTCGCGATCTCGAGGTAGGTGGTTCGCGTCGGGACGAACGATGCCTGGCAATGGGGACAGTAGAACACGACGCCGGGCCGCAGGTACTGGAACGCGACCGTGTATTCGCCAGCGCATTCCCGACACAGAATCGGAACTTCCCAGTCGTCGAGCGCCGGCAGCGTGTCGGCCGGCCCCGATTCGGCGGCCGCCGCTGGCGGCGCAGGCGCAGCTGCCGCGGGCGGTGTCGATATAGGAGCCGGTGCCGGCTGCGCCGACGCGGCTGCTGAAGGGGCGGCCGCCCCCGCGGCACCGTCTTTACGGAACCTGGAAGGGAAATCGGCGCCGAAAGTCGTCTCGGGGTGGAGCTTCTTCGCGCGCTCGAGGAGGACCGCCTCGTCCTCGGGCAACTTCGGATCGGGAATGCAGCAATCGACCGGACACACCGCCGCACACGCCTCATGATCGAAGAAGCCGACGCACTCGGTGCACTTCTCGGGAACGATGTAGAAGATGTCGTTGGAGATCGCGGCGTGGGTCTGGCCGTCCAGCTCCCATTCGACGCCGCCCTGATAAATGGCGGTATTCGGGCACTCGGGCTCGCAGGCCCCGCAGTTGATGCACTCGCTGGTGATGACCGTCGCCATGAGGCGGTCATAGCATTCGCGGCCGCCCCCCGCCAATTCGACGGCGCACGCGCCTAGGCGAACGCGGCGCCAGCCGCGTGAGCGGGAGCAGCGCGAATTTACTTCGCGCCGCGACGCCCATCGGAGCATCGGCCGCGCAGCGGCCGAGCGCACGGCGGCTACTTCAATGGAAACAATTTGCCGAAGCGCATCATGAACATGATGTCGCCCTCGACCTGGTACTCGCCGTTCATGAACGCATCGCGACCGCTCTTCTCGCCGCGTGCCATCGCAAGCCATACGTCCTCGGGAATCCGCAGGGTCACGGTCGGATCCTGATGCGCGCCGCGATGCACCTCACAGCGACCGTCGGCGATCTCAACCGTCCAGTGCTGCGTCTCCGCGCCCGAGACGACGAAGAGGATTCGCGCCGTGACGCCCGCGGCCTCGGCGGAGTTGAAAACCGCGCGCAGCCGATCCATGGATGTCGGAACGCTGTCGATCGACGACATGAGCCGACGAATAGCGCACGCGTTGGACGGCGGCAACGAAACGCGCCGTGGATTCTTCGATCGATTCGTGTGCGGACGCGACGTGTTTCCCGCTCCTGCGCGCCTGTGGTATCGTCGATCCGTCATGGGCGCCGACAAGAGCGTCACCGAGAAGATCCTGCATGTGTTGCGGCCCTACGCCTCCAACTGGAGCGGGACGCTCGGCCGCGGCGACCTCGTCATCCCGCAGCGCGAGATTCCGCGCGTCATCCACGAGATCCTGAACGCGGTGCACGAGCTCACCGAGGTGCGGAAAGAAGCTCCCGAAGGCGAGGTCTTCCAGGTGCTGATGGAATCGCGCCGCCTCTCATCCGTCCAAGATCAGCTGCGCGCGTTGCAGAAGCGCTTCCTCATCGTCGCGCGCTGACGATCCTCGACGGCTCGAGCGCCCAGCAGTCGCAGAGCGCCGCGACGCATGCGGCAAGCGTGGCGAATCGCGCGTCGTCGAGGGCGCCGCTCTCCAGATAGTCGCGATCGAACCACGTGCTGTGCAGAAAGTACGTGCGCGCATCGTCGACGGCGCTGAAGCGAAGGTATTGGTACTCGTACAGGTGGCGCGCGAGCATGCGCCAGAGGCGCGCCGGCGGATACTCGTGACGGAGCGCACGCACGTTGTGCCGCACGTAGGTTTCGAGCTCCACGCGTGTGAGCAGCCGCTCGGCGACGACGTTCGCACGATAGTCGGCCATGCGGTCGAGAACGATGCGTGCGAGCGCGCGGCCCGCCGATCCGTCGGACGCGATCAGCTCTGCGACGTCGGCTGCCGTCAGCGCGCGAATCGACGGCGAGGCCGCCGCGACTGCCGCGTCCGCCGCGGCGGCGAAGGCGTCGACGCGCGCCTGGAGCTCGTCCTCGCTGACGACGAGCGGTACCCAACCCGCGGCGACGACGAGGTGCGCCCATTCATGCACGGTGCGGGCGGCGAGCATCGCGCGCGCGTATGGCAGCGCCGGACCGCGCAGACGCTCCATCCCCGCCTCGTGCAGGTTGTACGCGATGACCGACCGCGTGCGATGTAGGTAGCTGTAGCCGCTCTGCGCAGTATCGTCGGCCGCGGCGGGCAGCGCGTGCGGCGCGACGAGGACGGCACGAAATGCCCGTGTGCGCTCGTCCATCATGCGCAGGTCGTCGTGGATCGCCGCGACGGCGACGCCGTCGGCATCGCGCAGCTCGCCGCGCAGCGCGCCGGTGCGGGTCGGCGCCTCGCAGTCCCAGACGATGCGGCCGCCCGCCGCCGTCACGAGGAGCCGCGGGGCCGCGATCTCGAGCCATTCCGTGAGCGCCGCGAGCGCGACGCGATCGGAACGCCGCCACGCCTGGTGAAACGTCGCCAGCGCCGTCCGCGCCGCCGCGGCACACGCGTCGACGAGCGCCCGCGGCGCGGCGTCGATCGCCGGCGGCACGAGGAGGCCGGTGCCGGGAATCGTACGATGCGCGACGCTCGAGGTCGGCGGGCGCAGCGTCTCGTGGCGCAGCTTGCGCAGCGCGTCGAGTGCGGCCGCGACCGCGCGCAGCGCCGCCGCATCCGGTCGTGACGAGCGCGCTGCGGCCGCGGCAAACGCGGCGATCTCCGCCGGCGTGCGCTCGAACCAGTACCCGGCGGCATGCAGCGGCGCCGTCGCGATCTCGCCCGAGAGCGCCATGCGGTCACCGACGGTGAGCAGGTACGCGACCAGCTCGGGATCGGAGCGATCGGGATCGACGTCGCACTCGTAGAGCATCCACGCGCTCGTATTGAGAAGCTGCACGTACGGCCGCACCGTAGCTGGATCGCCGACCACGGCGACATGTCGCAGCCGCGGCGCGGGCCATGTGCGCGTCCGGCGCGCGAGCGTCTCGCCGCGCTCCCAGTAGCGGGCGAATCCCGCATCGAAAAGCGCCACACGCTCCGCGCTCCATCCACGCCGCGTCCGCACGAGATCGGCGAACACGCGGCTCGTTCCCGCCGGCGTCAAGTGTTCGATCGGGACGAGCACGAGCCGCGGATCACCGAGGTAGAATTCGGCGAGCGTCATGCTGCCGCCCGTTCGCACACTGCGGTCGGGATCGCCGGCCGGCGACCTCGCCGCACTCCGCCGCTACGGCAGGAATCCGAGGTCGAAGTTCGCCGCCGTCCAGTAGTCGTCGGAGTCGCCGCCGCCCGGCACGGTATCGAGGGGCAGGAGGACGCTCGGATCGACCATACCGAGCCAGTGCTTCAGCAGCGTCCCGTAGACGTCGCGAAGATCCGTCGAGCGGAACGCGTTCGCGCCCTGCTTGTAGACAGTATTGCCGTCGTCGGGGTTCAGCGCCGCGTCGTTGATGTTCGGATGGTTGCCGTAGACGCCGCCGTTGGGCCCGCCGATCAATGGGTTGGGACCGCCTTTGACGGTGCCGCCGATGACGAACATCGGCGCTTGTGATCCGTGGTCGGTGCCGCTGTCGTTCTGCTGGATGCGGCGGCTGAACTCGCTCCACACGACGATGCAGAGCTTGTCCGCGACGCCCATGTCCTCGCAGTCGCGGTAGAAAACCTCCAGCGAGTCCCCGAGCTCGCCATGCAGCGAGTAGTGCTGGCCGTCGGGTTGCGCCGCACCCTGATCGGAATGGGTGTCGTAGCCGCCGTTGCTCACCTGGAAGAAGCGCGCCTTCACGTTGTCGGCCGGGGGAACGTGGACTTGACCGTAGATCACCTTGGCGACCTCGCGGAGGTCGCGGGCGAGACTGCGCCCGACGTCGGAGTAGTCCTGGTTCCACGTGCCGCCGCGGGTGTTCTGATACAACCCATCGAGCGCCGGATAGCTCTCGCTGCCGAGGAGCGTCGCGGCGCCGCTTTCGCCGATGTACTTGATCACCGGCTGCGCGTCGCCGCTCGCGGCGTTGCAGAGCGTTGCGAATGCCGCGCGCTTGAACGCGTCGTCGTTGCCGTCGAAATAATCGTAAGGGAATCCGAAATTCGCGAGCTGGTCGATCGTGATAACGCTCGTGGCCGTGGTCTTGAACTCGCCGACGATCCGGTCCGACACGTTGACGCCAGGGATGTCGCTGCCGCCGTAGTTGGCCGCGAGATACCGTCCGACCCAGCCGCCATTGGTGCCGAGGCCGAGTGGGTCCGCGGTCTGCCACACGGTTCGCGACTGGTCGTGGGAGAGGCTGTACTGCGGATACCCGCAGCCCTGAACGATCGCCACGTGGCCGTCTTGATAGAGGCGCCAGAGCCCGGCCAAGCCGGGATGCAGTGCGAGGCGCGCGGTCGTATTCGGATCGGTGCCGATCTTCGTGTTGTCGAGATCGCTCTGCGCGAGGTTCAGGCTGGTGCGCGCGACGTTATAATCGCTACGAAGGCCGGTCGAATTGCCGGGGCCGTTGTCGTGGGGCGTCACCGTGTTGAGACCGTCGTTCCCGCCGTCCAAGTAGACGACGACGAAGTAGCGGTCGCCGATCGTGTCCGCCAACGCTTTACGCAGGAAAGGATTGTTGAAGAGGCTCGGGCCGAAGAGCGTGCCCGCCGTCGCCGCACCTGTCCGCTTGATGAACTGTCGTCGCGTGATGGCCATGGGTTCTCCTGCTCCTAGTGCAGCTGATAGGCCGGCGATTGCAGCACCAGCGCGAAGAGTCCGTGGAGCTTGCGATTGCGGACGTAGTAGCCATCGTCGTTCGGATCGCCCTGGGCGCCCGTGAGATCAAGCGTCGTGTGGGCGCCGTTGTCGGTCAAATAGTCGTAGAGCGCGTTGCGCTCTAGGGCCGACAGTTGGTCCGTGACGCCGAGGATGTCCGTCACCGCCGTGATGATCTCGTCGGGATCCGTCAACGAGATGAGCTGCACGTCGGCGTTGTTCACGGTCACGGCGAACGTCTCCGGGCGGAACGAGGTCGAGCCGCCGTCACGGGCCGACGTCACGTCGCGCGCGAAATCGTAGCGCGCGAGTAGCGTCGCGCTGCTGAGCCACGCGCCTTCCCAGTCCCATCCGAAGACGCTCGGCGGCTCGAGGAGCGTCTGCCCCATGTTGCTGAGGAGATCGCGGATGCCGGCGTAGTCGCCGCCGGCTACGTACTGGTACTTGCTCTTCAGCTTCACGTGCAGGAGGCGCATCGTCGTGACGACGTAGTCGATCGGCCACTTCACCGACTTCTGCGTCGTCGCCGTGAACGGTGGCACGGCGGCCGTCGCGTAGAACGCGTCGTTCACCAGAATCTTTTTCACGAGGCCGCCGATGTCCCAGTTGGCGTCGAAGCCGGAGTCCGTCACCACCTGATCGACGACCGCGACGTCGGCCGCAGAGATGGGATCGGGGATCGGGTGCGCGAAGTACTCGAGGAGGCGCCGCGCGGTCCGGCGCGCGACCGTGCTCTTTCCGTCGCTATCTTTGTGATCGAAGATGATATCGATGACCGTATCGATCTCGATTTCACCCTCGCCGTTGGTGTCGAAGGCTCGACCGGCGTCGCCGAAGCCGCCGGGAGGCGTCGGCGGATTGGGGTCACCGGGGAAGCGCGGGATCTTCTGGTAGATGACCTTGGGGCCGCGCGTACTGGAGAACTCCGCATTGGTGTCGTGGTCGTAGTCGTGGAACACAGAATTGCCGCTGTTGTACTCGTAGTCCCAGCCGGTGAACGCGCGGGCGATTTGGACGATGTCCTGCTGCCGATAATTGGGATTGCCCTTGAAATCACGCACGCCGAGCGTGAAGAGCTCCTGCAGCTCACGGCCGTAGTTCTCGTTGGGAATGTCCTTATGGTTGCGGGTGGTATCGAGGAACTCGATGATCGCCGCGTCGCGGTTGATCGCTTTGACGAAGTCCTTGAACGACCCTCTGCACATGACGTGCAGGAGACGAATCTGCCGTCCCATGTTCTTGACGTTCTCGACCTTGGCGTTGCTGGTCGCGAAGTGATCGTGCCAAAAGAGGACGAGCTTCTCCTGGAACGCGAGCTTCGTCTTGATCATGTACTTCACCCACTTGTTGTGGGCGTCCTCGATGTACTTCCCTCCCGGCTTGAACTTCTTGCCCTTGAACGCGAGGAGCACGTCGGCGGCCTGCCCGCGCGTCATGGCGCCGTCGAGGATCTTCTGCACGTCTTCGGGCTTGGCGCCGAAGCCCGTGCGACGGAGCAGATGCCGCGCCGACGCGGCGTCGAGTACCGTGTTCGCGTCACCCATCTGTCGTCCTCCTACTGATCCGTCCCCGGCACCCAGCCGGTATCGGGCGCACCCGCGGCGACCCAGCGCTCGACGACGTCGATCAAGCTCTGGTCGAGCTTCGGGCGGTTGAACGGCATCCGCGCGCCGAATCCCGCCGGCGGGCCCTTCAGCTTCGCGACCAGCAGGCTCGTGCTCGGATCGCCGGTGCTGGAATCGATCACCGTCACCCGCTTCCACCCCGCGGCGATGGCGTTGGCGTTGTTCGGCGTCACGTTGATGAGATTCGTGAGCGAGGCGCCGACCTCCAGCAGCAGCTCGCCGGTACGGCTCGAATCGTGGCAGCCGCTGACGGCACAGCTCTGGTCGAAGATCTGCGACTGCACGCGATCGAACGTGCCGGAGTAGAGCACTTGCGGGTCGCAGCCGGTCGGCGCCGGGTCGCAGATCATGCGCAGCCGGTCGGTGTCGGTGTAGACGTGCCCGGCGATCACCGACGAGACCGTCCGCATCTTGAGCTTCTTCTTGCCTTTCTTACAGCGGCCCGCGAACGGACCGACGATGCGTACGTGGAAGTTCGTCGCGTTCGTGCAGACGTCGGACGTCGTCGTCGGCGGGCTGAGGTCGTTCAACAGCCGGTTCTGCAGCGCCTGGAAGTCGGTGTCGAACTTGGGGTCGCCGTTGTCGGCGGCGTGATCGACGGTCATCGTTTGCACACCGTTCAACGTGCACTTGGCGGAGTTGAACGTGCTGTTCGCGCAGACGGCGACGGGAAAGACGCAGACGCCGTTCACGACGCCGTCGGCATCGCAGCGCGGATCACCGTCGGCGCAGCGGATGTTCTTCGGCCTCAGGATCGAATCGTTGATGATTCCGTAGAAGACCGCGAGACAGTCGCTCGTCACGCGACCGCCGCCGCCGACGATGATGGGCGTCGGCGCGACGGTCGGCGTCTGCGCCGCGGCCGGAACGACGTCGCCGGCGACGATCGTCACGAGCGCGATCAGCGCCAGCACCGACGCGCGTTGCGCCGTTCCGGAACAGGGGAATACGAACGGCCGCCGATGGCCCAGGGGGTCCTTTCGAGTGGTCATGTGCGTCTCCTTCGGCTCGGCGACACGGCACGCCGCAGGGAGCGCGGAGCGTACCTGGCCGCCGTGTCGACCGTCAACGAAAATGTCACGCCTGAGTCATTGCCGAGCCGCATGTCCCGCGCGGGTAGTGGGTCAAGTTGCCCTACGAGGGCAAGCGAGCGCGACGAGGCGCGAGCGAAGCGAGCAGCGCAGGCGTAGCAGCGCTATGCCGAGCAGCGCAGCGACCGAGCAACGAAGTATCGCGACGCAAATTGACCCACCTACCCCCGTGCGCGGCGCGATTGACGGAGTCGCCCCGCTCTCCTACGACGGCACGATGCGCAAAGGCGCCGTCGCGATCGCCGGTCTCGGACTGACGCCGCAAGGAAAAGTGTACGACCG